>Ga0307513_10000138_pt1 | contig 102046 bp, 94 predicted proteins | sample 15_EM_MG_FD_202174 | JGI IMG/M metagenome (GOLD analysis project Ga0307513, IMG submission 202174) | Populus trichocarpa ectomycorrhiza microbial communities from riparian zone in the Pacific Northwest, United States - 15_EM | ecosystem: Host-associated > Plants > Roots > Unclassified | place...
AGTTGAGAGCAGAGAGCCGCCCAAAGGCTGCGTTCCCTGGGGGGAGGTTGTGGGGGTTCGCCATGGCGACGAACGGGCGAGGAAAAGTGGGAGAGGGTTTTGGTCCGGACGCAAAGCGGGGTAGAGTCGAGATTGTATGTGAAATGTAGGGGGGGGGAAGAAGTTTGCGAGAAGCGTGGCCTATCCCTCGGTTGGAACCAAGCGCCTTATATAGGCATCTTCCCACAACCCTAACCCCGGTGACTCATCACCTCGCGCTTCACAAACCTCTATGACTCGTAGTGAGTCATAGCGCGAAATCCATCGATGACTTACATGAGTCATCGCACAACATTCCTTTAACCAATCAAAACTCATAAACCAAATCATGTGCTCGAACGAGTCACATGCGTGAAACCCATGACTCATAATGTGAGTCATGTGCGAAAGTCATTACATCATATGATGTTACAATCGTGAGTCATAAAACATTCAACCAATCATAACATAACAATGACTCGCAAGTGCGTAGTCATGTGAGAACTATGAGTCAAGTGACGTCATAGTGTGAAATCCAACATACCTTATGACTCATAAGTATGAGTCATGTGAAATCTGCCTTGCTTAGTCACAATTTGTGACATTGGCTACCAGACCAATGAGCCGATGAGAACCAGTTTACCTTCCTTACCCTTAAATCCTACTACTAGTACTTCAAGTTGGGGGTAGATCAGAGTAGTTAATATTTTATTGACCTGTATAGCGCAAAGTGACAGGCCCAGTTGGTATGGGCTATGCCTGACTAGTCCTGTCACTTTTTACCAAATTTGTCACAAAATTCTAATCACTCCCATGCCAGCATGCCTTACCCCAAAATATATTGGCTTTTCTGTGACTAGGATTTCAAGGTCAGTACTAGGATAATGCTAACTTTGTTCTGTCAATGTTCTCCTCTATAGAGATTCCCGCCTATATCAAACTATTAAGAAAACTATTGGCTATTGAGAAATTCTATGAATTCTTTGCACTTTTTAGTTACTGGAAAGGTGTACCCTGAGGGTAATTATACAAAAAATAACTTAATACTACAAACTCAAACTCTCAGGATTACAATAGAAGGAAAAAATAAAAAATAAAAAATAAAACCTACTCGGTTGCAAACTCCCCACAAAACTCAACCTTTACTTCTATCTCATTTTCAATATCCTCAAGTATTGCCTATAAGGGCGTTACTGCAACCCACCACGGAACCGATAATTTATTCTTAGTGACAACTAATCTCACTCCTTTTAATGAATCTTCCAATGTTACAACCAACGAACCTGTGTCTCCCTTATCAGCAAATTGCCCTTCATATGATCCCGCATTCTGGGATATAACAGCCACTTCCTGTCTCAGAGATTCATCCTCCCAAATCATAACACTAACACCATTTACTCTATCTTGTGTTTGTTCTATAGTCCTCCCAACTTTGAATACCATTGTACCTGGCTTTGAACTACCAGAAGAAAACTTGAAGATCTTCTGATTTGGATGAGGGGAAGTCAAGGTAAGTTTATTTCCATTTACTCTGTTTTATTAGTAAGCTATTATTCTGGCTTAAGGAAAATAAAGGACTAACTTGAATAACCTGAATTCATTAGCTTCAAATATTGCCCAATCCAACTGAGATAATAGTCTAACCAGTGTGTCTGAAAATGCAAATTCAGACATTCCCTTGCCACGAAGCCGCTTGTTATGTTGAGTAAGAATATTCGATTTGTGTAACTTCATGGCTACTAATCTTCCCAACTCTTTCCCAATGAGTCTGATTGCGGATCTGTTTTTTAGTTCCACCTCATTATCATCTGACACTTGTTCAAAAGTACAGCCAAGATGTTTCAACTCCTCTTGGCGAGCCTTTGACTGTTTGATGGTGGGACGGGATTCTGGGCAATCCTTGGTATATGGAATGATGTTATGAATATGGGACGCAATCTCGGCAGTACTGGGACAAACAACGCTTTCACTGATCTTGCACATGGGAAGACAATGTGCACACGTTAAGCCAAACTTTCTACCATCCTTTCCCAAAATCCAATCACCAAAGCTACTTGCTTCGTTTAGGCAATCTCTTCCTCTGATGGAAATGTTTGAGATGCCTATCTTCTCCTCGTAGTAGACTTCATGATCCCATGTCGGGCCTTGAGACTCAAACAATGTTGATACTGCCCTGTGATTAACCACCAATACAGGCATGTCTGCGATTAGGGTTGGGGGCCAAAGGGTCGGTATCCGAGTAAGATCTGGAAATCCTAGTAGTATAGTAGAACGGAGTGGTTTGTTCGGCTTTGGCCTATAGTGAAGAATTGTGCCATACCTCTTGGGTTGTTGGTAGCAAGTAAGAACATCATGAATAAATTCAAGGGTTGTATTTATCGTTTCAATAGGGAGATCTCGGGGAAGCAAGGCCTCATAGCTAGCTGTGGTTGAAGGTACAGAGAAATCGGTAGTCCTATCTAGCGCTGTATTTTCAAAAGCTATTAAATAGCTTAAAGCATGTACGTAAATACTACAACAGAACTCAAAAATCAGATACTTTGCTTACCATCCAAGTCCTCGTAGTTTTCCTTCACTATGCGAGTTATATTGGTTTCATATTCCTTTTCAAACTCAAATCAGATAAACTGGGCTCACTTGACAGCATGATAACCTCTGAAATCCCTCACCTTTGGTCGTCGGTGTAGTGGGTTGCGAGAATAAAAATATTATTAAAAAAATAATAAAAATAATAATAAAAGTTCACGCGAGGGGGAGAGTTGAGGAGAGGAAGGGAAATTGAGGAAGATCTAAAGTGTTTACCCCTTTTTTTCTTATAAACAAGACCTATTTACCTCAAACTAGTGACAAACCACTCACGTACTCCTATACGTACACTCATGATAACAAGACAAAAAAACTATTATACCTAAATACATATCAAGTATTCATCTAATCTGAAAACAACCAGAACATTGAACCTGCATAGTGTTACCCCCCTGGATCCCTTATATATATATGTATATCATAGGTTGTTAATCTCACATGACTGGCTTTTTCATGTAAGATATATAACTACATGGGAAATCACAAAATATCACTCGTTTTTCACCTCCAGTAGGCTTCAAAAAGTCACAAAAAGCTTGGCGCTTGGCAGCAACACGATCACAACCCCGCACAACAACACCCAAGCACAATGCCGTGGAATAAAGCAGCCAGAAAGCGAGGTGAAACGACCTTACATGAGGGGGTCTGAATAATCGAACTTCATTCTTTGGGCATGAGTTTCCCTCAAATTGAGGGAGAAACAGGTGTCTCTCGAGCCCAAGCCTACAGAATCTACAGGCACTGGGAAATGTATGGCGACATTAATCCTCAAATCCCTCACACTGGAAGGCCCCCAAAGCTCAATGACTGTGATAAACGATACCTTGCCCGGTTATCTGATGCGGATCCTCGTGCGACAGCTAGAGAGCTTTTACTTGAATCCAGACTTGATGTTGGGGTTCCAACTCTCGGGCACTACCTGTGCAGCCTGCAACGGCAGGTTTTTCTTGCTCGACGCAAGCCATGGATAGGACCTCACAATAGGAGACAAAGAAAGAGATCGGGTAGATTACGGTGCAAGTGAAAGATTTCAGTTTGGCGGAAGCATTGCTATACCGATGAAGAATATCTTCAAATTGCTACTGAAACAGGTTATAGACGAAAAGTGCGACAACTTTCCGGACCCAATGCCACCTATGATTTGAAGAACCTTCAGCCAACCTTTGTTGGAGAGAGTATTGCAGTTGGCTTCTTGGCTGCCAGTGGTTTTACCTATAGTTTCCACACACTGCTTGTTCCTATGCGAAAACGGACCAAAGATGAGCGAAAGAGCAATAGATATCAACTGGGCTTCAATTCACACCAGTATGTCCATGAAATTCTCATTCCACATCTTCGACCACTCTATAAGAAAGCTGATAGAGCCGAAGCTCGTGTTCAAACTATAGAGGATGGTGCGAGCTATCATACTTCTATTTATACGGAGAAATATCGCAAGTGCCTTGGTATAGAAAGAATGGATTGGCCTTCCTACTCACCTGATTTCAACCTTATCGAGAATGTTTGGCTTTTATTCAAAACCAATTATAGGAAAGAAGTCTGAGAGAGGAGGAGAATACCACCTAGTGAGAAGGAGCTGATTGGACTAGCACAGAAGGTATGGGAGGAATTGCCGTGGGAGAGAATTTATGGTTTCATTGATAGTATGCCAAGGCGTGTAGCTAATTGTCTTAAGCGAGGAGGTGGCCCTACCCGTTGGGTAGAAGACTAGAGCCCTTCTTGTATCACTATATATTCTTGGTTTTATAAACTCTTGTTTTGTTGTGCTGTATTGCAGTGTGAAAGTTTAGTGGTCAGCCGTTGCCGTTGCCGTTGCCGTTTTTCGTGACTTTTTGAAGCCTACTGCCTCAAGAGATGTTGTTTAGTATGTATCAGCCTCTTGGTCCCATCACTTGACAACAAATATACTAGTTGATTTAAAAACTATCTGGACACATCGCCAGGTAACTGTATGCCTCTTGTCACCAAGTTGTTCCCATATTAAATAAATCCGCTATTATCATCCAGCTTACAAGCACACACATACCTCAAGATAAAGCAATTGTATGTAGGAACAATATTATATTTTTGTCATCATCATCCACTCGTATTACCAATATATACCTTTAATATATGAGAGGAGTACTTTAAATACAAATTAATAAGTAAATATTATAATGGGCATATATCATACTTACATGGTACGGACATTACTCCGTTTTCACTTGAAGGTGAGATTTTATGTCTTTCAAATACAAGGTTTTTATAACTTTCGGAATCATATACCTCCCAGCGTGATAGACACTTATGATAATGCTGAGTCCGGCAGTAATATTCCCTGAAATTAAACCTACATACACTTTTTTTCCTGCCTTAATTTCGCCAAGGAGTCCCCCGTTTGCTTCCCTGGAGGTTTCCCACTTGGTGCTTTGTCTAGACGGTGTCCACCATACCTCCGTAGTCCCTATTCTCAATTTTCGGCAAGGCTATTCTTCTTACACCCTTAGCTAGATCAACCATCATCTTCATCGCTGCTTAAGATAAGCTCTGTGTCTTCACTTGAGCCACTCCACTGCGCTACACTGTGTAATACCCTCATCGCCGATAATTGCCGTCGTATGGTGGATGCCGTCTACAAGTACGGAGGTACAGCGTGCACTATACCTCCGTAGACACGGCATCAAGTGGGACGCCTTGGGAGACGCCTTGGCACTAAATGGGGCACTAAATGGGAGGTGAACAACAATCGGTTTAGGTTTAAATCACTCAGGTACTGGCTATATCGGACTAGTATTTGCTGCAAGAAACGGTCACCGGTTTATTTTAATTATACAATTTATATGTACCGTAAAAACTCAAATAATTGGGAATCTCGCTAGGACATTGGAGTTTCCTCCTACTAAGGTCTCTGTCTTAGTGAGGGCTGAAGGAGAATCTTCTCGCTGTGATTTCTCCCCCTAGTCCAAAGTCGGAAATTCTGGACGTCCTAGCTTCATTCTCAATTGTCTCGGCTCTCGCTGTAGTGTTAGTAGCAAGCAATGAACCCAAGCGTCCCGCCCAATAGGTGCCATCTGGGGGCAACTGCCGATAGGGTACGGCAGGGGCCTGCTGTCACTCTCTTAGACAGCAGCCTTTCCCGAGGGACCGGCGCTCTTTTCCCAGGGAAGAAGTATTCGAAAATTCGAGTTTTGAGGTTGTATAGGCGCCAGCGTTCCCAACTGTCCGGAGGCCGTGAGGGGCGGGGAATTCCAAGAGCCCCGGACGCAGTGGAGCATGAAAGACGGAAGGGGATAGTGGGGGGCGGTCGGAGCGGGTGCGGGCGGCATGGGGTTGTGGGGGACCGTAGGGGATGGTAGGGGACGGCTGGTGACCCCACGAGTGATGTCTCATGACGTGATAATGATTTGTCTGGAGGTGCATGATTTCGATTTGTGTTGGTACCGGAGGTTCAAGCTGTAGGACCATAGCCCCCTGCAGTCCGTCCGGTCCTCACCTTCCCGAACGTAGTCCGTCCTAGCACTCCCAGAAGTACGGGCTGTGAGTCCTAGTCCTTCCAGTCCTACCCCAAAGACGGACAGACTGGATGGCTGGGGGCACTGGAAACGGTGGGCGACGGCCGGGGACGGCACAAATGATGTTATAATGATTCGTTCGGAGATGCATGATTTAATTTGGGCTAGTACCGAAGGTCCAAGCTGTTGGAAAATAGCCCCCTACAGTCCGTCCGGTCCGCACCTTCCTGGGGGTAGTCTGTCCTAGTGGCCCAATAGTATGGACTATAAGGGCTTGTTTGGCAGAAGTGGGAGAAGTGGCACGTTCCGTTGTGAAATGGTTTGACCTCTAGAAATGTTTAACAAATGGTCAGCCATTTTGCGAAAACTTTTTTCACCTGATATCTCTATCTGTGTTTTTGAAACGGAAGGGTTGATACCTATTGTGCCAAACAGCAATTCCGTTTACAATTTTCTGGAATGGCAGGAAAGAGTCATTTGTATGGGCCAACGGAACAGAACCATTGCATCCAAACGGGCCCTGAGCCATAGTCCGCCCCATCCCAAAGACGAATGAACTGGATGGCTGGCGGGACGCTCGGAACCATTGCTTTCAGATAGGAATTTTGGGGGAATATCATACCCTCTAAGCCTTGAATGGCCTTAAATGATTTCCTGCCTTGTCTGCGAGCATCTTCGCAGGCTGCTCTCTCATCCGGCAAAAGGGACATCCTCCTATCCAGCCACCTTTCTATCTCGCTGTCATTGCACAGAACCATCCGTTTCTTCCCTTTGCGAGCCATCTTTCGTAGTGGGTTGGCAGATTGACGTCCTGACTTCAATGGGTCATATTGAGTAGTGGAAATCGTAATTGAGCCAGCAGGCTGCCCGGGGGCCCTTTTCCAGCTACCAGATTGATCCAGCTGAGATGGTGGACGAATTAGTTGTCCTGGCATTCCAGCCGGAGTCACAGTTCGCGGAAGTTTCTCCAAAAGCGATCGCCCTCGAGCAAGCTGTGGTTTTCTCTGCAAATTATTAGAATGAAAATGTATCTTACTCTTACAACTTGAAGCAGCGAACTTACCTTCACCATCGCTAGAACTTGAAAGTAATTGTTTGGAGTGAAAGAAAGAAAGGAAATTGGGTCAGAAACTGGTATCAGCGGATTGCAAAAGAGTCTTTATCTTCTCAAATTCATCATACCAAAGAAGTACCACAAAGCTAGTAGTTCTGCTTCTCCTGTCTTAAAGGCTATAAGACCAGGTGTGTTGAAGATTGAAAGTAATGAAAGCCTTTTTTGCTAGTCCGTGATGGTGGGTTGTTCATAGAGAGGAGAACGAGGTTGTTTTGTACTCCTCCCAGGGAATAAGTATTCGAAAATACGAGTTTTGAGTTTGTATGGGCGCTCAGACAATCGCAGGAGTTTTCTCATCTATTTTCTTTAATCCCTGGTTTCGGGTAGGTCTTGCCTGTCATGAGTATGTCAACGTTTGTTTGTATGATACTGTAGAAGGGAAGTCCCCTAAGTTGTTTGAGCACCCCCCCTCCCGCTACTCGATGCTACCCGGCGGGAGAGGGAACAGCAAATACGATGCCGCTGTTAGATCTCCTATAGGACATGCGGTTGTACGGGTGCACATGTATGATATCATATATCGTATAATATATGCGGCTGCAGTGAAACCTCCGATATTTCCCACCTCCAAGATTCCCAACCCTCTAGTAATTCCAGTGTTTGCAGAGTCACGACATTTGAAATATATGGGAAATCCCTCCGAAAAATCTAGGCCTCTTATAGTTTACAATTCCAGGACATTCTGTGGACCTTAATTCCAGCAAACACCTATCCGAGAAAGGTTAGCGGGAGAATTTAGCTTGAAAAAAAAAAGACGGAAGGGAGAGGAGAAACAAACAAACATCCCCATTCGAATGAAAGCCCGAAGGGGTTTCTGGTTGTATTTCTCTGCAGAAAAACCATGAGCCAGAGTGAGGATCACCACCGCCCAGCCCAACTCTCTCAGGAAAATGCCTAGCCAACGAGTAAGCCCAGAGACTCCTGGAATCCACCATGCAAAGGAGTCGTTTATCATGCTTCACGGTGGAAAATAGTCTTTAGTTATTTCTGCCTTGGCAGCACTCTCTTATTTGAATTTATACTTTCTACTCAGTTCTTTGTACATCATATTCAAGTTCTAGGCAAATATTTCTTTTCTCTTCGCCATCATTAGATATCACTCGGTTTAAGGGTTTATATATTGTTGGAAATTCTGAAATAGTCAAGCTCTATACCGAAGGCTTAAGGGAACGAAGAGCATAGAGAGCTATATCCTATCTGAGGGCAGGAGGGCCAGCTATTTATGCTTCGCAACAGGAATACATATCCACAGTAGAAAAGAAATCTGAAGTACAGTCTCCCGGAGGGTCGCGAGATTCTCGAGCTGCGAGAAGTGGCGGCGCTCTTGGCCACTTGGCATGGATTTTCCCATGGTCAACCCTGCTTTAAATTTTCTTTGATACTTTTCTTGTTTGCTCTTGGTATAGAAGTTTCTCTTTTAAGCTAAGCCTTGACTCAAGTGCAAGCATGTACCCGTTTTTATGCTAGGACTCTCTCAACTCGAGAATCTCGCGACCCTTTGGGAGACTGTAACAAAATGGAAAATGAAAGAAATCTGATGCGCATAGGCTTACATCTACGATTAATCGATTGAGTAGTGAAATGAATGAAAGATCTGGGTAGTGTTTCTTTTGCTTTTGCTTTTGTTTTGTTTTGTTTTGTTTTGTAGTTGTTTTATTTGTTGGTTTGGTGAGGGCTGCTGGAGTTTGGCATGCCGTAACTCAATGCCCATTTGGCGCGGGTTTAGTATTAGCTATAGTTGATAGGAATACAATATCGAGTAGCCCTGTTTTGGCGGGCCAGGAAGACGCATTATTCCGGGAGGGGACTGGTTGCCCTGAGCGCCCATGAGCCTGGTTTGGTGTTTGTTTTGTTTTTGTTTTGTTTTGTTTTATTTTGTGGTTGTTTTATTTGTTGGTTTGGCGTAACTCAATGCCGATTTGGCACGGGTTTAGTATTAGCTGTACTGTATACAAAACTCACGGGGCCTACTGTACCTCGGTAAGTAATGAAGCAAGGAAAAGAAGGGGAAACTTTTCATGGCTTGTGTGTGCATGTAAGTCGGAGTCGTGCTAGCCAGGAAGAAGAGTAAAGTGTGCCGATGCTGACCTCCGGTCACAGGTCAACACATTGAAAATCAACAACAATTACAAATCTGTCAGTGTGTGGCCATAATCCAAGGTCTCCATCTTATTTCTTACATATGAACAGCAAACTCGCACATAGCCTTTTACTTACTCTAGTATGCTACATAAGAAATTTATACTGACTAATCCATTTTTGCCACCCCTGCTCATTAGTGAGGCTCTAGTCCCTCTTAGCATGAATCCAACTTACATGTAAATACCACACTACCGGTACAGTCTCGTTCGCAAAGTTCTCGCGGATCAAGAGGTACCAGGGAAAAATATTGGCAGTATCAAATGTACTGGTACAAGTGTCTGCAGAAAACCTGAAGTGCAAATCCTTGTACCGGTACATGAGTTGTCCCCAGACTTTTGCTAAGATACCTACCGATCAGCGAGAACTTTGCGAACGGGGGTGTTCCGTATTCCCCGTTGAATTCGCTAGCTCCGAATATCCCTGTAAATTGAGGCATCAGTCCAAGTAAGTTTTGCTCAGCAAGTTAATAGAATTTCAAATGCCAGTTAATGAGATCCAACACAACAAAATGACTCACTTCAAACTGCGTCAGGAAAGCACTAATCCTTCTTAAGAACCTTTGTCTCTGAATTTCCAGACCTGTGACAATCGGCCGAGCCAGCGAATTCAACGAGAAAATACGATACCATAAAAACTCTTGAAATTCTCTATCTCCGGAGGTCCCTAATCTGCGGATTTAGAGAGAAAGGTTCCTGAGAAGGACTAGCGTTTTCCTTACACAGTATAGCCGTGGTCATTCGGCTGTGTTGGATCTCCTTCACTGGATTTCGCAAGCCCAACTAAACCTATCTAGGGGCTAATGTCGTGATTTACAGGGATACTCATGACCAGCGTAGATAGCGAATTTCAAGAGGGTTTTCCGGCACTCTAGCCTGGAAGTCTTGGCGTTTCCTATCCAAAGTATGTCAAGATGGCAAGGTGCAAGATGAGTGATATCTTGTGATTTCCGCTGTAGTTATATTGTGAGGTCAATCTGGTTTGATGAATTATGAAGACATGATGGGGTTTGACATCAGCTGAGTTCATCCAATTGTTTCCGGATCAGCTAGATCAAAATCGGTTATCAATTTGGCTACAATATGCTTATGTGTTGTCATTATCAGAGTACGTAGATGATTGATCATCAGGCCAAAGTAAAATAATTCCCTTTTAGAGGGAAAAAAAGGGGTAAAATACCATACATCTACCTGAGGTTCTCCCCTGGTTCTTCTTCTCCTTTACTCAATCCTCCCTCCCTCTCCCCATCCTGTAACGTGAATTTTTATTTATTTCCAAACTTTTTTAAATCCCAATTTTTTTTTACCATTTCAGCCCATCATCCATGATGGATCCTAAACCTGATAATCATTTGGAGGAAACTAACTGGCTGTCCCAGTTTAGGCCTTTGCGGTTTTATAAAAAGGGATAGAAAACCATTATAGCTGCAAGGATCGAAGAAGGCTGTATGGAAGGTAAGTCAACTATCTGACATTTGAGTTCTTTCTATAATATTTACTAATATGCTTTTGTATTTTTCAGTACTCCAAAGCATTCTCCCACAGAAATCATCAATCCATCTATCCCTCCTCTTGATACTGTTACGTTTGAGGCCTTGTCATTCGAGGACCTGTCCAATGAAGCTATAAATGTGGTAATAGGATTCATCTATGATAGGCTTTCCGAATACTGTGAACCAAAAAGCTACGGTACAATTGTGTGATATCGTCCAAGCCTCCATGAACCAACTATCTCTACCATTATATTAGGATTGCCCAATGTGACCCACATATCTGCCTTTTCCCTGCCAAACCCTATTGCCAATATTGGCATATTGGTTATTTGTGATAAAGCGGTGCCAGAAGTGTTTGGGTTGGGAGGTCCGACTTGGCCTGGTGCTATCAGATACCAAGAGATGGTCGGGATTTCAAACATTTCAGTCAAACCAAAGGATTGCCTCCTGAAGGCAGGGAGTTTCGGTGGTTGGATTATGACGAAAGATGGTCGAAAATTAGGTCTAACATGTGCACACTATGTTCCGGAATGTGATATTGGTAGAAGTATTGTGTCTCCACTGGCAAGAACTGTTGAAATCACCACCCGCCTTCAATCCATCATTATACACTATCCCAAGTATACTCCACAATCCCGTTCTGGCATTGGGCCATCAGATTCCCAGAAAGTGGAGCTCAAGTCACTACGAAAGATGTTTACCCAAGTACCGGATTAGGGGGGAGTTGAGATTAACGATAGCACAAGGATAAAGCTCATTGGAAGAGATTTGGGCCTATTGGTTTCGAAGAGAAGTCACCAATCAGCTATCCTTTTAAGACATAACAACCTTCTCCTTGAGCAGGGGATAACCCAATTTCCACTACCTGTTTTAATCCCATTATTTAGATTAGATTGGGCTGTGTTCGAAGGTTACCCTTCAAGGTAAGTACTCTGCTATTTTGCCATACTAGTGGTTGAAGGAGATACTTACGAGTAATGTAGGATACTTGGAAACCAAGTCTTTGCCGGAGCTACCCTTAATTCAAACGGGAAAATTCGCTCATCAGGTAGTTTACAGCCTGGCTCTAGGGTTTTTAAGATTGGACCCACCACTGGTCAGACTGAGGGCATTGTCAAACATGTTGGGGTAATGATATGGGAGGAGGGCTCGTTGACTCCAGAGATTGCGGTTATCTCTGGAAATATGGGGGTATATAGTGCCCGCTTTTCTGACAAGGCTGACTCAGGTTCACTAGTGGTCACAATGGACACCCTGAAAGCAGTCGGCTTTGTGGTAGCCAAAAATGAATCCATACTTCCATAGTGGGTTGCGGTCACTCCATTATCAGCAGTACTTAAAGATGTGAAAGATACGATAGGAGAGGAGGTGGAGTTTTGTCAAGAGCTTTTCGCTGAGTAAGTTTGTAAAGGTCGTTTTCAGTTGTAGTAGTTTAACTTTGTAAAATTGGCTAGTATTTTGTATAACTACTTCTGAAATTATATCTTCCAGCACTTAGTGCAACAGCCCAGGCTTAAGATATCTCGCAACCTGATTGCTTTTTACCCGCCGCTACATTGATCATCCCCTACTCAGGCTCCCCACCATAAGTTGTCCGATTTTTTCGTCCCCACCCGGGCACTTGAGTCCATACCAAGCCCCCACCAAGTCCACCCCACCCGCCCAGGCAGTCTGTACCCCACCCACCGGGTCGGCAGACCCCTCCCCCCAGTGCTCCCATAATCGTCCCTATGTTTAGTTGTAGGGCTCCCATGGGGGACTAGTTACCCGGTCGAAAATGCGGGAAAGGATAGGAGAACCTCCACCGAATAAGCGAAGGGTTTGAAGCACTGAATTTTTTGCTGAGGCGCTACGCGTGTGTTCCACAGGCTCACTTGTTGGGTGAGGGTAAATATTGATCTTCTGGTTGGTTCCGCAACATGCGCCCTGCCCTACATTTAAGAGCTGCCAGGATGCTGTTCAACCCGCAACACGTAACACTGCCCCTCCATCCGCCCCCCCCATAGCTCCTCCCTTCCCATAGCCATCTTCACACACCTTTGTTCTCAAAGCTCCGAACCTCCAGACTTCATCATCATGGATGATTACAGTACTCTTCGGGCTAAAACCTTGGGCTCTACACACGAGGAGGAAGCTGTTACAGTAAATACTAGAGCTCTTGTGAGTGGCTACTCCTATTGGAACTGCACTTCTGTCACCTCCTTTGCTAACCGGACGAATTAGATCGATAAAGTGCTTGCTCGATATTCTAGCGAAAATACAACGTAGCCATCGCCCTTCAGCTTTCCCCAGCCTTGTTTCGTAACTAACGGGGTCTTTCTTTTGCGTAGACTGCGAGAACTTCTGCAGAATGCCGCAGATGCGAACGCTAATTCTGTGGAGATTCGGTTCCAATCGGACGGATCTGCATCGGCGCCCCCAGGCCATCAACCCGATTTTAAAGAGCTCGTGAAATCTAAGATGCGCCGAATGCTGGTCAAGAACGATGGTCATTCCTTTCGAGATGAGGACTGGCAACGGCTGAAAAGGATTGCAGAAGGGAATCCCGATGAGACAAAAATTGGAGCTTTTGGTGTTGGGTTTTACAGTGTGTTCGCCGATTGCGAGGAACCTTTCGTGTCCTCCGGTGACCAAGCTATGGCATTTTACTGGAAGGGTAATTCTTTATTTACTCGGAGAGCAAAGCTTGATACCAAGGATCGATATACAACCTTTTTGCTAGAATACCGGGAGCCATCCGAACTGCCGGACTTGAAAGATTTATGCAAATTTTTTGCTACCTCGCTTACTTTCGTCAGGCTGAGTTCTATATCCCTCTATGTCGACGACCATTGCCTATTATCATTACAAAAGAAGACCTCTCCATCGCATGTTTTGCAGATACCCGAGTCGATAAATCCGAGTACGCGGGATAAATTGATGCAGATTGCTAGGGTGGATACGGAGAGTGTGCAGATTGATGCAAAGTACATGAACGTCACTCATTATAGCCCACCTGTAGCCGAGAGCCAAACCTTTGGATCGATATTTTCTCGCCTCACCTCTCGTCCGGTAGCACCCAAGGAATCGCCCCACTCGGATTTATCTGCTTATGCAGTAGTCTCGATATTTTTGCGGATAGCTACGGCGACTGTGAACACTTATGTTACCCCTCCGTTCGCCAAGGAACTCGAGCGTGCAACCAAGAAACCGCCACCTAAAACTACGAAACTAGCTATTCTGTCGATGTCAAAGGACGAGCTTGATGCTTCGGGGGATGCGGAAATATTCTCGAATGTATTGCCTGGAAAATCAGGGAGAATATTTATTGGTTTCCCAACTCATCAAACAACTAGCATCAGCGCTCATATATCCGCCCCTTCGGTGATCCCTACTGTTGAGAGGGAGAACATAGACCTTAATGCTAGGGTTATTAGGGATTGGAATATCGAGATGCTCAGGATCGCCGGTATCCTGGCTAGGATCATCTACACCGACGAGATGTCAGTACTGGCTAGACGAGCTGAAAGGCAAAAGGGGCAATTAGAGGACCTGTATGACCACGCTATTCATATCATGAAGCAGTTCACGTTCACCCCTTCAACACCGGCCTCGGCTGTGGGAGAGCATATCAGAGCGGAATTTTGGGGCTATTCTAAGGGAAGATCGAGTTCAATTGGGGTCATGTCTACGCGAGGGGTTTTGCCGAGTGGCCGAGTGCGGTTGTCGAGCGACGTGAACTTTTTGGTTGGATTACCGCTGCTGCCGGAAAAAATTGCGAAAGAGGCGCATGAGTTCATAAGAGGCTTGAAGGAGCTGGGTCTGCTAACGGAGATTACTGCTACCGATATTCAGAACGAGCTCCAAAATCGAGCCTTGAGTGGAGCACAGCAAGATTTGTTCTTGAAGTGGCTGGCAGAAAAACGGACTAAAGGGGATCTGGACGATAATATCGTTCAGAGTTTGCTTGGTGTAGCCGTTGCGACGACCTCCTCGCCAGAGGGTGCCGGTGGAGATGTCACAATTCCTATCTCTCTGGGAATGATAAAATATTATATCAATCCCACCAAGTTGTCCCCTGATGTTCCGATCCCTTCAGATTGTCTGCCGTTTCAGGTCACCAAAGGCTTGACCAGGCCTCAGCTATTGGCGCTCGGGTGGGAGGAGATCGCAATTCTGACCTGGTTGAGGTTTATTTGTTCCCCACCTCATCCCTTGCCGGCCTCGCAAAATATCGAGCTTTCACCAAAGTTCTCGGCGCAGGTTTTGGCAATCGTCTCCAAAAATTGGGACCCAATGACAAGCAAGCAGAAGGAGGACGTTATTGATCTCCTGAAAAATAGAAAGTGTATACCAACAAAGATGGGCTTGAGGACTCCTACGGAAGCATATTTCAATACAGTCAAGCTTTTCCAGGACCTACCATTGATTGTGGCTATGAATGGTGTACGAGATAAATTCCTTACAGCTCTCGGTGTTAGGAAGACAGTGGAACTTAAGCTGGTGTTTGAGAGGTTGATGAACGAGGACGCAGCTCAAGGCGGGACAAAGTGGAGCCATCTAGACCTTGTCAGGTATCTCACTAGTGTCTGGAACGATATCCCTAGGGACGACATAACGAAACTCAGGAACACGGCTATATGTAAGGCGGAAACTTCGAACCCTCAGTCGCAGCAAAATCGGTACAAAGTTTCAGAGTTATACGAACCAGACGACCAACTTAGGAAGCTTGGATTGCCGATATTATATTGGCCGAATTGGAGGGCTGGCAGCCCGGAGGGGAAGTTTTTAACGGGTCTTGGGCTCAAGAAGTATCCGAGTGCGCAGGATGTTTTAAGGATAGCTGCTGGTTCCGCGGACGATGCAAAGCTTAGAGAAGCTGCCTTGCAATACTATGTGAATAATTACTACAATAACGGATATACGACTTTCAATGCTGCGGGGCTGGAGATGGCGTTTTTACCACTTAGAGGTGGGAGTCAAGAGAAGGCGAAGCTGGCCGCACCTAGACACTGTTATTCCAACCCCCGGGCCTCTATCATGGGCTATGATATTTTACGGAGTGACCTTCAGGAGCATGGACAGAAGTTTGGGGTGTCTGTCGATCCTCCTATGACATTTTGCATCGACAAGCTTATCACCCAACCCCCGACCACGATCCGTGACGCTCAGGATAAATTCTCCTACCTTTCAACTCGGCTTGCGGAAATTCTACCTCATCTTGTCGAGCGATTGTCGAGTGCCCGCATTGTGCCTGTGCCGTTAAAACCTAGCGATATACGACCGGGTCCGACGGGGAAACTGAAGTGGATTCCGCCAAGGAACTGCTTTTTAGGGGGCCAGGGCAGTCCTTATTATGAGATTTTTGACTTTGTCGACTTAGGGCAAGACGCAAATGCTTTCTTGACCAAATGCGGAAGTAAGCATGAGCCCACAGTGGCAGAGGTTGCCTATATGATTGTTCGTGAGCCGGATCGTTTGCTCGATGTCTTCGGGGGCGAGAAGAAATACATGGGGGCCTTGAGAAGTATCGCAGAGAATTGGAGCCACTTGAAGAAAGACAAAATGCTCGTCAGGGAGATGCGGAAGAGTCGGTTTCTTGGAGCACTGAGGGAAGTTTCGGCCGGCAATGGGACTGACGGAAGTGCCACTGAAGAAAATGCCGATGGAGGTACTCTTAGGGAGTTTATTCTGGCTAGGGCGGACCAAGTTTTAGTGATCGATGAATATGTGACTTACGTGATGTTCAAGAGCGAGATTCTGACAGCCCCGCAAGAGGACATTCTAGAGAGCTTTTATACGGTATGGAGGCTTGGTTTTGTATCAGGTGGTATGAAGCTAATCTTGAGCTAAAATTCTAGTCTTTAGGCGCATCAGCCGTGTCAACAAGGGTATTTCCTGAATGGCGCATTGGAAATCCGATCCACCTGGAGAAAGAGGTAGAGATGTTGAACAAACTTGTCCTGGAGAGGTGCCGTCTGTTTCTCCATAACAACAACGAAGAAGTTGCACATGATGCTCGGTGGTTGGAAAACAACCTGCGGGTTTCCTATGTTGATACCATACGTGTGAAGAATACCCTGAAACACGAAGGATATAGAACAATCAGTCATCAGCAGAACAAGACGGCTGCGATGGCGAAAGATACTATGACGAAGCAGACTATTTTGTATGTCACCCAGAAGTTCTCATATTACGATGTCTCGGTTGGACTCGTAACTATTATACTTAGGCGGCCTAAACCGCATTCCTATTTGTTACTGGAGAGTTTGTTAAGCACTGGTATACCTTTCCACACAATTCTTGGATTATTCGATTTACTAATTGGATTTTAGAGCTGATGGTACTGAAGTCACGAGGTTTCAATGTTGATCGGATCCTGAGAGCAAAAGCGGCTGAGGCTCGTCTTGCGGAAAACGAGCGTCAGAGGAGGCTCGAGGAGGAACGACGGAGGTTTGAAGAAGAGGAGGAGAAGCTGGCGCGTGAAAAGGAGAAGCTACAGCAGAAACAAATTTTGCGGGAGCAAGAGAAGCGGGCTACCCAGGAGCCAGAGGAGAAACCTATTATGCCGGGTGCATTTACTGAATCATCTCCTCAAAGGAAGGCAAACCCCCTAGTCCCTCCCATCGTGGATAGGTCGAGGACGAATAACCTCTTTGGAAAGATTACCGGAGCTCTCGGGTTTGATAAGGACAGCCGGCAAACAGAGCAAATAAGGAATTTCCTCGACTACCAGTCTCCCGAGCAACAGCAACAGGCGCAGCTACCAAAAAAGCCGACTCCACACGCGCAGCCACAAGTGGAAAAGCCTACCGAACCTCATAGAATTAGAGAGAACCTGCGCAGAGCAGTGGAATCTAGTAGAAGCCATGACTCTAATAACTTGTTCTCTCCTCCGGACACATTTGTCGTTAAGGAACAGAAGAGTTATTGCGATTCTCGGTATGTTTCTCGCACTTGCTTAATATTTCGGTGCTAACTGGTAGAGAAAGCCCGAGTCACGATATTACCTTCGCCGGAAATTCCGCTTTGGGAATCAAATTGTACCTCGACAGGAAGGTGAAGATGCAAGATTTTTTCGGCAAAAACGCCGCTGCAGTCAATTCATTTTCCAAACTGCTAAAAGAAATCGCCGAGATATATTCCCTCAAGATTACCTCGATGCACATTTACTTCGACGAGCAAGGAACCGCGATTGCGTTTAATACCAACGGTTCGATATTCTGTAATCTGCGCTTCTTCCTGCAACTCCACGCCGAAGCAGTTGCCAAGGGCAATACGGAGAAAGCGTTGACATACTGGTTTGTTGTTGTTGCGCATGAACTGGCACATAATCTCGTCTCGGACCATTCTGCACAACATTCTTTTTATGCGTATGTCTACTACTTAACCTCCTCCTCCAGTCATTTTATCACCAGCTAACAGGATTGTCTACAGCGAAACGTTTGTACAGGAGTTCTTTGCCGAGGCTATGGAGGTGATTCAAAGGGGGAGGGAAATGAAGGCTCAATCATCTAGTTCTGCTTAAACAGATATATAGATTTCGATAGTTTTTCTTAGACATTTAGCGGGGTTCGGAAATTATCTTTGTCATTGTTGCTAGCTGTAGAGTAACATTCGTGGGCATGATACCGGGGAGTTTTTCTTCTCTTTTCCTTTCCTTCCTTTTTGGCGGATGGGGGCTGTGCTGGATTGGTCGCTGGCGATCGCGATAATCAAATTTTCTCAACCCGGAGGCGCCGTGCGGGTTCTGGCCATATGATATCACTCGGGGGCCATCCTTCCCTTGTGTTGTCCAGAATGTGTTGTAATGGTATTCGAGGAATGGCGGTTGGTGTTGCAGATTGCCGGACCATGAAATGACAATGAGCTGCTGGGATATGAGGACTAGTATGGGAATGGATGTGAAGTCTCGATGGGTATCCATGGCTAAGGAGTTTGTAGATGTATTTTGTATTATTGCCATTGATGTTTAGATAGATAGATCCGGAAGTAATAATACGGAAAAGTACTCAAGGTTACAAACTTAAACTGTCTCGAACTCATGACAAAACTCAACCTCTACTGCTAGTGTGTTCTTGACGTCCTCAAGCACAGCCCATAGAGGTGTAACTGCAGTCCACCTTGGAATCTCAGATTCATTTTTTGCTACCACCAGCCCAACCGCTTCAAATTCGTCTTTCAAAGTCAGAACTAAAGACCCAGAGTCACCATTATCGGCAAAGCACCAATTGTATGTTCCCCCATATGCAGATAGAATTGCCAACTCTTGTGTTATAAAACCATTCTCCCAAATCATGACAGTGGCATGATTGACAATCCCGAAGCTTTGGTTGGTTGCCCACCCAATTTTGAAAACGGTTGCTCCAGGCTCTAGGTTACCCGACAAGAAAACCTTTTCATCTGTAAAAATATCGGTTGGGCCGAGTTGGTTTCCGAGTATTCTGTTGATTTGATTTAGTTTTTTTTTTTTTCAAAGAAATACAGTTGCACCTGGCCGCAAGGAACGCCAAGAATTCAGGTATTTTGTTCGTTTATAGCGAGGTTTTGGAAGAAAATTCTTGATAGCGAGGACAATTTGTAGTATGGGAGCAGGAGTGCAAGTTTTGGGATAGTTCGTTGGTAACATAACGAGGTTTCCCGTACTATGAAGAGTTCCATTATAGCGAGGTGTGACTGTAAGAAGTAGGGGTGTACTTACCGTGACTCACAACCTTCAAACACTGCCCAGTCTAAACGGGATAATGGTGCTGAACCTTGGAGAGCAAATCCTGCTTTGCCCTGGTCTTGTAGCAGTTGATTATGCTGGTTGAGGATTCTGGATTGGTGTTCTCGCTTCGCCACCAACGTTCCCAAATCAGGTCCCACAAGCTTTATCTTGGAGCCATCCCGGAGCTCAACCCCATCATTATCAGATAACGATGGATATCGTGCTCTCAGGTATTCCACCTCTTCTTCCATGATATTTGACTGGCAAATGGATGGACGAGACTCAGGGCAATATCTGGTATATTGTATTATGTAATCGAGCCGGGAGGTAATCTCTGAAGTGCTTGGAGATACGATGGTCGTGCCAATATCAGAGCTTGGAAGACAATGAGCACATGTTAAGCCCAACTTTCTCCTCTCATCCTTTGTTGCGAGCCATCCTCCAAAACTACCCATTTTGCGAAGGCAATCTCTTCCTCCTACTGAAATGCATGAAAGTCCTACTTTCTCTGGCGAGTGAATACCATCCGGGCGGGTTGGCCTGTCAAATGCTGAGACCATTGGTGCTGGCCTGCTGTATTCTGAGGCCATTGGTGTTGCCCTGTCAGCGACAACTAAGACAGGCATATTGGTGATCGGGTTTGGTGGTATGAGGGTTGGTATGAGGGTAATATTTGGAAATCCAAGCAAAATGGTTGGAACGGTAGGCTGGCTAAGCCGAGGACTATGACGAAGAATTATCCCATAGCTTTTTGGTTGCTGATACTCAGCAAGGACATCATTGATAAATCCCATTGCCGCATTCAGAGCTTCGGTGGGTAGGTCTTGTGGAAGTAATGCCTCGTAGGCAGCAGCCCCAATAGACATGTATGGATCCATGGTTTCGTCCAGTTGCTGTGTTTTTTTTGGAACTGAAAGATGGATTAGAGTGTGCGACTAAACTTGAATATCAAGGAAGGATGCTGGATATCTCACTTACCACCTTTGTGTGACTGTTTTTTAACAATTTGAGTTACCCTCACACCCTGCTATCCCGGATCTGGATAATCCGGATGCCTTGCTGTCCCGTATGAATTGAGCTCAGTAGGTTGTCAATTTCTTTACACCAAAGCCTGACCTGTTGTCCCGGATCACTCGCTGTCCTGAACAAATGCTTCGGATTTTGGCCGTCCGGGACAGCGGTTGCGACAAGACTTCTCCCATCGCTCAGGCCTCCTGCATGTCAAAGGATCGTGTGGGTTGATACTCTACAGACGTTTGCTCGCCCGAGAAAGGTTTAAATGGATAAAACAACAAGAAAAAGGCTAGCGAGATTGAGAGAGCGTATTGTCGCAATGCGAACACCCATTGCCTCATTCGATACCACCAACACTGCAGCAGCACAAAAGAAGTACAGCAACGCATATTAGAGTGTGCACTTTCAAATTAATTGGACCGCGGACCAGCTATCATACTATTTACAGTGACATCACGGAATTTTAATGTGGCCTAAGCCCCACAATAGAATCGAGAACCCACAGGAGGAGAATAGTGGCGATCTGTTTAAAATTTATCCAAGAAGGCAACAGAGAATGGCACCACGGCACAGACCACATTACGAGACAAGCTAGCCTGGGTGGCTCACAGTAGGGAGATTGACTAAGCCACCTATGGTTCAGCCGCTTGATCAAATTGAAGGGGGGAAAAAACTGTGGTCAAACAACTAAAGTGATAAACTGACTTAGTCTAATCAGTGTGTGTAGCAAAACAGGCAAAGGGTTCATCACAACTGAATCTGAAGGAGAAGGCAGCGACTGTTTCACGAGTGATCCGCGATGGCGCGGCCACTTACACTCCATACTCGCCCACGCAGAACGGAGTGGTCCACCTCCATCACAGGCGCCACGTCAAACCTCCTGTCCCGATAGATTTGTGGTCGGTTGCAAAGGGTAGTGCAAGTGCAATTATCCTTTTCACCTGACTCGAGTACATTTCCCAACCCTCATGTCTGAAGCTATCCAATTTTTGCTACCTACCAGAACCAATATGTGGTGGCAATAGTTACTACATTCAGTCCGCCTTCTAGAAAGGAAAGTACAAAAGAGAAACAAATATCGAGTGATATTTCATCAGACCTCATAAGTTACATCCTACCGATCGGTGACACCGCACAACTCCAGCTGCCATTAAGCTAAAGATACGTCTATAACGGCTATAGCATTCCATCATCTATTTTCTCTTGGTGGCCTTCCTTCCTTTATCTGCTCCGCTCGTTTTTGCCTCCGCCCCGATAGAAGTGGCGCTCTCAGGTTCCTTCTTTGCTTCAATCTCCTTCTTATCATCCTCGCCGTCGTCAGCTCCTCCCTGTCCGAACTCGTTGATACGTCTGTAATCCACCCGGTAGATCCAGGCTTGGTACAGAGCAATGAAATAAATGACATCATCTCTAAGTGTCGCGAGTCTGTGGAGCGTGGGCATCTTGATTGTAAATGCAAAGAGATCGTCGATGAAACTGGGGTAATCGTTAGTAATGAAGGGATATAGTCAGTGGAGCAAGGCAACATACGTGTTGAGTAGCTTGTAGATCATGGTTTTACGGGGCATATGCGCGACAGACTTAAGTCGGTAGTTGATATACAAGCTCGGCACCATCATCAGGAACCCGTAGGCATAGACACTGCCGACCAAAGTAGTAATAATGAAGCTGTACCAGCTCTTATGTGTGTCGTAAAGAACGGAGTAAACGGCGTAGGCCAGTAACAGTGGAACAGCAACCCAGTAAAGATACTTAAAGGCCTCCTCGTCGTACTCCTTAGTTTCCTTCTCGAGATTTGAAAGCTTGTGTTTATCCTCAAAAATTACCCTATAGGGAATGAAGCTGTTGACAGGTTGGACCCTAACGTTGACCATGCGTGTGATTTTCCACGCCTCGAGGAGTATTCCGAATCCTTGGCCAGCTAAAATCATCCAGGAAGTTCCGTCCGAGTTATCGAGGAGGTAAAGGAAGATGACAGCCTGCATAAAAACATTTGCGAGAATAGTTCTCACACTAACACCTACGTTGTCCTTCTTGTTACGCCAGTGAGATATATCGTTTTTGAAAGCCAGCATCTCAAAGATGGTATGCAAGATGGATACAATAAATGTAGTTCCGAGAAGGAAGATATTAGTCTCCACAAGGACACGCTTAAATTCTTCCAACTCTGCCCCAGTGTTTGCCGATCCTCCAATTCCGGGGTTTGAAGCCGTTTGTTTGAAGGACGCATCAAGAGAAGAGTACATCTGGAATTTCCACCAGCTAGTTGGAGCAACATTGATATGCATAGAGACAGATCTGTTGTTCTAGGGGTTAGTCCTATTTGACAGGAGATGAAATAATGAAACGTACTTAACAGTGCTATTCAGCTCAATCATGTGGTCCTTCAACTGCCAAAACTCGTTCACAAAGACAATTGGATAATACCATCCATTTTTTCCGGCCGAGTCCCGAGCGCCAGTTGCCTCGAGTACTACATGTCGACGAAGCGGTGGCGGAAGTGCGTTAAAGCCAATAACATCAGCATTATTAACTATATCTAGCGTTAGGTTAGGATGAAAGTATGAAACCACCAATCCAGAGCTGTCCGGTAGAGCGATTTCCTCTTCCTCGCTCTCGTGATGGTCGCCGCCGATCAGTTTTTTAGTCTTAACAATCTTCTTCTTTGGCAGATATTTAGTCAAGAGCGAGATGATTCTAAAAGCTTTGGAGGCGTCATAATCGGGGTCAGTGGGGTCCATAGCGGATCCGGAACGGCTGACATAAATGTGCGCGAACAAGGTGCCATTGTTTTGTACGTGCCGGGAGAGCGGGACATCAACTGTCACGCTACGGTGCTCAGACCAATCGTCGGCCTGGAAGTTCCTCTCGTTGAAAACAAGGCTAGAGGCCATCTGGTCAGAAGAGAGGGGCGGCAGGGCGAGCAGCTCGGATACATAGATAGAAATATCCACCGGCTCCTCCGTAGGCCAAAGAGGAAAAACCTTCTCGGGGATAGACATGTATGTCGACGCATCATCCGGAAATGTCCGTTCCTCGAAGGAGGATGGAGCGGTTTCCGCAGGCGTACCAGCTTTGGGGATTATGAACTCTATTCAAATCAGCGAGAGTTGTAGGATCTTGGAAGGAATAAATTACTCATGGCGGCTTGAATGGCCACAAACATGAGGACACCATTGATGACAGATTTGATGACCGACTGCAAAGAACACGAAGTGAGGGTTAGCAAGAAAAGCTTCATTTATCGCCAGATGTTACCAGGGAGGTAGATGAAGTTAACTTGCCTGACTGCCCTCTTCGCCGTCCCCGGAGATCTGAGGATTTGGTGCGGGCATGTTGAGGTTTGATGGAAGTTGTTCAGAGGATTGCGGCTCAAAGTTGTCTCCCGACCATTAGCATTTTGTATGGGCAAGCCACGGAAAGGGAGGGATTTGTCCCCATCCAGCCACGTCCTGACCAGAAACTCCCCGGCCGGGTAACCATAACATGTTCCTGGCATTCATATCGTATCAAGTGGCATGCCAAGCCAATGCCAAAGCTGCACCCAGGCACAGTGCAACTGGGGGGGACTCTATGATACTTGCGCATTGCAAAAAGTTTCCGGAAATGTGGAGATATGGGTTGGCACATTTTATTAGATGGCGATATCTAAGTTAGCACCGAGCCAAAGCCCACATTTCCGGAAACTTTTGAAATGCGCAAGTACTGTACCAGTACCGGTGCTCGAGTATGGATCCGAGTCTGTTACGGTAGACCCTTATGTCATATTATACTGCGCGTGCTGCCCTGGTCGCGGTGACGGGTCACTCATTACCCATTCAGAGGGATGGCGAAACTTGATACCGTCTCTGGTTGCAATTGGCCAACGATGGATGCTCACAGCTTGGTTTGTCACAGCCACAGGAAAACGGCGGAGTGACCTGTCGTGGCGACAGAAGCGGCAAGCACCGTGTCACTTTGCTCTCAGATCGCCATGGCACCGCAGCTCCCACGCGATGAAAGCAGCAATTCAGCCAGCCCTTGAAGATGACTATTTCTTACCGGAAATAAGGATATACGAAGGGAATTCGAGAAGTGATATCAAGTTCCAACTTTTTTTGGTTGAGAGAGCAGAAATAAAAGTGATATGCACCTAACAGCGTCCACGGATCGAGGTGCTCCATGCTTCGGCGATGGCAGGCACTCTGCATCTGAGTACCGGTAGGGCGCCTGTTAAGGAAGCGGCGGCTCTCGTTTCGATGAGGTGTCGGACCTCAACGGAACATGACAGATGCGGGCAAGTCCAAGTATATAGGAACCGGAAGTTCCAACCCAGGAGGCTGAAGTTCGGGGCCCAGACTGAGAAAAAGTAGAGGGCGTGAATTCACTCAGTGCGAGATTTTGTTTTTTACCCAGCGCAGCCCCGAATGGTTAGCATGGGGGTGGTGATCGGACATGATGGTTGACACGGATGGTCAGAAAAGATGTGAGAGAGCGTGAAAATATGAGAAGGGAGCACGAATCTACCGGCACTACGGCGCTGAACAGTTTTTTTCTTCTACAGTAATCAGGCTTCATGGCCACAGAAGTGGTATCGCACTCGTACCGACACAGTACGAGTGCCGTACTGTATTGCACAACAAAAGGTTCTCGCAGCAGCGCATCGGTAGTTGCCGGCATATATCACAATCGAATCTGCAGCGCCGGTATGTGAGGGTAGGGTACAAATTTCGGCAGCCGTGAAGCAGAAGCCTTACGTCTTGGCATCTCTCGACCGACAAAGTGCATTCAGTGAGACATTCCCCCCAATCAGGGGGGAACCACGCTCGGAGAACCAGCAGAGAGAGGAATGCAGCACTGGCAACGGTACAGTACTGCGCTGTTCTCGAGTAGTGGAAGGGCGGTGAAGACAAGACAAAGAAAAATGCTGCCGGGTTACAGTACCGGCACGGGAATAGGGTTAGTGTACCGGTGCTGTAGGGTAAATCTCAGATTCAATTATCGGGCGGAGGCCTCGAGTGATGTACCGTACGAGGAGGATCACGGTAGGGATGCCTTGCGCTTACCCTATGCGTTGCAGAAAAGAAAAGAAGAGAAAAAAAAGCATTTGAAAGCCAACCAGTGGCCAATCATCAAAGTCAACCGGCCAGACCGATTTCACCACAATGACGATGGTTAGTGTGCGACATTTGATCGAATCGCCACGAGTTGATTCAGAATAACAACCCACCGGGCACGGATACTGTACCCAGCTCGTTTCCCGACTTGCTCCTCCTTCACACAAATTTTGCGGTGGAAACATTTGTGGGTTGCAAGATATAACTTCTTTCTTCTTCGTTTTTTTTTTCTTTTCTTTTCTTTCCGCAGCCCACTGCAACAGAGGCACAACAACCTCTCATGTTCGACCAGTGGAAGAGGAGGATTGGCCTGCATGATGCGAGCGATCGTTCCTTCTGCCTATCGTACATATGGAACGACAGTTGAACCTAGTTGGGAGCTGTGAACCTGGCTGTTTGGCCACCACTTGCAGTCGTCTGTGCTTCCTCCTAAAGTGTCACGTAAACCAGGCAAATCATGCGATGGAACGAACGAACAAAGAGAAAATTCCCTGGAGTTACACTTTTACCCTATCAATCAATTAAGAGACCTCGCCCCGGGATATCACATCCTCTTCTTATTACTCGCGGGAGTGTGAAAATGAATAATGGTAGGGAAATAGATGAACAAAAGAGAGATCACACATGATCAAAATCTCTTTAATCCCTCTACCTCGCCCCGGCTATCTCGTGAGAAAATTATGCTATCCGTCTCCGTGCTCTATAGTACTTGCATCATGATGAGCAATACATAACTTGTCACAAGAGGCCACAGGCTACAGTAAGGTTTGTACATCGTATCATTTTGTCCTGTCTTGTCCCGATACCCCGTCACCGTCTGGCGTGTGATTGATCCCTTCACCACCCATTCACCCATCCATCCATTGAGTCCATTCCATTTCCTCCTCCATCCATCCATCCATCCTCCCTTCCATTCACACATCACATCCATTTCCTGTTTTCAATAGGAAAATAATAATAAAAAAAGAAATTCTCGCATGCAACCCCCCCCCTTTTAACCCTAACCCTCGTCCCTTCATTTCCCTCCTCACTCTCTTTGCCCTTCCTCCAACATCTTTTATTCTTGTTGCCCCCCACCATCTTTCCCCAAGCTATTTGCCCGAATTCTCTGTCCCTCTTTCCCCCTTAACCTATCTTCTTCTCCTCCGATTGTTTCAATCACGCCTACAGCTACCCCTAGCCAGTTTGAGCGGGAAAAAGCCAATCCAACTTTTTTTGTTTTTATCCCACCACCTGAACGGATGCTTTCTGTGAGCTTGACAATCCCGTTGCCCTCGTAAATATGGTGAATAGGAACCTGCCGGCGTACAAACCGATCGAGATTACTTTTCTCAGTGAGCAGAAGGTGTGTTTGATTCCTTGTCACTTCCAGAATTCCGCCCACCGTTCTCCGTCCGGGAGAGAAGTAAATTGGCTGACGGGATTGTCCATCGTAGGCGTATGTCAAATGAAATTCCATCCCGGACCGATGACCCACTGACAGCTTTCATCTTTTAGTGACCTGGGAGAGGTTTCCTTCTGGCGCAACAACCTTGTGAGCTTCCCGCTGCCCAGCTCGGGTATCTCTAGCTTTGGAGGCTGATTGCCCATTTCAGGTTGCCGCTTCAAAACGTCATAATCATTTATACATTGCCCTTAGGTCGTCGATTCGTGTCTACAGCCCAGCTTATCCAAATCAGATCATCTCGCCCAATCTCCCCTACATCACCCTCACTTCTACTCCCGCCCCGACCGGACCCGGGTACATTGACCCTGCAGAACCTCATGCGATCAACTCGCTCACAGTTGGGGATCTTGGCTTTGAGGAGGTTCTTGTGAGTGCACACGACGATGGTGACGTCTGTGTGTGGTACACAAGAGATCTTAGCAGATTGGCATTTCGATTATCAGTGGGGGAGAGTGCTTGGGGCGTTGCATTGCACAAAGAACGGAGATTGGTAGCTGTCAGCGCAAACAGTCATTTAATCCAGGTCTTTGAATTGGCAATAACGGACGATGGGGGCTGCCCGTGTCCGGAAGAGGGTACGGATGCTGGGCTCACTCATAGGCATCGAAGGAGGAGAAGGAGAAAGCGCGGCTCATTTGGATGTGATGGGGAAGGCGGCTTTGAGGGGGAGTGCAATCCGAATGGGAAGCCTCTCTCTGGCAATGATGACGCTAGTAAGAAACATCGAAAGAAGTCGTCCATGAGAAATAAAACCATCACAACACTAAAGGGGCATGATTGCAATATACCTAACATATCCTTTCTTGACGACCCTACGGGGAGATGGCTTGTGGGTACCTCAATCGACGGGATGGTAATACTTTGGGATGTCATGACTGAGCGCCCGGTGGAGAAATGTAGACTCGGAATGGACAAGTAAGCATTACCAACCATGAATAGTGTAAGGGAATCAAAGGCTAAGTATGATATAGTCGTGGTTGGTCCGCCCTCTTCTTAAAGCCCCAAGCCTTTAAACCGGTTTCCAATATATACGAAGCCCTGGGGAAGCCCGCCCCCGAGGAATCCCAAATATCCCCGGAGGGTCCTTCGAAAATATCCCTGAACGCCATAGGCATTAAAACAATATCTACAGACTATTACGACCCGGTGCCCGGCCCACAGGCACAATTGAGCAGGATGGCTAGAGCATGGGACATCTCCCCCAACCCTAGAGTCCACATATCGCGCTTCTCACCAGCAACCGACCTTCCATACCAGCTCGCCATAGCCGACGCTGATTACGACGAGGATCGATACTCGGAAGAAGAGGATGATGAAGACGGTGACTGGAGCGAAGGAAGTGAAGAGGAAGAAGTTGAAGTCTTCTTTGGTCCTGGTGGTGCTGCCGTTGAACTTACTACTGGCAGTTCTGAGAGCGGGAGCAGTCATCACACCTTCAGTACCGATACCAGTTCCGACGATGGCAGCGGGCATCATTCCTATCAAGGCTCGGATACAATCCTTAACCCCCGCTCCTCTTTAAACTTTTACGGCCCCGTCCAGTTCATAGAACTCGCCCAAGACCCCGACTCCCCATCCTCTCCTTCTTCATCCTCATTCTCGCACCCCATCCAATCCCCGATAACCACAACCACGAACCCAACAAAGCGCACCCGCCCCTCTTCCAGATACCTCTCCAAATCCCACAACTCCACCTCCTCCAACTCTGGCTACGCCTCCTCAACCTCCTCCAACTCCACCTCTACGGACACAGAAGAAGAAGAAGAAGAAGCCCCCATTCAACCCCCCACATCCCTAATATTCTCGACAACAGAGCGCAACGCCCACCTCCTCACGGTCACTTCCTCCCTCTCCCCCATCGTGCTCTGTCGTTCGCCCCTGCGCGCTTCTCCGCCACGCGCATCCGACCGACACCGGTACGCCGCTAACATCGACCGCCTCAACCTCTGCCACGCCATACCAGAACTATCTCTCGTCATCGCCGCCTCCCAAAAAGGCCGCATCGCAGTGTTCAGGCTGACGCGCATGGGGGATGAGTACTTTATGCGCCTGGACGACATACTGCCCCGGGAGTCAGAATGTTCGGGTGCTATTGTTCCCGGCGGGAGCACGGCGCTATTGGGCGTCGCCGTGGGGCCGATCCAAGGCCGGGAGGTGGGTAGCTCGGTTTGCCGAAGGCGCGGCGGGTGGAGGGGCAACGAACGGCGGCGGAGGTACAGGCTCATGTGCGTGTTTGTCGACGGGCGAGTGCTCAGCTATGAGATTGGGCGGGAGGGTGCCCCCGAACGCGCTGTGGAAGGGGGCGGAGGTGGGATGGGAATGGGTATGGGAGTCGGAGGGTTGGGGGGGTTTGTCATGGTTTAGCCTCTTTCTTGCTCTGTTCTGTTTTCCGCCTTTCTCATTCTTGGCATTTCTTCCTCCCCCTTCTCCTTCGCTTGTTGAATCCTTAATCCCGTTCATGTTTCCCACTTTTACACGCTTTAAACTCTGAACAAACATTACTTCTTGTCAGTATCGTAGGGTGGCGGATGATTGTTCTATTTCCTTCTAACTCACATTATCCCCTTCTTTCTCACATGTTTCCTCTTCTTCATTCTTTCTCATCATCATCACGGCTACATTACGCGCGGGGTGGGGGAATTGCATGGAACGGTCTGGTCTGGTCTGGTCTTCTCGGTCTTGTCATGTCATTTTGAGAGAGTAGAAAGCAAAAAAAAAAAACATTGGTCTCCAATTTCCTATCCACTCACCCGTTTATCAAGGCACACTATCCATATCTTTTCCATTTCTACAGTGCGACGGCAAAGACACGTCAATGGCACCCTACGCAGGATAGCGCGCAACGAACCCCCCCCCCAGAAACCGATTCTGAGTGCTGTTGTGACGCCGCATGCGCAGGGTAATCCACACACGCCCAAAGCACAGCACAATACTAGTGGGGAAGTTAGGCTGCGGCACGTGCCTTCCCTCCCTCCCTCCACAGCCCAGCCCAGCCCAGTTCCTCTCAGTACACTACCGTACAATACCCCGTTCGTAGCACTTTCTCGCCAATCCTCTATTCCCACGGACAATCCATTCTACTGTTCAAAGTCCTCCTTCCCCCCACCTCACTTTTACCACCGCGCCAACCTCAGCGTTTACCCACCGAGTGATACCCCGTGACCGAACATCCACTGTGTACAGTATCATACGTATAATACGGTATATAGGCGGGCAAGCAGTTAGAAACGGCTGGGCGATCGATATCCTTCATGTATTTCTACTCGCTCGTCTTTGCCAAGAATACCTCCGTGAGCCGAATATTTGGTGAGAACCCCAGCAAAATATCGGCTGGCGGAGGTATTCTTGGCAAAGATGGGTGAGTAGATCTTGGAGTGTGAAGCTAAGCCGGCTTCCGTTTTCATCACTCGTGAGTCATCACTCGCCACCAGGGATATATACTCGAGGTTGCGTTGCTCTTACGTTTACGCTACCACATCACTGCACCTCAATACTATCATGCATCGGCACTTTACCGCGCGTCGCCCGGAAGGAAAGACAAGCTTTCCGGCCCGGTTTAAAACAGCGCTGCTCTACCGGTGCGGCGTATTCTAAAGAACGATACACCAACCAGCAGGCTGCAAGGAACATCACGAAACCTCACTCGATCAGGTTTTCTATCTATACATGCGTTATACCGTCCAATTCCCTTCCTTTCACCCATCCAACCTGCCTTGCCTACTAGCCTATCGATAGATAAAAAATGGGAAATGGGATGAGGAAAGAGAAAAAGAACGAGAAGCTGGGGGGGGGGGGGAAGAAAATAATGGGTGAAAAATAAAAATAAGTAAGATAGATGGAGGAAATGGGAACCGGGTACTAAGGTTTGCATTTACGAAGGGAGACAGGGAGGGATATAATGTGCGTAAAAAAATGAAAGAAAAAAGAGGAAGAAATATCCACAGGGAATAAGCAAAATGAGGAGATAGTCGCTCCACTCCGAAACAGACGCCGCAATGGTGGGAAGAAAAATACTGGGTGGCATGATCGGGTGAATCAGGAGATCGGTTTTTGAGAGTTGTTAAAGAATCCGCCGAGGATCCAACTGTCTAATATCCGCCGACACCGCTTGGCCTTCGAACACTATCTCTGACAACAATTTCCCCGTAGCCGGGGCATTATTGATGCCCCAGCACGAATGCCCCGTTGCCATCAACAAGCCCTCCGTCCCGGTCTCGCCGATAAGAGGGCCGCCGGAACCGCCCACGCTCAGAATGGGAAGGTAGCAGGCTTGCTTGCGGGTTACACGCCCCAGACGAATGTAGTCTGATATACTCGATACCTGGGCTATTAAGTCATCACAACGGGCCTCATCAATTTGCACATCTGCTGTCGTCTCGGGCACGGCTACGTCCATATCACCCTCGCCGCAAACATAGATTTCGTTGTTTGGCCGGGCATAGATCTCTGGGGAGACGATATTGGGTGGCTGGCTGTTGTGGCGGGACGATGGAGATGGGGGCGTCGGTGGGATGGTTATTTCGGTGAAAAGGGCGTAAGCTGATACTGGAGACGAGGGTGTTATGGTCACGCTATGTGCCCTCAGCCCGGATATTGGGGCTGAGGGGTAGAGTTTTGACGTCCACGGGCCTGCGGCCAAGATTGCAGTTGTCGCAGGAATGGTGCAAGAAGTGCCGCTTTGTGTATCGGTGTATGTTATCCCCGAGACTTTTCGACGGCTACTCCGAGAGGGCGGAACAGAATTTACTGACACGGATGATAGCGTTGGGGATGGTGGGCCTTTCGGGGTCATGCTATCGGAGAGAGGTGGGGTCGCGGGTGGTGGGGTTGGACCGGATTCCGTATATTCGATATCCGTGACTGAACCAACGATGACATTAACCCCTCGCTCCTGGGCAAGTCTTACCATCGACATTGTGAATTGATACGGGTGAACTTGAGCAGTCTCCTTGCTACCTCCCATTTTCTCATAACTCTTCACCAAATCAGGCATTACCCAATCCAAATCCTTCGGCAATTCTAAGTCCTTCGATTTACCTCGGCTCGCCTTCCTGTTTTCGCCCCCTCTTTTCCCTAGCGACACTCCTGTCTGAGCTCCCAATCGCTCCAACTCGCTGCGCTCCCGTCCCGTAGCCTCGAGGCTTCCGCACGACACTCGTCTGTATCCCCACGTTTCCTCGCCCCCATGCTCAATCGCTAAGTCCTGGTGTAGCTTGAAGCTTAAGGGTACGATGTTGTTTGGATAGGCCCAGACAGCCAACAACCCACCAGCCTTCCCTGACGCACCTCCGGCAATTCTAGTCGCTTCTATAACCGTAACACTGTGCTTCTTTGGGTCGTAATTCTTATGCCGAGTCAAGTAGTATGCTGTTGTGCAACCAATGATTCCACCGCCTGTCGGGAACAATACTCAGCGACCCAACCTCGGAATGGACGACGGAAGGCCGGCACCCTTGATTAAGGGAAACATGAAAAGTCGGACCCACCTATTATAACGATATTTTTCCTGTCCCCACCCTCCATGACTGTCATACTGCAGCGGCAACTCCAGGAAAAATAATTGGCTTTATTGCAAACAATAGTACGGTTTGGAAACTTGTTGCGCAAAGGGTAGCAACAAAAGACTCGGGTTTTTCTTCAGGTGTGTGCACGGATAAGCAACGGGCCGAATGGGAGGAGGGGTCGATTGTCTGGAAGGCAGGGTCCCGGTTGGTTATTTGAACCTCGGATTGCGGGGGGAGAAGAATGGGGAAAAGAAAAAGGAGGGACAGGGGGATGGGAAACCGGTTGTTGAAGTAGTAGCGAGGTTTGCTTTTTTTTAATAAGGAATGCGGCGAGATGTGTACGGGAAAAGGGTCGAAAGAGAAAGTTGAGAAGCTCTTTCGAGAGAAGGGAAGAATCACCCAACGTCACCCGATTATGCCGCTTTTTGTTGCCTTAGCGCCGACAGGCTGACTGAGTTGCAACTCCCTCTTTTTATTCTCTCACTCGCTCAGACCAGGCCTTCCCTCGCCCAGGCGATGTGAGCTGACGATCCCACTGTTGGCTGATTTCCTTTCCTGACCCTCGTACGTTCAGGGGGAACGGGATTGTGAAAGGAAAGAAAATATTGCCCCCCTGCTCGGTATGTTTTTTTCTTAGAGAACTAGAAACGAGAGAAGTGCTGGGCACTACGACAAAGAAGTGGGGGACGGGGGGTTGTGGAAAAAAGGGGAGGGAGGAAAGTCAAGTTTGCTGGTTAGGCAGAAAGAGCGGATTTGATTTTAGTTAGTTCCCTGTGGAATATTAAGGGAATAATTTTCTATCGACCGAGCTATGAGTGCTTAGTGCCGACCACGAAGAAGTGGTGCGACATGCACTGTTCAGGTCTGTCCTTGCTCCAGCCTGTCAAGGTTTTGGTCAGTCCGACCGTCTGGGCCAGGGTCGGTTAGCAAGGGCGGTGATGGGACCCTGGTTGGATCAAAGCTTATGTCGGGCACGAGAGGGGAGAGAGATGAAGGCAAGAATGGGAGATTGTGCTTTTTTCCCTGATGCAGAATGATAAACTCACTTATTTTTGGGCTTTGCTTCTTGCTTCCGTTTCCTTCTGTTCAGGTTGGTTTGTTTGCCCTTTTCTTCCTCTCGGGCTAGTTTATGAATTGACCGGTCGGCCAATGACCAGATCCAGGATCGTGAATACAACACGGTATTTCCAACGGAAGGGTGGCGTAATTCAGATAACCGATAGAGAGATCAGGAAATGGGGAACTGGGTCTTTCTTTTTTTAAACCTCCGGATCGGAAATTTCTCCAGCCAAAAGAGGTACTCGAGTAGAGAAACGAGAGAGAAAGGAAGGGGAAAATCAAAAAAGTATAATCAGGGGAAAAGAGAACGCTACACAAAATATTAGAAGAGGGAAAATCTATAATAGAAATTGGGAATATTAAGAGAAGGAGGAAATGATATGATAAGGGGGACGAGAATGGCAGACCTGGAGCGAAGAGCTAGAGAAGGGGGTGGGGGCTGTCCGTGATGATGAAGGAGAGTGAGAGATAAATGGGTTCGGATGATGTGATGCAATCCTGGGGGCGCGAGGAGAATACCGGCAACTGGTGGTTCAGACTATTAGTATTGCCCTTCTTTTGACGGTAATGGTTCTGAGCCCGCTCTTGCTTGATATAGCAAGCCGAAGGACAAATATCGCATCGCCGATGAGGATGACGGCCAACAAAAGTATCATAGCCAGTATGATAGCTAAAGAGCCATAGGGGGAATCCCCGACGGCGACGACAACAATGACAAGGAAAGCAAGAGGCCCGACGGGCCAGTCAACCCCTTAAGGGCGGAATGGGGAGAATATCATAAGGGTAGGGCAGGGGAGGCCAACGAATGAGGAGCCTCATGAGGAACCTCCGTCGTCAAACCCAGCCGAACGGGAGCAACAGCACCAGAGATCACCCAATAAAACCCCAACGAAAAAGAACAAAAATAAGAATAAAAAGCCTACTAACTATTATGATAGACGATACCACCCCCCGTTTCCTTTCTTTGACCTCACTCACCCCTTCAAGCTTGGAAACCTCCCTTCTGCCAACTCGATCTGGTCTGATCTTTCTTTCCTTTTTTTCCTGAATTCCCCCCTCGGCAAGCGCAGGCACCGTACGGTACGCTGTACAGTACTGTGCGCCGTAACTTTGGCAAGGCACAGTACGCCCAACGGACCCCAAGAATTTTCTTCTAGACAAACACAGTAGCGTAATCGTACAGTCTTTTGTCCTGCCAGCAAAGAAAGGAAAGAGGGATAGATGCACAGGTCCGAAATGTAAGACCCGATCAAGTGGAATCAGTAGTGCAATCTTTGTCACCAACTCGCCCTGGATTTTTTCCCCAAAAACTGCAAGAGGGAATGTGCGTGTATGTGTATATGTATGTACTGTACGTACGTACGTATGTATGTATGTGTGCGTGCGTGGGGAGGCCCAGAGAGGGGGGGGGTATGCTATGTGAGAGAGAGGTATAGAAAATAATAATGCGAGGTGGACAGGATAGGATAGGTGAATTGATGATGGTGGTGGATGGGATTGGTGCTACTGAAGGACGCCGCCTCCCGGGATGAGTATGGCGGGGTTATGAAGTAGCGGTTCTTAAAAGTAAGGATGATACCATACCGTATCATAGTACCATGATAGCATAGATAGATAAGTAAAGAAAGAAAGATGTCTCGTAAAAAAATTATTATGCGGTCATTTTTTCCCTTTTCCTCTTTGTTGGGTGCTTATTGATATGGTTCTCACTTCTCTGGCTTTTTGGAACGAGGGATTGATTGAATATGGTATGGTGCTACGGCGGTAGTGGTTGTGGTGGTTGGTTGTGATGACGATGGTGGAAGAAATGGCCTGATGTTTGGCCCCGCCTCCGTTCGACGACTAATATAAGAATGAGGGTTTGGTAGGCGGCGTACGGTAGAGCACCGATTGTGTGTGTAGTAAGTGAGACGATTGATCAGCCATAGACTACAGTACTCGTACAATTGAAAGACAAGGAGCACACCAAAAGCTCCGGGAAATAAGAACAAATGCCATATTCCTAAAAGGACTTGAGAGATGGCAGTTATGATATGCAGGGTGAGATATATGTGAATTGGGCCAATTGTGGTGGGGTTTGGGTTGGGCGAGCTGTGAGTTATGGCTTACTTAAATTTAGTGGGGATAAGATACTCGAGTAGAGTTGGAAGTGGAGGGCAGGAGAATGAGGGAGAGAGAGGGAGATGGGGGGGTGGCCGACTGAACCATCTGATTATGGCGTGACCTTTTCTCCCCATCCCTTAAAAACTTCCTTTTTTCAGGTCGTTTCGCCCGGTGTTCTGCCTACGCGCATTTCTTCGTGGTCTGATTTTTCTCTCCCTCCCTTACAACCCTACCAATATCCTTACCCCCCTCTTTTTCTTTTTTTTTCCTTCTTTCGTTCTCTCGCTCTCTTGTTCCTTTCGTTTCCTATCCGATCGAATTGTATGGTATCCTTTTTGGACGAAAAGTTATTCACTCATTCCCTATGCCCCTTCTTTCTTTTCTTGCACCCCTCCCCGCATATCACTCTCTGCTTGAAGGGGGAAGATACTTGTACAGGTATAAAAAAAAGGGCCCTAAACGGAGAAAGCATAATACAATTTGAACGACTAGTACGGCAGCATCTACTCAAAAGGTCTTCTATTACCCTTGTTGGGTGGACAAGAAAGATCCCTTGTTGTGCCCAATCTGGGGTTGCGCTGTACAGTGCTGTGCAGCACTAGTACAGTGCAACTCTAATTCCTACAAAAACGGAACCTACCCCCACAAAATTCCTATTAACGAGAAGATACCGTAGGGTTTGCACTGTACCTGTGCGGGTACAACACAATGGAAGGAAGAAAAAAAGCACTTTCTGTCAACTTGAGCCTAAGCTCTTCTATACGCCAAACAAGTGAATCATATGCGACTACTGTACAAGTAAGACACAGTACGACACCGCATGGCACCGAAATTAGGGGTAACCCTAAAGCCTCTAAGTCGTCGGTGAGCGGCATCTGGTATCATGCTTGTGTGGGCGGATGAGCTGGGGGAGAGGATCCACTGTGCTTGAGTTACAGCTGCTGTGAGTACCCTACGGCACTGTACCGGTCCAATTGCAGTATGATGCACATTTGATCGGGGCAAGGAGAATGTCGCAATATCCTAAGACATCCAATAAGGTCTGGAGCGATAACTAATCTATACGGTACGCCAGAGCTCACACCTCCGCTCCCCTCAGAATAGCTATGGGATAGTCAGAATGCCCTAAAAAAACAAAAAAAAACCCCTCGCGATTTGCTATCGGATCGTCGGTGGAAATCGCCGTTTCTGCCCACGATGGTTTTGGTTTGGTAAGTTAACGGAATTGCGAAAACCAGTTAATGAGATCCAACACATCCAATGGGCTTCGACTATACCATGTTGGGGGAGCACCAATACATCTCAAGAACCATCGTCTCTGAATCCGGAGGTTAGAGAGGCCTTCCGGAGATGGCGGATCACAGAGTTCTGAAGTTACGATATCTTATCTAACGGTCTCACCACCACCACAATCGCTCCAGAATGTCCGTTGGGTTGGGCTTGTGTGAAGAGGGGGGTTTGCGCTCCTCTTTCCTCCCTCCCTTCCTCTCAGGGTTACGATATGATTGAATATGTCATGGTGATCCTCTCCCATTTAGTGGAATTGTAAGCCAACTACCGGTAGGGTTATGAACCGTACTTGTATGATATGGCAAGCTAATGAGGTACTATACGCACTAAGGCGGGAAGCACGGACGGTTTCCACTACTCTGGCTTCCAGCTATGGAATTTGCTCAAGCCGACAGTTTGCATCCAGTGCTCTATTGCCGGGTATCTTGTAACTTTCATCCTTGCCCTCGAGACACCTTACGGCTGCCTGATACGGGAACTGTACAGCGCTGCAGTTGCAGCCAGGAATGGTTCCAAGCTCCGATATAAATCCCTTCGATATGCCTGTATGGGCCCACATCGCATTTTTTTTCTTCTTTCCTTTCTTCAAACGTGGCGGTGGTGATCGACGATGATACAGTACCAGAATCCCCATTCTGTTCCTTCCGGCCAATGTTTTCCTGATACCCATTCGTCACGCTCCCCCTCCCTGTCGTGCCCTCTGGCATTTCCCGATGCGAGCGGGACACGAAGCTCTCTCTTTGGATCCAATTCAGCTCGGAATATAAACCCTCAGATCAAATCCACGATTTACTTTATGTAAAATCACAGCTTCGTTTTCAACAACCTCCCACCCTCCCCCCACCCTCCAAAAAAGAAAAGAGAAACATTCACTATTTGCCGTTTATCACCTTTGTCCTCGTCAGCAATATCCAGCGTCTTCACCGCTGGGACCACTGCTCCCACTAGCTGCCGTAACACACTTCCTCCCTCATTCCGCCAGGGAGAAGGAGGGGAGAAAAAAAACTTACCTACCATATCTACACTACCTTCCGAATTTCTCAACGTGATGCCAGATTACGAGTCGCCTTCCGTGTTTCCCCTCCCCCTATCGTGGGCCTCGGCGATTTGGCCACCTGACAACAGCTAGCAGCAACTTCCAACTTGAGGCAGGGGAGAGAAGGAATGAAAGGAGGAAGAATAAACACGACGGTGTAAAAGATGTCTTAGTCGGCTTCCCCTCACCCTCCCTCTAATCCAAGCTTTCGATCATCGAGCAGTCCGGCAGCACCTAGCAGTAAACGGAAAAACGACCAACCCGGAAAACCAGGCAAATATGCAGAAAAGAAAGAGAAAAAAGGAAAATTTTCGTTTACCGCTATCACATAATCTAGATATTGGTCGGGTGAGCGAAGGAGAAAAAGAAATTTATTTAGTCGGAAGGAATGGAATGGAATATAGAAGTATGTACGTCCGTGTGGATGTGGGGAATACAATACAGTACAGTAACATATAGTACAGTATAGTATATCTACGCACGATACGATAAGGTACCGTATGACAAACTTTTTTTACTATTATCCCAGTACCTCGAGTGCACTGCGGTACAGCAAGGTCGGAGGACTCACATGACCTACGCTATGCCGCGAAGCCGCAAAAAAAAAGAAATATGGAGGGAGAGATAGATACCGGGTTACAAGTATTTGCAATGCAATATCCGAGTATCCTATGCAATGCTGTGCTATGCTGGGGAGGACTTCTCGCTGCGAACACCGATTGCGGATACGCACAGAGCCGATACTCCGCGGTAACACAATGGACACCGTTCGTACTGTGCAAGTGTTCTGCGAAATGCTTGGAGCGGAGACGAGATAACCCTATCGCCTACGCCTTCCCAACCCCCGCCCTGCCCCTCTCCGCTGTCGCTGTCGCTGTTAACGCCCCCGGGAATCAATCGACTTTGGCACTCCCTTCCACTTCTTCCCCTCCTTCTTCCCTTCCACACTTGGCTCTCAAGCCTACGGCCCACTGCTACCGGTGCTTCAATCCTACCCTTCCTGCCTCGTCACACACAGATAATAAGGCGTATGATGACTTGTTGAGCTAAGTTGAACGGCGACCTCTCTAGCATAAGTCTGGAAGGAAAGGACCCCCACAAATGGAAGGGTTGGGAGCCTCGGTGGAACTATGCTGTCCTTGCTGGCTGCGGAAAAGGCTGAAGGGGAGTTCGTCCGGTCGTTACTTTACGATACGATGGGCTTAGTTGCACAACATGTGAATGGGACTCTACTCGTACAGGTTCTCGAGCGCATTCTTTGTGTCACTGCTCGCGGGGGAACTGGGACGGCAGTTAGGAGCGAGGGGGAATTTTGGGTGTGGCGTTTTTCCTGCGTATTAATTTTCCGGCGATCTACTTCCTGGGGCTATTCTTTACATTTGCCTTTTTCGGTAGGGTGTGAGTGGGGGGGGCTGTGGGGGGAGGGTTACGAGTGCTCGTACAATACTCAAGCACCTTAGGGCTTCACGGATGAACCAGAAATGCAGGCAGTGATATAATCGATTCCCACTACTGTTACTATATTTATGATACCCCAAGGTAGGTAGCCTACCCGAGCTCCGGAAGTTAAAAAAGTTATTAACATGATGCGTACCTGGTACTCCACGCCAGACATGCTCGTGATCGCAGCCGGCCAGCAACCCCACAAAAGCAGCGCGCGCGCCTCTACAATAAGGTAGCGTATTCGGCCCACGCACTTAATCCAACCCCGGTCCGCACAAAGATTATCTTGCCTATTATACTCTATCGTATGATACCTGGAATCAATCAATCAATCAAGCGTGCAACCAACCAACCACCCACGGGGTAGCCTCCGTCCCCTCCTCCCTACCAACTCTTGTTCGTAATCCCCAATTTCGTTGCCCTCCCTTCTTCCAAGGCCTCGATAGCGGACAAACACCGACACGAGTGACTTATCATGAACCTTCCCTTCCCTGTAGCACAGCAGTACTTACCTACACACAAGCACCGTGCGTACATATGTGTGATACGCAGATATAAGAATACCTCCATCTTTAATAGTCACAGGCACAGATCCTCCAGCAACCAAGACAGCAGAGGTTAGCGCCAGCGCTTGGCACATACTAGCTCAGGCTCCGGCTGACTACTCTGCCGCGCGGGTATCATATATGGAGCTTGGACAAATATGCCCCACTGCGGATATGTGTTCGAGCACAAGCCAATCGCGCACGCGGAGGTTGCGATGTTGTGAGCGGGTAGTGTGAAATAGGGTGGGGTATCTTGGCGGCGGCAGCGGGCGGGGTGTGGGGGGGGCAGGAACGCGAAATTAAGATGGAAATGAAAAAGTGTCGGTATAATTGAATACTATAATGGCGCTCCACTCTACTGAAAAGCGTCTCCCAGTTTTCCATAATATCGGGGAGCTCAGTGAAGCAAACCTCCCCCCACTACCTACCTTCACAAGGCCCAGTTCAAATCTCACGTTCGCTCACTCACCACTCACCCCATTCATTCACGGCCAAGGTCCCGGGTTTTCTCCCTGGCTAACCCCCACCCAACCCCGCAAGTCGAACATGCGAACTTAATATCACGTTCGGGGTTCCCGGACCAGAGCGTTAGGGCGTGGGCAGGTGAATGTATGAACGCTGGGCGGTAGTCTAACGATGCTGATAGGGTAGGCGAGTATGCGAGTGGGAAAGGCAGGTCTAGTGCGCAGGGGGCGCACGTGTAGTGTTCGCAACGGTCTCGGGGCCATGACGGTCCCGTGAAGGGAATACTGGGAGGGACTGGACCACGCTTCGTAGCTCGTCTGGTTCTTGGAAGACGCCGGGGTTTGGTAGGGATAAGGGCTCGACAGGGTGAGGTATCGTTCGCGGTTCCCGTATATAGCTGTTATTTGTCCCTAGGCTAAGTTGGAGCGCTTGTGATTTCTTAGCTCGTTTTGCTCAGCTTTCTTCGTATTCTTCACACTCGTTCCCATATTATAAATCATCTTGTGTGCCTTCTGGTATGACAACGCCCGGGGAGTCATCCCTTTACCGGCCCTAGTGTCATGAGAAATCATCTGCTAGTGAACGTTGATATTTGGAGTTGGCAGCGCGCAATCTGAGCTCGGATAGACCTCACGGGCCCTACCTATTAGCTAAAGGCCCGATAGTCCTCCTGGCGGCGTGGGGCCCCACATTCTAAGATATTGAATGACCCTATAATTGGGCCTACCACCCCCCTCCCCCCCCACCATCCTTCAGCCAAGCGCTCGGGACAAAGCCCTCGCAAGGACAGTATGGACTGCGATTTGTAGCCCATCCTCTTCCTCCCTACTCTCGGAACGGCGGGCGGACCGCCCTGTTTTGAACATCATGCACGTGGGGGTGCGCATTGCAATGTAAGCCCCAGTAAGGAACGGAGGGTGTGATGCAGTGCCGTAGCGGAGGTAATACCGCTTCATGAGGGGGCCTTTTTCCTGAGGATTTGAGTAGGGGGGGCATAATTCTACAACCTCTATGCTACAGTACCCAAGTACCCCACGGCACCCACCCTCCCCTCCCTAGCCCTAGTCGCCGTTGGATAACTCGTCTTCCATATGGAAATGGCGTGCATAGAAACCTCTAAAATCTATACGCATAGATATATGGATAAGGGCAAACAAACTATTTGAGCTGTGGGCCGCGGTGTGCGCGCAATCACATGCATGCTGCCATACCTGCTACCATCCGTCAGAGAGATCCTTCGTTCTTTTGGTTTGGTTCCAGCTTATGGCGCCTTACCCACCCCAGGGCAAAACTCGCAGGGCAAGGCAGGAGAAGAGATGGGAGGCAGGGGATATTCACGCTCGGGTCGCTCGCCTCCCTCCTTTCCGGCATCATCCCCTTCTTACCCTCCCACGGTCTCCTGCGCAACATACGGGCGTAGCCCCTGTGCCCATGTCCCGGGGCCCGGTATTCCGGGAGCAAAGAGAGAAGGATCCAACAGATGAGGTATCATAGCCAGGCATGAGGTAAGGAAAGGAAATCTAGGCCCCGATTCGTCATGGGGGAAGCTCGCCAAGAGCGTCAGTGAGCGGCATTCACGATACCCGAGGTCAGGTTACGGCCAATTCTTGGGGGCTAAAATACCCGAGGATGGGGGGGGGGGGGGTATGAGCCGATTAACTGACTGCCCCGTGAGATTGGGGTCTGCTAGCATTAGAAACGAACAAAGTCCAGCGTTTCTTTTGTTTAATATAATTCCCGTAGAGGGGCCCCTCGTGCCCGTGGGGAAGAAATGAGAAAAATTACTCTGAGCCTTCACCACTAAGATATGTGGGGTTGAGGGGGGCCGAGGTTCCAAATCTTCGTCCATAGCCAGCGCCTTCCACGTATCCTATCCCGAGTGACTATGCTGGTACGCGCGTTGCGAGCCTGAGAGCCGATCTCACGTGTTTGCAACTCTAGCTGGGTGTTTGCTGGATCGCCTAGGCGAATCAAACTACTAGAGTTTGAAAATCCCCATGGACGAACCCTCAATGATATTCTGGACCGGAGGTGGTACTTGTCTCAGCTTCCGGCCCGGGTTTTGTAATTAAAAATTTCTCCTCCTGTTTGAACTAGCGGCGCAAAGCCTATGGAGTCCCGACCGTGCGGCAAGCCGGGCAAGAACACCGCTTATCATACCCAGTATCATGCGAGTGTATCGGATCAAGCATTAACCGCGCCAGTTCCAACGACTTTTTCACGTTGCAGATCACTTCTTCCGCGTGTTTTCCGTGTGATGGTGGGTGCGCTACTACAGATTATCCAGAGGGGCGACCTGGCTTCCCTTGCCCTTGTGGAAACCTCCCTGGAGAAAGGCGTAGCCGAGCCCTTAAGACTCGCTAGAGCCTAATTTTTCCCGACCGGAGTTTCCCTCGAACCTGCTACTCTAGATCGAGCTTGTGATTTTAGGCCCTGTGCCACTGCATCGGTACAGAAACGCAGGACGAATGCTGTTGCTTCGGCGCTCCATTTTTATCCTCTGGCTCCATAAGGTAGTGCTCGAGTATTGGAGTAAGGTGCACAGTAGGGATGCTGCGAATATTTCTATTGTTTCGTGGTCAGTTTCGTCCAAGACACCAACCTGTAGGTTACACCGAGTGATAACGTGAGCTTCCCGAGTACCTAATGGGAAGCTGGGTTGGAACGCATTGGAACGCGAGTAAAAAGAGGAAAAAGAAAGGAAGAGAGAGAGAGAGAGATCAAAACAGGCTGAATGATGAATGGTCATAGTGTTGGACATTTGGCACTATTCCTAGTCATTTCCTCCCTCATTTTTCAAGAGTGGGGTACCTGCCATTCAGCATGCTGTGTGAGGCAGAGCGTTCCGTTTGAGCATTGGCTACCAATTCCTAACGTCACCGCGCTGGGATTTCTGCAGGCTCATTTGCACGGGGGCTTCACCCATGGTCAGTGCGGAGGGGTTCGTGTTCCTAGGAGGCGATGAACGAATATGTAACCTTTTGTGTGGAGGAATTTCGATGCGCAAGATCATCCTCTGGTATTTTTAGTCCTCTCTTGGCTCCTTAGTAGAGGAGCACACACCGTGAGACAAAGAACTGACCGGTGGATGCCTGATATTTAAAGTGTAACCAGTGGCTGTGAAGCTTCCCTCTCTCCCAGTGCCCATGAGGGGAGAAGAGCTTACTTAAGGAGAGCGCACACAATACAGGGCTTGAGGCAGGCTTCGGAGCTAGAATAACTTCGAAATTTCAAGCTCATTTTAGGGACCATTCCCCCCCCTCGACCCTGAGTGTATGCCCTACAAATACCTGCGTTAGCTCACGGATCCCACCATAGGCTTCCAGATAAAGCATCCTTAGATCCTGTTCGAAATCCCTCGCTATAGGAGCCACGATCTACACCCCCCGATACCCAGAACCCACTAGATCCTTTCTTTGGATACAGAAACGAAGGAGCCAAGAACGATCCCAGTTGGTTATTAGTGCGATATACTAGCATTTCTAGAAAGAGGCTAGTGATCTCGATAGCCGTGTTGAGACGGCAGGAGGCAGTTCTAGCTAGCTGTGCCATAACCTGGAGAACGTCTGCTATAGGTTCAGATTGACTTTCTTTTTCAGGTTTGAAAGGTCCGTCCAATGATAGTCACGTGATCAGCTTGGAATTAAGACCGAAGCTGACCACAGCTTTGCTAGGACGCTAGTAGGCTAGTGATCTCGCCGATCTAGAGGTCGGTCTTACGATTTTCTCAGATTTTGGCCGCTCGACATGCCAGGAACTAGGATTATGGACCTGTTTGTCATGCCTCACATGCCTGCCGAGTTGTTGAGGTTGGTTCTAGAAGAGGTAAAGTCAAAAATACGGGACGGGAGTGCCTTGTTCATCACTCCCTGATTTCAGTCATGCAAAAGTTCTGACTCGATCCTCCCTTCCTTATTCCGCAGCTTTACGTTATTTCCCCATCTTCTATCGCGACTTGTCGTCTGGTCTCTAAGACCTTTTGCGAGCTCTCGACTCCCATTCTATTCCGCACCGTCACCCTCCGTACCGAGACGACGTTAGGAGCCGATGATAACCTCCCCAATTATGTCTATTTCACCCTCCAAGGAGATGGCACCCTAGGGCTTCCTGACGGAGTCCTGCCGGATGTTGTGAACATGGTTCGAGATCATACCGAACGGGCCAAGAGAAGGGTAGGAAATAGGGCAATTGCTTTGATTGAACATCTTCTTGAGCCCATAGAAGATGCCGAGGGTTCGAGCCCAAGAGCATCCTCAGTACGGGAGCTCATTGTGCATAACGACAAACCTCGGCCCGAGCAAGGCATATTCACCGAACAGGACTATGCCAATGAAATTCAAGACGTTTTTTCAGCGATCACCCGTCTGCTCGAGAAAATGACTTCTCTGTGGGTGCTACGTTGGCATTCGTACGATACACCTACAAGAGAGATCATCGATACCTTGGCGCAAAAATGCCCAAACTTGAAGGAAACTCACATCTCGAGGCCTATAAAGTATTTCCCCTGGTTTCAAGCTGTTAGCGTACCATCACCCCCGGAATTATTTGCACCAATTCTTCATACCTTAAAATCCTTCCGATGCAGTCTTCCCGAGGGAAGCATTGATATTCTGCACCATATCCTTGAAAACTGTGGGGGCCTTGAGGCCCTTGGGATAGCCTTTGCGCCCACAGACTCTGTAAACGCCATCACTCCTAGGGGGAAACCCTGGAACTTGAGATTGAAATCACTGGAACTGGCGACAGTCGGGTTCTTGGCTGGTGGTGCTGACGCTGCGGCTCGATTTTGTAGTTCCTTCGATCTCGGTGGGCTGGAAAGTCTCCGGCTCGATAGGTGCAATGACATACCCACTATTTTAGAGGCGCTCACTGTTACTTCTGGTGTCGAGAGCCTGAGACACCTTTCAATTTGGACTCTTGCCGGGCGGAATGATATGTCCCAAATTATGTCCTTCATCGGCCAACTCGGCCAGCTTCATCCCACCGGAGGACTAGAGTCGTTAGAACTTGCAGACCTTGGCGCTAAGATAGACCTTGAAGCTATTGGAAAGAACAAAAGATTGACGGTGTTCAGGGTGACGGAGTGGGATGCATTCATCAGTCCTCCCATACCTAATCATATAAGCGGCGGTCAAATACTTGGGCCGACAAGAGGGCGATTACTAAACGCAAAAGATATCGAAATGCTAGGAAGAAATTGCGAGGGTATGTCAGAATTATGGGTGGATGTCGCTCGCGGGACAAAGCTAGTATGTTCACTTGCCCACCTGCACTTGCGCAGTGATTTTATACCCTGATTGGTCCCAATTTAATCCATGCTCCCTCCCCCCTCTTAGGACGAGTCAATTATCAGCTCCTTTGGCTCTTTACCTGCATTGAAAAGGCTCGGATTGTGCTTTCAGCCTCCCTGGAAGTCCCTGGGATCGCTGGGTATCCGAGAGCAAAAGCCTCTGGAGACTGAGGAAGATGCCCTGAGGTTAGATCAACAAGCAATTCTACGGATTGCACAGCTTGTCCATGCGCATGGTGCAACCAGCCTAAGAGAGATTGAAGTCCAGGTATGTATGTTGGTGGGGGCCACAACCGCCACCACCCAATCCTTTACCCTGTCTGCGTTAGATATTCCGGATTCAAGGGGTTTTGTGAAGCCCATATACCAATATCTGAGTCATCACTCGCTAAGCTCGCTTCGTTGAAAACAGTATGGATGTCGCAGCAAACCGGCGGAGCCACCGCAACGCTCGTGCTCAACTTCTGATGGTGGAGGCAGAACGGTATGGCGGATCCAAAAGGAGGAGGACGACCTCCAGGTGGGCTTGTTTAAAGCAGACCCGCTGGTGAATAGATACGGAGTACCAATATCCTATGTTTTTGAAGGATGGAGTTAGGGGTTGATAACGGCGCGCAAGATTTTATTTCTCTTGTCATCGATTGGTTGCTTTCTTTTTTTCTTTCTTTCTTTCCCCCTTCCTGTTCCAAAATTCAGGGTGTCCTTCCCTTCCTAATAGCCCTTATTTTAGTTCTTTATAAAAAAATCCCGTCTCCCCTTAGCACCGTCGTTCCTTTGTAACTTAGTCATTCCCTGTCAGTTGTCTCGCGCCATGGAACTTGTCTTGGATGAGTTACCAGAGCGAGAGCGAATCTAGATATCCCTTTTTTCCGAGGGAGTGATTCTTGGTTTATATATTCTTTAAATCCATGTTTTCTGACAAGCTCAACGTCTCACAAGGCCGTGCCTCACCAGGCGCCACCCGCTCCTGGAAGCTCCTCTAACATTCACCTCGCTTATCGATTCGCAGATAATATATCTTTGGCAAAGTGCTTTGAGCGCCAGTCTAAAAGTATTGTCATGAATTTCGACGTTTATAAAAAATTGAGAATTGGCGTTACCCGCATTCTGGTCGAGAAAGCCTGGAAAGAACGTTAGGATGTGGATCGGTGTCGCTCGAGAACAGCTAATCTAAAAGTATTCTCCGTGGAGATCAAATAAGCTTTCGGTGTTAAAAAAGTCTCAACTCCGGCAAGCACTCAATTATCCACGGACTTCGCATCTCCATGGACTATCACTCGTCCGGGCGCCCCTGAACCGACCCCATTCGCCACTGCAGAAAGCATCGACGGGGGAAAATCATTGCCAAATTTCGGAGAGACGAGGATTGAACGGTTCCGCTCGCTAGGTAGAGGAAGAGTGTGGTGAGAGCCTGCATGCGAAAGGAACCCCTTCTTATCTGGTAAGGTTGGCTGTATGCTCCTGTTCTAGAAAATGAGCTCTTCCAATTAGATCGAGAGATGCACTAGAGACGTCAGAGCGGGTCTCGTTGCTAATGCGGACACTAAACGGCCCCCTCTAGGTGGGTATGTAGTCTCGCGTCCGTCCGGTTTCCAGGCGGAATTAAGAATGGCCACGAGTGATAAAGAATGATACCGTGAGTGGAGCGACAATTCGGAGAGTTCAGTGATATCCAGGGACCCACTTTATACCGGGGGAGTCGAGGGGGCTTTATACTGGTACTCGAGCATATCCCGTGCTCACACACTCAGGAGTAGGCGAGGCTAACGGAATGCGGAATAAATACATGACGTGCAGATTTGTCATTGCATAGACTACCGGGCTCATGGGATGGTGGAGATCGGAGGGGGTATCAGAAATAGATATCACTTGGAACTCCGGAATCGGGCTGACTCTCACTTTTCCCCGGGTCCGTTGTAAGAGCGGCGCACGGGGTAATTTTCCAGATATGATTCAACCCCCTTGCTTAGCAATCGCCGTTGTGCGATCCGCCAATCCCCGTTTTTCACAAAACTGGGTGTATCGAATAAGGGCACTATGAGACACAAGAAATCAGATCATCCCCCTTCACAGATAGCATGGGATAGCACTTTAGCACCTTGTTTCAAATCCTCCGAGCTGTTTGGCAGGCGATGTAAGTATCCACAATAGGAAAGGACAACACAATAGCCTAGCAGGAGAGAGAGGGCTGCTCTTTCAAGAAATCATTCTGAGAAATAACCTCCCACATCTATTTGTTATTGTTATCAGCTATCTCAAGCCCCATGATCACCCTATCAACTTCTGAGAAGCTCATCATGGAAGCGAACCCACCCAGGGTGCTTATCCACTAGCAGGAGTTAGCTACTGGCCGAAATGAAAGGAGTGGATCGTCCCTCATCCTGGCCAAGTGAACTCCCAATCGCTACTAGGAGTCGGATTCCGGCCTCGTTTTCTTTCTATCCCCTCAAAACTACTACAGAATCAGCTACGAGAGATCCATTTATGCCGCCGCCCTTATCTTCCTCCCAATAGGCGTTGGTGACCCGTGGGTAAGCTCGAGGGCGCACCCGAGTGTTGAGAGACGATCCACACTCTCTATTTTGTCAAAGAAAATGATACGGGCAGATGATTAAAATGCACACAGCTGTAGATTTAAGACTTCCACTTGGAATACAAGGTCGTGGAGAGGGACAGGACGGAGTCTGGGTAGAGATCGGCCAATTATTGGTGTGGCTGGCTTATCAATCGTTATCATGATAGCGTTCCCAACACCGATCTGCAACTCCGGGGCACCGAAAAAACCGGCCACAGAACCCGGCATACTCCTTTACAGCACTCCCCAAACCCCACTTCCACGCCTTCCATCTCAAGCGAATTGCGACTGACAGTTGCCTCAAAATACATTTGGCCTCAGTCTCTGCTCACCCCACCTAAATCTCATCTTCCTCCCCCACCTATTAACACCAATATCTTCCAATCACTAGCTTACCATACCCAGGGAAGACCTCAGAATACCCCGATTCCCTCTCTTACTCGTCCTCAATACAGCCCTCTCACCACCACCACGAATAAATCACAATACATCACTCGTGAATAAATTTCGGGGGATCCGTGAAGGGGTAGGTATAGTACGGGGTTTGACAAACTATTTCAGCGTCGCAAGATTTTGTGCTGCGAGAATGGACAAGTGCTTGCAGTCTAATCGGTCTAGGCTTGTCTGCAATGTATATCCTTCGTGGAGTGCAGTACAGGTCAGGCCGATGGTTGTACAATCATAACTTCAAAAATGCCGTGCTACTATCACCAGAAACATCCGTCAGCCAATCATAAGCTAAGCCTAACTACCAAACCCATCTGACTTTAGAATTTCACTAGCACCAAGTCACAAGATCCTGACTTTATCCAACGCCCCTCTCTCTTTAACCGCCATAAGAGCGTTCAGTAGCCTACCACTCCTTCCGGATTGGGAGTAGTCACTTCCGTGAACTGAGGAGCGTCGCTTTTCTGCTTGCGCGAGCTGGGGGATATGTAGGATACAATTATATGCCCTATGCTGGGTGGCCGGGCGAATCGCGCGGGACCCGCCGAGGACCGAGACCGGAGACCAGTCGCTGAAGGCATCGAGAGCGCCTGAGCACATGCTACTTCGCCACGGCACTTAGGCGCGCATCCCACGATACCCTCAAAGACGAAATTCTTGGATAAAAAATGCTTTTCACGCCAAGATAATTACAGGAACCCTAATATACATACATTCACACTTGCCATGTCATTCCCTCCTAGGCAAACAAGCAAACAAGCCATGGTACGCATATCATACTGTACACTCGAACAAGAATAGGGGGGAAAGGTACAGAATGCAAAACACAAAGTTACAAAAAACGCCCCCATGCGATGCAATACAACCCCGCTTAACTCTCACAAATCTGCAAGCAATTCTCTTTAGAATCTGCATCGCTATCCGCAGGGCAGAATACTGCAAGGAGTTTGTCCACGACGAATCTCATCTTCTCGGGGTTTACGGTAGCATTGGCGATGCCATCGTTTCTCTATTGTAGTAAATCAGCACACATCCACGGCTAAAGAGACTCAGAAGAGGGGAAAGCCTACAAGAGCAAAGGTCGCCGCCTTAACCGTGTGATGGTAAATATTCTTATACTCCTCCTTCTCGTCCAACACTGGGATCATCACCGCAGCTGTAATTGGCATAACAGATTTACTCCTATAATCTCTAATCCCACAAGCCTTCATTCTTGCTACCACCATCTTCGCGAGCACATCTCTGTTCCTCCCTTCAACATCGCTAACCTCCCGCTTCACCACGGGGCCAAAGCAATCGCTACCCTCTCTCTTGACAGCGGTGGACGGCCGACTTTCTGTCCCCTCACGCTTAAACACTGATAGCGGCCCGAGTGCCACTCCCGGTGTTCCACCACCTGAAGACCTTCGGAGTTTTAATCCAGTAGGGGAAGGAGAGCGTTCGTTCTTGATTCCCGCGCTACGGGGTTCGAGGGATGGTATGCGGTTAAGTGCCCTCGAACCCAGGAGTGTTAAAGGTGGGGGAGGGGGCGGGGCGGATTGTTGTCGGGCTTTGGCGCGCTTGCGTTTTTCGACTATGCTGTCTATGACGTCTGCTCCGCGCTTCTTGCCGGATTTTGGCGGGTTGATGACGTCCTGCGGGTTTGGCGCTATGAAGAAGGCGGTGTCCTCCCTGATAGTGAAGGTTTTCTCCCGCTTGATTTTTGGCAGGAATGTTGGGAAGGCGTGGTTCGAGGATAACGGGAGGGCATGGACAGTTACTGTTGTTCGAGGATTGGAGGTATTAGTGGTGGCAGTTAGGGCGGAATTTTGGACTTCGAGCGGAGGGGAAGAGCGTGGTGGTGTTGCGGCGTCCAACTCCGGGGCTGGGAGCTGGCTGATGGCTCCGTAAATTGCCAATTCGGTGATCTGCCAGTCCCCTGGTGTGTGCTCTGATGGGTTAGATACGCTCACGAGGAGCGCTAGGCGGGATTGCTCAGCGCATGATGAGGAGGTCGAGAGGGGGAGTTTGGAAAGGAACAGTTGGCGGAAGTAGAGTTCTGTTTTGGGAGATGTGGTCGTCAATTCTAACGAAGGGCCCGCAGCAAGAAAGAGTGGGATCCGAGTCGGGTCTATTAGAGATATTAATGATAGAGTGGAGGAGGAGAGGCTCTTTGTCAGGTGACTGATCACCGACGGGGGAGGGGTGGATATTGAAGATGTAGATAGTCGAAGGTCTGGTAAGGATGTTAGAACTGGGCGGAGTATTGTGTATTGAGAGAATTGAGGCTACCTTCAAGTGGTGGAGTGGCAGGATCAAGAGAGATACTCCCGGTCCAGACATCCATTCTGAAGGCTTTCGCGTAAAGTGTTTATAATACAAGTCGCGGAGAAGAGGGCCGGCGCATGGAGATTGCAAGAGGAGGGAGTGGAGATGAAGGTCTGTAATAAAGTTAAGGAAGAATGCGGTGATAATGATACGCTGGTTCTGGTACTCAGGAACAGGACAGCCGTGGGTTTAGAGAAGGAAGGGTGACATTGATGAGAGGGTTGCTAAGAGGGTGGGAGGGCTTGTGAACGCCTGAGGGCGCGTTTTCGCGTCGTTTCCCAAAGCGGTAACTTCTAACTTCCCAAAGACAAGGTGGGGGCTAGCGTGGGTCGCGACTGGCTAAGACATCTCGCTCCAGGACCGGGTTGGGACTGGAGACATATAATTCCTACAGCAATTTGTACCCGATTCCTCCAATTTAAAAATCTAACATGGTGAGTTGCGCGTGGAGGAGTCGGGATTTTGAGTTGAGTTAGAGACGGCGAGACAGATTATTATACTAAATCAGTTTTGGATCCCACTTCCTTCAAAAGCTGGCCCTCGTACGGCACAACTAGTGGGCCACCAGAAGTACTAGTATCTCATGCACTTTTATCAACTGCCCCCGATACAAATAGAAATATTATTGGTGATTAAATCGGAGTAGGATATCCATGAGAACTCGCCTTCTGATATTTTTTTCGTGTTAGGAAAATATCGTCAAGAATGGTCGGGGGATGTGTTGGTCAGTGGGTAAATGGTGATGTGCTTCTAATCTTGCTTGTATGAGAGCTCCATCTAAAAGATACAATGGGAGAATATGGTTGTGGATAAGACAAGCCGGGCCCAACTACAGTATGCTTTCTTAAGTAGTGGTCCATGAGATTTAAGTAACATTATTTACGTGTATTTTAGCACATAAATATAAAAAATAAAACACCTGAAGATAGGAAATAATGAAGAGAGGTGAATAAGAGTAACGAGGGTGAGGATAGAACTACGCCATAGTATTGGCCTTGGTAGAGATTTCTACCATCTTGCGCTGGGCACTTCCCCGATCGCCCGGGGAAATGTGCTGTTCAATCGGATACTTTTTCTTGCACCAAGTATTCCTCCAATAACTTTTGACTAATGCAAGAGCGCAAAAAAGCTATACGGTACAGTCAAATTTCATGAAAAGCTCCTGCTATCAGCAAGAATTGCCCCTGTTTTTTGCTGCATAAAACATGCTCATTGAGTTCATGGAGTGGAGTGCTTTTGGCGTAAGATCGGGAGGGGGTGCAAGTATCTTCCGCTTGCTAGTTGCACGATCGTACATGCATACGCCCAGAGACCAAATATCAAGATCCAAACTATGATACCAAGTAAAACACGGTAAAAGGCCCACTAAGACCCACTAGAAACAATATTCTTCGCAATCCCTATTCCTTCGGAATATCTGCCCCTAGGCTAGCGCTTAGGAACTCCTCCAATTCTTCGCTGACAGTCTTCAATCGATCCTTAACTTGCTCAATCCCTTCAGCACCGACAATAATTCTCCCGGGGGGGTTCTCCAATGCTGCAATATGCATAACTATTGAGACCGTCTCTTCTAGCACTTCCTTCGGCGGTGGCGCAGCCTTCACAATTCCAGAAAGCGACTCGAAGGTCGTGTAGCCTTTTCCCTGGGTGGGGGTTAGGTGGACGCGTGAGGAGAGTACGCTGCCAGTAGGTTATCAACAGATGCAATTGAAGTTGGGGGAGGGAGCGGGTAATTTGAGGGATGGGGGAGAAATACTTGACTTCAAGCGGAGGCTGCACAATTGTAACCTTAATATTAAACGGAGCGATTTCGTACGCAAGCGCCTTCACACATCCCACGAGGTTAGCCCCCTCAGTCTCCAGTCCACTGCTACGGTATGTTAAGAAATGAAATCACACATCACTGAACCCCTCAACCGCATGATCCCCAGCACACCTCACTGACAGCCCCGGAGTTCCCATATGCCCCGTGAGACCCGTGACATTCACAATATGCCCACCCCTCTGCCTTCTCAAAAACGGCACCGCAGAGCGCATCATATTCACAGGACCAAAATATGTTGCTTCAAACTGTGCCAAAATATGCGTATGTGGCAACTCCTCCAAAGTCCCAATGTACGCTTTCCCACCACATCGCCACATCAGCTGTCTGTAATTCCCGGAGGGAAGGGGGGGGGGGGGGGAATACACTGAGAAGAGCAATTCAAAACAACATCTACCCTCTGGAAAGTATGCACTGTCTCGGCAAGCGCACTCTGGCAGAGCGCGATATTCCTCGTGTCTAGTTCGAGGACGGCGAACCTGTCACCGCCATTCAACTTTAGCTCTCGCATGGGCCCATCGTCGGCGTGGATTTCCTCGCGCGTGCAGCCCGCTGCGACGGATTCCCCGGCTTGGAGCGCGGCGAGTGCGATTGCGTGTCCAAGGGGGTTTGAGGCAGAAGTTATTAGCCAGACGCGCGGGAGTCTAGGTGGTTCGGACTGCGGGGGCAGGTCGGACATTAGGTGTGGGTAGATGGGATTGTGGGTTAGGGGTTGGCTTCTGGGTACAGGTGGGTTGAGAGGCTAAGGTTTAGTGGGGAAACCGGGATGATGTCAGCGGCTGTTTCGAGTGATGGGAATTTGTTTCGGTCATGGGAGAGCACTCGGGGTTTTTGGGTTCGGACCTGCTAGTGAGGTTCTCGTGAGCTGGGGTGCTTGGGAATCGAGAGTGAGAGATTTATTGCTTGAATAGATAAATAGCTACTCATAGAGTCTATAATATTCATGCGGGTTCTTCACATTTTCGTTGCCGCTGTCACCCCCCCGGATCTCAGTACACAATCGCTGGCTGCTTGCTTCTCCGAAGTTTCTATTTCGCATATTTATTTGGGCTCCTGTAGAGCGGAACATCCACCCACCCATTACCCTAGTTACTATCATGGAAACAATCACACCGAATTAATCATAATATGTAGCTTCGTCCCCCGTGCAAGGCAACTCCCTCGTTCCGAATTATTATTCAGTATACGTGGATAGCAATCAGGAGGCCAGGAAGACTTGTCCTTATTGCCCCCCCACATAGGCCAAAGGATACAACTCTTCCCAACCACACCCCCGTCAACTTCCCCGGGGTACCAGAAGGATAAGTGTTAGTTTTCAGGGCAGTGTCTAGTGGGCTACCTTCACGTCGGATGGTTAAGGTTTCAAGAGCCATTGGACCTCCACGCAGTGATTCGGGGATAGTATACCGCAAACTCATTGAGAACCACGAGACTACACATTTAGCGAGCCAAGGAGACCAGAGGACATCCGGGTGTCGGGTTAAGGGAGAAAAATTAATTTGGGTTTGCCTCCCACTTTTCAATTGAGAAAAAAAGGATGACCCCAAAGAAGTGAGGCTATCACAAAGAAAAGATATCACCTACCGTTATAGTAGAAAGGTAGTTAGCTCCTCAAAGAGAGGAAACTACCTCAACAACTCGCCGCTTACGGTCTTTTCCCTTTTTTACCTGTACTCATCAATCCCCTTCCTTAGTTTTTGGCTTCCTAGAATAAGTGGCATAAGTGTCGGCATTTTGGACTGCACCAAATGGGTTCCCGGGCTTAGGTTCTATTCTCACTTGGTCAAAGGCGGTCTAACTAACCTAGGAACTGTAAAGTCTCTAATTAGCGCCCCGGACTGAAGTTATGCTCTAGTTTCATTCACGCTCGTTCGACCGCAAGTCCACGAGGCTACCCATAGGCTACCATGGCAGGTCGGGTATAAAATTCCGCCTTAAACAAAAAGGATCTCCCCCGGATGCAACTTGGGGGTATTGTAAAAAGGGTCTCATACGTTCGATCTTTACCAGATTCCTTCTCCAAATGGATTACTCGTAGAGGAAGAGAAAGGCGGGTGGGTGTATTTGCTGGTATAGCAGGGGGCATTACGATGCGGGAGTTAATGTTCATATTTCGGGTGAACCTTGTGTGCAGTACCTGACGTTGGGTTTTCACACTTCAGTTTTTCCACATGGTTTGAGCGGCAAGTGTGCCAGAATTTATAATACTGTATGGTTTATTGGCAGACGAATCTCGGGTTTATCTCAATCTCATAGGCAAAAGTCCCAGAAATGAGATGCCTATCCACCAGCTCTAATAGCCTAAGGTCTAAGGAGTTGTGCTAACGTGGGCAGGGAAAAGTTGAGAAAGTTCAACTCTCCGCCGGGTGGAGGTAGCCGGGAGTTAGAGGTACTCAATTGAACCGCTCTTTTGTCAGTTTAGGCGTTCGAAGCCGATTGGCGCCCCGGTGACTATGATTTGAGCGGTTAGAGATACGTGAAGGTGCGGGGGGATAGAAGGCGCGAGGGGGAAAACTGATAAAGGGAGATCAGAGGGGGAGCTTCCCCACTGGTAGGAGATGCCACACCGAGCAAGTTAGGTATGCTGTCGTGAGATGCAGCACTTGTATGCTTGATAACGTGATGGTAAAATATTGGTAGGAAAGCGCTCTGCTCAAAGAACGCCACATTCGGGATCCGAGGAAGAGAAGAAATCGTTGACCAGTTCTGATGGCCTAACGGCTAAGGAACTGGTCTCCACTAACGTGAATAGGGAAAGTTGGGAGTTCGACTCCTCGCCGAGTGGAGGTATTTGGGCGTTAGAAACGCCTCACGAACCACTTTTTTACGAGTTCGTGGGTGGAGGGGGTTGGCACCCTAATATCTCGACTTTGAGTTGCTAGATATCTGGTGTGTTGGGAGAGTGGTAACGGCGCGGTCTAATTGATCAGGCGTTCGACCTCGCCCAGAACGCGTTTCTCAGAGCAAGCTCCCCGCTAGAGCCATTGGGTAAGACCCAAGGAGTCAGGTTTGGTATAATACCCAAGAATATGCCCGTAATCCATCCCTTTTTAGGGTATTCATTAAAAGCAATAGTACCCCCAATACACCATCACCACCGGAGCACAGCAAGGACAAAAGGAGGTCAAAGTTTGATCTGCTCTTTTTTTCGGTGCCATTGTCTAGGGGCTTATCTACCCTGTGCTCGCAATCCCCGGGTTAGAGATGCAGAGTCCATGAAACCGAGCCATCCATCGCGGTGCCTGTAGAAGGAGTAGGATTCATTCCGCACTGTAGTGCATTGGTTTCAAAAAAGTTTCAATATCACTAGACGCAGTTCGAGAGTATCGTTATGGCAAACCGTGTCTCAGAGCCTGCACCCTGCAGCACTCGAGGGTATAAGTGGCCCGAGCACGATTCCTATTCGATCGCGACCTCTTAGGCCCTCTTAGAGAAATGTGACCGTTCACGGTTCTGCCGGAGCCTATAAGAGTCACAAGCTTTACGGACATGACACGGTTTGGCGAGCTTCACACCATCTCCCCGAAGCCAAGCAACCGAAACCCCGTAGCAGACTTGAACAAACCATTCCCGGAAGGGACCTCTAACGGCGTGCAGAGCGTAGAAGAATAGTCAGAGGCCCACCCTCACAGCAAGCACCCAATCTGCCATTCACAGCTGCCGCTCCAGCCTCAATTGTGCTTGGTCGTTAAACAATACCTCAGCACAATGGTCGAAGCCAGGCCGTGTCCTTGTACCGCCATCAGAACACCAGTGTTGACAATTCGGTAGTACACTAACAGAAGCTACACGCTCAGTATTCCCACCCACAAGAAGAGCGTTTTAAAAATCGGTACGTCGAAGGGCGGTTCCTCGATCCGTTCTGACTGCGGCGACATAGTGTGGTTGCCACGCAAGTAACACAAATTCAAGTTGTATGGTATACTATACCCAAGCTTAATGCTGGAACGTGCAGGAGGGGAGAATCCGGAACACTACGGGGAATTACTTCACTTCATATGGTGCGAGAATGTTTCTTAAACACCCGTATCCTGGGCATGGCCGATGACTTGTCCATTCTAGACTGGGGACTTGTCATCGATCGCCGGTATTTTTCGAGATTGCTGGGAGTGCGATGTTTCGTGGTGTTACTTCTGCTTTTATCCTATGGGCGGTGGAGGTTTTCGGGAGTGTTTTGGGGTTTGTCTTGGTTTATGTAAGTTTTTGGGTCCTTTGGCGGGAGTTTAGGAAGTTTGTAAATTGAATTGAGTCGTTCGGGCGAATTACGACGCATCTAACCTACCAACCACATTCCTGATTCCGACCAAGCTAGCTCATATGTTCATCTATTTGCCTGCCTGTAGATATTGACAAACCCCGCTCTCTTATGCACATCTCTCTCTCATGCCTATCCAGGATCTTTAAGACCCCCGAGTGATACTTCGTGACCGCTGGCTGACTTGTCACCTCACTTGCCAACACAAAACTTCTCGAAGATGACCCCGAGAACCTCTTCTACATCACCGCTACCTTCTCCCTTCCCAGTAATCTGCGCAAGGCACCCCGCAGCAAAGCGGAGCTCCTCCGCCGCGATAACCACGTCTGCATCACCCTGCTCCCCCACGATCCTATCTAGGAAGGCGTCCAGATAGGATATGCATTCTTCCAAGAGCCTGCGCTGACGATCTGTTGCTCCAATTGCATCTCCGAGAGGGAGGGATGCATCGTTGTCGGTTTCTGTGGCAGTCATTTGCGCGAAGACTTGTGTTAAGGTTGCCAAGAGAGGTCGGATGCCGTCGGAGGGGGAGAGGTGCGTGCACGTTATCCCGTGGATGTAGGCGCGTGGGAGAGTTGGAACGTGTAGGGTTATTTGGTTGAGGAAGTGCTCTGGGAGTGTTTGGCCTGGTGGGAGGCGGAGGAGGTCGGTCTTGTTTACTGCGATGAGGACTTGTTTATTCTGGCCTTGCGCCTCTCGGAGGACTTCTAGGACTTCGTTAGGTATGGATAGGTATGGGGTGCTGCTATCATTGCTGTCATTCTTGGTTTCGATCGACAGGACAACGATGACGACGTGGCTGTCCTGAACCCGCTTTTTGGCTCTTCGCATGCCCTCCCTCTCAATTTCCCCCGCGAGCTTTGCCTTCCGAAGGCCCGCTGTGTCCGCCAGAAGGACCATGTACCCGCCAATGTCTACCGACAGGTCAACCACATCCCTAGTGGTGCCTGCCTCTCCAGAAACGATCGCGGCCTCCCTCCCAACAACCCTATTCAATAGTGAACTCTTCCCAGCATTTGGGGCGCCAATAAGCGCAAGGCTTATCCCGCTACGCAGCAACTCCCCGCGTACGGCATTACTAACATGCAGTTGCAGCATGGGCTTTAGCTCTTGGACGAGGGAAACAACGTTAGAGCACATTTCTGCGGGGGCAGTGTCGAACTGCTGGTCCTCCGAGAAGTCGATTATAGCCTCCAACTCACCCCTTGCCGAGAGCAGAATTTGCCGCCATTGCTCGTATTTACGGCTCAGGCCCGAGGTAGTGGCTTGGACAGAGAGTTTACGTTGCTGCTCAGTCTCGGCTGAAAGTGCGTCTCCCAGCGCTTCTATCTGTGGTAGTGAGAGGCGGTTGTTGGTGAATGCCCTGCGGGTGAACTCTCCGGGACCGGCAGGACGTATGTGAAGTTTGGGTGTGGATAGGGTTGAGATGGAGGAGAGGACTGCGCAGATGATGGCACGGCCTCCGTGGAGATGGAGTTCTAGCACGTCTTCGCCCGTGTGTGAATTTGGTGCTGGAAAGAAGAGCACCAGAGCCCCTGGGTCGAGGACCTCTTCCTTAGGAGAATTGGGGCGGTATAGTGTTCTTAGGGAAGCCTTACGTGGCGCAGGAAGCGGGTGGGAGGGACAAAGAGATGAGTATACCTGAGCGCATGAAGCCCAAAACCATCGATCAATCAGCGAGGAGCCAGCAAACATAAAAGCAGAAAAACAAAAACCGAGTGATAGTGAGGGATAGGTAGTTTCATCCAACGGACATTCAAACAAGCAGGTCCCGAAACCCTAACCACAGCGATAGCCGCCCTCCCAGATGCTGTTGCGAGGGCGTATATGGTATTTCCGATTTCCCCTTTCCCGGACCCGTGAGTGTGTATTCCCCTTGCATCTTCCCCTTTCGCCCGTGTTTGTAAGAGCCGTTGCTTGGGGTGTGTCAGATGACGGTCCCGTGAAGTACTCAACCCCCATCGATGAGTTTTAGTCGTCGGGTTTGGAATCTGCCACCACCGCTGTGCCCGCGACCATATCCGACTGCTACCTGTATGAGTGTAGGAGTAGTATTTGGCGGAGCCTCCTCCGAAGTGCAGGATCTTACCGCTGCTACTCCCTCCGAGAGTTTTCGAGGTGGTGGCCGATAGTTGCCTCATCGGGCTGTGGTAGCAAATCATGCCGCAGTTGGCGGACTGACTGATTGATATCTTGCTCTATTATTTCCAACGTTTCCAACGAAGGAGCAAATGAGCGATCAAAATCTCCACCTACGCCACCCAACAAGAAGTGGTCACTAAACGGAGTTTGAACCAAAGAGGGTCCTTTACAGGAAGGAGGCAAAAGACCACCACCAGCTCGGTCCCAGAAAAAAAGCCCGTAACCTAAGGGAATGGGTAGAGTTACAGAATCGGGAAACGGTGGGGGCTTAAGCTATAATACGGTAACCATGCCGCGCCCAGATGAGAACGCTATTCTTCTCCGGGAAAGGGACGGTGGTTCGAAATATTATCCTCTTTTCCTTGGTAAGCATATCGTGTTATTTATTGGGTTGCTTTATTATTATTATTTCACATGGAGCAGTAATAATTATTATTTTTCTTCCCACACATTCCTCCGTAGTGGGGGCTTTGGGAGAGGAGCACAGACGCACCGTATTGGACTGACCTATACATGCGTTATAATATGATATGTACGCGATGATATGATATTATGATATAGTTGTGCCTAAGGATAGTGTTAGGCCGTAGGTAAGGTAGGAGGAGTTTTCTGAGAAAGGATTTTTGGAGTTCGGAGAAGTTGAGTGGTGAACAGTCTTGGCTGGATGCAGCTATTCCAAATGGGGGGTCTCCAGCCCTAGCCCTGCAGGGAGGTGTTTTTGTTTTTTTGAAACTCTGGGCAAGATGGGGAAAAAAGGAAAGCAGACATGCTTATCGTTATCCGTCCTTCGCGGAGGCGGGAGGGAATGCTGGAGATTTCCGGAAAGATGCCAGATGCGCTATCACGGAAATACCATACGAGGCAACAGAGGAAAGGAATCGCGAGAGAAAAATAGCAAAGGGAAAGAATAAGAGAAACGCAAAGTCCAGACGCTACGGGGAGTTTCATGATACCGGTACTCGAGTGTGTCCGGCATACCGAACGGTACTTGTAGTTTGCCTCCCGAGGGGGGGGGCGAGGACGGGAAGGAGAGTGGCGCCGTTTGTGCATACAGTAGGGGGGGGTCGCAAGCACAAACATCAAACATGGCTGCTTCTTTTTTCCCCATTCTGCAAGGCACATTTCAACAAGCCCTTGGACTGGAGGCTCGAGTTGAGCTTGAGTGGCCACTCGGCCGCTAGATGCCCAGGAATTGTCGCTGCCCTGTATTCGAGCACTAGAATACTGTACTGGTATAGTACCGAAGATACAGGAGTTAAATTTACGAAATGATCGCGACGGTTGAATTTTTTTTGCCTCTCCTACACAGCGGGCTGTCCTCTATCCGAATCAACGATGAAGTTCGTGATGGTGTGACGCTTGCTTCGGGTTCTGCACCTCCGTTAAACCTGGAACGTTTCAGGAAGCTTCCTTGGTACTCGAGCATCTGCACGAGTGGACACTATCTTTCGGCCCTTTCTTTTTTTTCTAACGGGGGGGTAGCACGTGCTAGGGGCTTGTACGAGTAAAACTTTTAAACTGACAATGTCACAACATTTAGCCTCTGTTTTTGCTGTGACCGATTTTTGGGGGGCTGTCTTAACATTGGCATCTTGCTTTGTGTTTTTCTTTTTCTTTTCGCTTTTCTTTCAAGACATCACTGCTGCGACTATGGGGCACGGCAAGGTTTGTAGGTAATGTTTACTCAGGGTGGGAATCACGCGGAAGCGAAGCGTGAGAGAAGGATAGTATGGGATTATTAGGAGCTTAATAAATCCGCTGCCGTTTTTGTGCAGTAATATTAGTTCGTACTACTCCTTCTACGGCACGCCTCATAATAGCAACGTCCATCTATACCAACTAGATTCTATAATTCGAAATATTAACTTAAATCTCTTGTGATAGTGAGATGGCACCAACAGCATAGGTGGCGGGTCTAGCCCCCTGAAATAAGAACCGCACAGATGGTAGTATTGTAGGAGTACTGTACGAGTATCCGAGTGCAGTACCGAACCAAGTCTTATGTCGTTGGAGTTGCCTGCTCTGGTAAGGTCTGGTGTTTTTGTTTTTTTGTCTCTCAGAAGAGCTGAGCAGAACTTTGGCTATGTTTTTCGCCCCCTTTTCCTAAGCAGGGGATTCCCGATTGCTAGTACTCGAGTACATTACCGTACTTATTCCACATAGTTCACGGTTCGATTACTTGAGCATCTACGATTACTCCAGTGCGGAGCTCTTGATTCGCTTACCTGCCTACCTGGGTAGCCCTGGCACCCCGTGGAAAGGAGTGAAGCGAGGAGAGAGAAAAACTCCCAAGTACCCGTTTTCAACAACCTCCCACTCACGCAGCGAGGCTCGAGCGTCTCGTCCAGCCGCTTCATCTCTGGCCCTTCGGCCCCCCCCGTCCGATCCCCGCCTCCTTCAGAAGTCGTTGACAATACTGCGCAACTGCAACAACTAACCCCCCCTCCCCCTTCCGGCCCCCCTGAACTAAGCTAAAGTATGAGCGAGTACGAAAGGCTGGCGCACCTAGTAATGGTTGGTACTGTACTCGAGTAGCAGCAGCAAGGAAGATTGGAAAAATCAATTACGAGTGCATTTCCCTTCGCCTACTGGTGCAGTTGCAAATGTGATCTATTCCTTTCTTTTTCGAACCCAGTACGAGTACTCGAGTACTGGTACTGTGCGGTACTCGTACAGATACCGGCAGCAGAAGTGCACAGGCATATATGCACAAGTACCTCGGATACCAGGGTTAGTCCGTGAACAGGAGTAATTCCCGGATTTTAGAGGGGTGAGGATTGGGTTTATAGGCCATATGCACATGCAGTGGTATATACCGTGTGTTAAAAGAGAGGAAATTCCGTGAAAGCCACGAAGACAAGAACAGGCGAATTTGATTTTCCAAGGCGCTGACTTGCTAAACCCGAATATTTGGTTATCGAGCCTGTCAATCGCTACCCAGTGTCCACGGACTTTATCACTGCCCCGAATACCCCACTGGTAATGGGTGTTTCCGCTTTTGAGTCGGGGATGTGTGAGGTTTGACTGGGGTATGTGGGTAAATAGAGAAGAGAGGAAGTATCGTAACGGTAGGGAAAATCTTGGACTGTCTAAAACGTTCCTGATCTCTCTTCGTTTTGCCCTTCGTTCTCTCCTTCCTTCACCCTGCCCGTTAGTCATCCTTCCTTTGCCGCGGTTTGTTCGGCCCCTACTTTTTTTCTCCTCCCTTTCCCCTCTAAGAGTTTTGGTACCTTTACCATATTCGTGTAGTACAAATCTGGGCCGTTATATACTTCTTCTGACAGTGCTGCCTATTCTGTCTGCCTTTCTGCGCATGTAACGTTACATTGAGGGGAGGAGACTAGGGGTCAGAAATAAGTGTTATAATTGGAGCCTCTGAGCAAGCTTTCCACAAAACTAGTTAACCAACCGACATCCAACCACACACTCCCCCCTCTGCTATCATTCCTCGTCAATGCCGACTTAAGTTACGGTCGTGCGCCTTTTATTACTTTCGACCCGTCTTTTTCTCCTATAACGTATCTCACCGTTAGTCACTCCCGCGCTGGCCGGCCGGCTGACCGTTGCTGCCCACATGTATGCTCTTTTGGGATATGTTGGTTGACCGGTGTCGAATGCTCTAAAACCTGGTGTTTTCCTGCTTCCCGTATTGGATCCTTGTTCTCTACTCTCACTTGGTTTCTTGATTTTTTGGTTTTTTCCTATTTTCTCACCCTATTTTTTGTTGATGGGCCTTGTATCATAGACATTTCCTTGCTCGTTTCCAGGTGGTCCCTTTCCCTCTCTTTCTCTTCTTCCCTTTCTTTTCTCCCATTCTCATACTCTGCATTATCCCCACCCTTCATACTGTACATACCCCCTCCTCCTCCAGCCTTTCCTTTTTGACTTCTATTTCCTAATATATTCACATTGCATTTCACTGTTTCATTGAGTCTCTATTTACTTTCCTTTCCATATCTCCTTCCAAAATGACCTCCACAGTACCAATATTCACTAGCACGCTGTCGACGTCGATAGCAACTGCTCCATCTAAATTCATTGTCGGCGAGAACGACAGGTCACAAGCTTCGCAGTTGCGAATAGTGACAATTGTAATGACGGCATTCAACATTGTTTGCGCAGCATCGATTGTTTTCAGAATTCTTTGGGATGCGAGGAGGGTTCACATAAAGAGGCGGCGGAGGGGTAGGCGGGAGATTGGGGGTAGTATGACGAGGGAGAAGGCGGGGAAGTTGGGTAATGGCGATGGGAAAAGTGGTGGGGTGGTGACTGTGAAGGAGGTATGGGAGAAGGGGGAGAAGGGAGGGAAGTATGCAAGGGAGGAGGGAGTGGAGGAAGGTTTGGGAGGGGGAGGATGCTTAATACCGGCCATTGAGATATTCCCTCTGGTGCTCGGCGGGACCATGCTTGTCCAGGGGATATTACTTGCGTTAGTGGAGAGTGCGGGGTTGGATGGGGGGCCTGTTACCAAGAATTGTGGATATTTGTCCGAAGTTGCTTGGATTGGTATGTTTTTTCCTTCTCTTCTTCACAACCTATCACTTATCCCCTCTCCCTCGTGCACAAGACAATAACTAATTTTGTCGAACCATCATTAGCACAATGGATAACACCCTACATGGTCTTCTCCTTCACCCTTGAAGCTTTCATCCGCGCCATCTCTCAACCCCGCTTCAAACGCCGCTCGTCTACCGCCGTTGCAAGCTGCATCGTGGTAGCCCTCCTCTTACTTCTCATAACCTGGGTGCCCCTACGAACAATATTAGATCACCCGGAGAACGACACTTGTAGTGGGCAATTGATGTCCTACACTGACCATGTCGCTGTCTGGGGGCTCGGGATAATAGTGATATTACTCCTGGTGTCGGTGATTATGGGCACGGTGGTGCTTCTGCGCTTACGCGGGGACCGTGGGGTCGACAGGGTAGAGAAGATAAGTACTAGCAGGACAGTGTACTTTTTGATCATCAATGTTCCGCAATGGGTATGTTTTTCCCGTCGCTAATGGGTGGGGAGGTTTGGTCCTGATATAATGGGTGATAGATCATGATGGTACCAAATTATGCTGGTGCTGCAAAGTCTGGGCCCGAGCATGGGCTCGCGTATTTAGCGACTTTCATCATTAATTTGTCGGGGGCCGCAGCAACGGTGTTGCATTTGTATCTCCGGGCGACGAGTCCTAGGTTCGCGCAGTCCCCCTACTCCTCCACCCTCTCATCATCATCTCGTAGACGCCCAAATACCTCCTCCCGTCGCCCCCCCCCACCGCTCTACGAAAAACCACCCCCACCATATCGAAAACCGAAAACCACTCCACACCACCGCAAGGGACAACTAGGCCCACCGCAGCCAGACCGAGCAAACCGCCTCTCAAGCTACACAACCCGCAGTTTCCGCCGCATTGGAGACGAAGTGGCCACCATACTCTCGAGCATAAGGCCCGCCCTTTCTCCCGCCTCCTCTCCAAAACTCCCACACCACAACTCCACCTCTTCAAACTCACGCCTAGTAAGAGACACCCCTTCGTACACTCTCTTCCCACCAATCCCGGCCCGCTACCGCCCCCCCACGGACAAGCTTCCAGCCCCAACTTTAACCTGGACCCCACCTACGAGCACGTGCGCGAACAAAGCAATCCCACCCCGCCGACCGAGCAGGGCCGCTACGCCAATCATCAACATGAGCCGTTCGCAGGCGAGCCCAAAGATTCCCGAAAGGGCACTTCTCGCAGAGCAGAAGAGGAGGCTCTTGGCGCCGGCCGCGGCAATAGAGGTTGCTATCCCTCCTCACGGGAGGGGACGGGACGTGGAAGATGCGGAGAGCTTTAGGGAGATACTTATTTGGAAGGGAGAAGGGGAAGTTAGTGCGCGGGAAGGGGCTGTTGGAAAATTTGTTTAGTAGGAGGGAGCGCCGGGGGGGGGGGTTATATTCATATTCTTATTTTTAAAAGGCCATGTTGCCGTGCCCGGGTGGGTATTTGGAGGGGTTTCCCTCTTATTTTTCTCATTTTAAGTTAGGCTGGTACCAGGAGTTTATTTATTTCCCTCCTTCCCTCCCCCGTTACAACTCAGATCTTAAATAGGTTATTAGTGGCTCGACGTCGTAAGTTAGATCGAGGGGTGCTATGGTGAAGGGGGGGGAAACCAATTCCCTCCTTATTCCTCGGGAGCCCGAACGTGGGTTTGTTCCCGAGGGTGGCAAGGTCCTGGGGAACGGAGCATATTCGCATGGCGTGATAATGTGTACTAGCGGAGCCCCCCAAAACTCCATTTCTCTCTCCTTGCGCTCTTGATATTGTAGGCTGCGCTGGAGTGAATCCCACAATACAACCATATCCCCCCCCCCCCCCGAGTGATACCACATGACTTCCTCATCGCCGGGTCCAGCATCCGTATATTGCAAACCACACTAGGAGATGAACCACCGGATTGTAGATCTCTTCTATTGTTCCAGCACGTAAAGGACGGGCCAGATGCGTCGGTCAGCCAATAACCGAACACGACGGGGGGGGGGGGGGACCGAGAGCCCCGGAAACTAAAATAGAGAGCCATAGTGAGCTATGTAGTAGTTCTCCCAATGCTTACTACACGAAACTGAAATTCATAAACTGCCAAAGCACACTCTTATGTCGATGTCGATTCACCAGCAGCATATACGGATAATCGATTTGAATCCCACACATCCCAAGGGAGCCAGCCACAGCAGATGACTTCCGCCGGACATCCAGAGTGAGCTTCCTAAGTCTTGGGTGGTGGTGCCTCCTCACTAATATCGTAGATTGCTGCCGAAAAATGTCACTGGCATGTGACTAAAGCCGGAAGCAGAGGCAATGCTCGAAAAACTGCTTACTAGGATTGCTGAGTGTTTGCTATGCTTTGAGTTGAATTTATTATCTTCTACCAACACGAATAATCTCATGATATAGAAAGAACGGGGCGGGTGGCGAGGTATAATAATCGAACCCGCATAGTTAGCGGGATCGTGAGATCTCTCACTTCATCTTCAAGAGGTGCCCTGTGCCACAGGATGAAAGAGGGGCTTAGGTCGTATTGTGCAGCCTACATCTACAACTGCCGGGTTTTATGGCATCATACCACTACACTAGAAAACATATTATTATATTATTGTATTTAGAATTTGCAGTTGCCCTTTTTCTTCAAATTAAAGGAGGTGAAACAACTTATAATATATCATAGTACGCGATTTATCCCCCGCAACAGGTCTGAGGGCCGAATCCCCCTCACCGCCACCAAAAAGCCCAGAATTCTAAGCCTCCAAAAAACGCAAAACGACAAAAAGGAAAGTCTGGGCGCCCAGCCGCGAACGGCACGCTAACGAATGTAAATAAAACAGAAGAAATCTGGAAAATAGGAACCCGAATGGTATATGAAGCAGCTAAAAAATCTGGTGAGAGAAGCTAGTAAATTGAAGAAAAGGAAGAAAAGCCGGTGAAAGCAAACGAAAAAAGATCGAGAAACCCAACGGTCTACATCCCACCCAGTCCCGAGTATCCATCAGGCCAACCATCAAACCGGAATTTCACAAAAATCACCCACGAAAGCCATCAAGGTCGAATCTATAACAGTTAGCCTCCTTGATCAACCTCTCAACACGAGAGCAGGACTCACCAAGCTTGACCTCCATCTCCTCCCACTCCTCCTTAGGCCCACTCAAAGCCGTAATTGCACCACCAGCTCCAACCCTCCAAACTTCCTTCTCGCTCCCATCCTCTGTAGTGACAACTTCGTCATCATACCTGAATGCGGAACGAATGATAACGTTCCAATCACCGGCGCCACAAACACTCCAGTAACCCAAGACGCCACTGTAAATCCCTCTCTCTGTCTCCTCAATCTCCTGCAAGATTTCCACGCTGCGTTTCTTTGGCGCTCCTGTCATGCTTCCTGGTGGTAGGCTACGGGCGAGTACGTCGAATCCGGTCATGCCGCCTTGGGGCTCCACAGTTCCGGTGATAACAGAGACAAGTTGGTAAACGGAAGCGTATTCTTCTGTGACCATTAGTTTCTCCACAGAGACGTCAGTTGCAAGGCGGTGGAGGTCGTGACGAATAAGGTCTACGATCATCAGATTCTCAGCGCGCTCCTTGGGTGTGTTCAACAGGCGGCTGGCCGAGGTGTAGGTTGTTGTAGGGGTCTTTTTCACGGTGCCTTTGATGGGACGGAATTGGCAAGTTCCGGAGCGGGACCAGGAGAGGAAACGCTCGGGGGACGAAGAGAGGAGTGTAGTGTTCGAGAGGCGGAAGTACGACGCATAGGGAGCAGGGTTACGAACGCGTAGGCGTTGGTAGAGTGCCCAAGGGTTTGTCGATTCCAGATGAATTTTAGTAGTGGCAGTTAAGCAGAGCTCGTAAGAGTCACCGGTGGAAAGATAAGATTGGCAAGTTTTGACTTTTTGCATATATTTTTCAGTGTCCGGTTTGTATATGGTCGGCGATAGTTCCAGAAGAGACGTTTTAGCAGCTGAGCGATGACGTTTCGGATGAGGCTCTGGTGGAGGAGAAGGAGATGGTGTGATCGCTATATCAGCCTCCTGTTGAATCTGTCTCTTGGTAGACTCTAACCAGTTCCCATCCGCAGCGGGTGGGAGGAGAGTTTGGATGTAAATCTTCCCAGTGTGCCCATCTAGGACTATACTCCTCTCCACAAAAGCCAAGTTGACGTCCGGCCTCCTCTTCATTCCCTCGGCCTCTTTGCGCGGTTTAATAGGAACGTTGAGACTGTCGACGCCAGTCTCGTAGTTGAAATATCCAACCAACCCACCCCAAAAGGGCGAATCGTCCTTGCCCCCAATAGCCATGCGCTGGTCCATGTACTTTGCCAGAAATCTCCATACGCTTCCTCCATAATCCCGTAGGTCAACCTTAGTTTCCGAGGAGTCACACCCAGAATAAGATAGCTTCAGAAAGGTGTCGCCGCAAGAGTAATTAATCCGTCGCGTCAAGCCGGGGGTCAAAACCCCAATGATGCTAAACCTTCCCGGAGTGGCTGCAGATTCCAAGAGGACAAACTCGTGAGCTGCCCCAACTCCCAACATCTCACAAATCCTGCTGGCGGAAACCCCCTTTCCGAAAATATCCTCGGTCCTAACCTCTGCCTTCTGGACGCCATCCAGCTTTCTGCCCTCAAAGCTTGTTTGCAACTCCACAAGGCTCTTCTCTCTCGGCTGCCCCTTCCAATCCGCTCTCAAATCTTTCACAACCCTACCCTGGCTGTTGTTCCAGTCTATCGCCATTTGCCAAAAATTGGCGACAACGCCCCTTCCACCCTCACTACAAACTGACTCAGGATGATACTGCACACCCCAGAAAGGCTTAGATATATGTCTGATGCCCATAACGACCCTACCATTCTCATCATCCGCCCAAGCGATCTCCTCCACATCCCCGCCAAGCTCAGTAATGCCATGTAAAGAATGGTACCTAACAACATTGATTTTCCCAACTCCCTCGAAAAGCCCTTCCCCGGTGTGCGCAATCTCGCTAAGTAGGCCGTGCTTCACGGTGCCCAATCTGTTCACCTGCCCCCCGTGCGAGAAGACAAGACTCTGTAACCCTAGGCAAACACCAAATACGGGGAGGATATCCTCTCCGGATAGCTTCCAAACATCATTCACGACACCAATGTCGGCCTCAACCTCCGGCGAACCCGGGCCGGGCCCTATAACCACGGCATCGAAAGAGGGTAGGTGAGGCTTTAGGAACGAGATATTAGCGAAGTCGTCGATGCGGATAGTGTAAATGGTAGCTCCGGTGGCAGAAGTTAGCAATTGGGCGAGGTTCTGGGTAAAAGAGTCATAGGCGTCTATCAATAGGATCCTCATGATTGCGTTAATGTTCTTGGTGATTGCTTGTTTGCTCGTCCAGAGAGTTCAAACGTTTTCCTCGTGGGGTGGTGGGGTATTGTAACCGGGATGGGGTAGGAGAGGTAAGTGAAGGAGAGGCCGAGTAAGGGTTTGTTGGTGATCTGGTGATCAGTTGTGCTAAGCGGTTGACTTGGGTAAGAATTTTCTCGTGGCTGAAAAAGGCGAGTGGTTTTGGAACGTTAGGTAAGGTACGATCTTGGTAACCCTTGACGAAATGCGAACTCTGAATGAAGAGGACGGGAGGAAGGAAAATTGGCATTCTTGCCCATAATTCTCAGTAGTTTATGAAATGGAATAAAGGCCCCCTTATATACAGGTCCACCTCCCCCGTGTAATAGGGGGGGGAGCGGTGAGGGAAACAACGCAAGAACATGAGCGCAAAGGCGTTCAACCCTTGAAGCCGGGTGAGGGAATCCTAATGCCATGCGTAAACTGGTAGTCTAGATGGCCTAGATGGTGCAGAGGAGATGTTTATCAGCGATGAGTGAATTTCTGCAAAAGGGCATAAGATTGGCAGTTGCCATATATAAAGCCGGGTAACTCCAATAATATCGACCCCCCCACGTGTAGAGCGCACTGTATGCTTGCATAACACATTCAATCCAGCAAGCTCAGCTCGCTCAAGCCGACCGTGTCAGGTAAGCACTCTTCCTTCTCTAGATATTTTGTCTCTAAGTACTAAGATTAGCAGCGTACTAAGTACTAAGATTAGCAGCCTACTAAGTACTGAGATTAGCAGCCTACCCATGACACCGTAAGAACTCGAATATAAGAAAAATATACTAGGACGTTGGAATTTCCCTTCTCGGCCACGCCAGGGGAAAACACCTCAAGCTCAGCCTACAGTTGAGACAAGGCAAAATGAATATGCATGGCGCCTGACTAGGAGAGGCAACTACAACGTCCTAGCACATTTTTCTTCTATTCGAGTTCTTATTGTACTGGATTACTGGAGAAATCCACTATCAGACTATCAGCGGAAGTCGGCCCACCACCCTATCAGCCCAGGGCAGCAAGGGGAGCTGAGGGAAAAGGAAACATATCAATTTCAAACCACTCATATGGTGATCCGATATGAGCAAAAAAAGAGACAGGATGCAAGCAGATGCCGATCCGCACGCAACTCCTTGAATTGCGAGCTCTGGAAGACTTAGAGGAAGCTGATGACATTGTTGAAAATGCTGAGAGATCCCGAGGCTGCTGCCATCAAGCAAGCAAGTGTTGTTGAAGGTATGCTCGTTAATCCGGAAATCTCACACTCGCAAAGGAAGAGCTGCGGAGTCGTCCCGGCGGTCGCCTAAAACTACCGTACACCCCTCAAGCAAACAAGCTCTGTGCCGAAAAAGACGGCACATAAGAGCCACAACATGGATTGGAATCGGGGAAATCACAAGTTCCGGGTAGTGTTCTTCTGTTTTCGTGGTCACCCCGGGCGATTGGTGCCATACTAGAGGCACCGTGGGGGTTGGCGAGCTAGAATGTTGGGTTGGCTTCCCTATGGGAAGCAATTCCATGGGCCGGGCGCTAGGTCGGTGCAGATCCCGCAGTTAGCTACAATATATTAGCATCCTTCTCAGGGCCCTTTCTCTGGAGATTACAAGGCTGACAGGGATAACCTATTCCAGGGCATATCGAGCTATCTGCGGGTTTGAGTAATAAAGAATATTGGGTCACACGCTACGACTGAATCTCCGTTAGTCGGGCTCGTAGTTGAACTCTACGTTCTTCTATTCTAGCACCGGATTGTGTTAAACAGGCTGTGTATAAGAAAAGTCGCAACGTTCGATGTCTCGAGTGGAGCCTTGCACTGTACTCGGGAAGGAAGGTTAGCGATGGGATAGACAGGGGTTTGACGTCCCCATGCTCATTACTGTCAGAGGTAACAAATGATTTAATCTGGTAAGTACAGTTCTAGGAATGGTGACATCTCGAACCCCTGTCCATCCCAGCACTAACCTCCATGCTCCGGAGCTCAGGCGCCGGTGCTCTGGGGTAATGGTACGACAAGCCCGGAGCACTCGTCTCAGGGAAGAAGTACCCAGAAACAGGGATTCACAAAATATATGGCAAAACACCTGTGCATGTCGGATGGCCCATTCTCCGGGTACCTCTTGCCTGGGGCGAGTACTAGTACTGCTATTTTTGGATTTGGCGGTCCTTTCACAGTGTTTTTTGGTCTAGGTAGCCATGCTCCAATATCAATAGCAAGATTTCCAAAGACTCAGTATTCACCTCTATGTAAGTAAGCCCTCCAGGGAGCAATAACGGCAGCATATCTTCCAATAGGTCCCTTAGGTACTGAATTATGAATACGAATAATAGTAAAGGCAAATTGGCAACCACCTGGGTCTCTGTGCCTGCCTATAGGAGACGCGATTAGTAGGGAGGAGCAGGGTTGCCTGTCCGCCCGACCTTTTTCCGGCACCCAAAGCGACTCACTAAGTATCACTCGAATTTCCTGATCTAGCTTGTTTACATACTCCAGTATGCCTAGCGCAATACTACTACTGTATATCGCTAGCCTTGGAGCTTGCTCTTTAATCTAGGTCGCCGAGATCCCTATGTTAATTGCGAAACTTCTACTGACTCTTGTGTCGCCTCTGTCACCTCCATGTACAGTACCTTCTTCATGGCCAGGTAACAAAACATTCCTTTTAACAAGCTATGCAGATGCTAAGTTACAAATATAAACTTTACAAATATAAGTAGCGGTGAGAGTAAACTAGTGATCCTATAGGTCCCTAGGCCTACTAGTACTTAGAGGAGAGTAACGCTATCAGAAGGAAGAGGCTCGCGAGTGCGCCGAACTTTTGTCCTTCACTCATTGTGATCACGAGAAATCATCCAAGTTTCCTAATTTGCGGCCTTCCTAGCTGTTCTGGAAGTGCATCAAAGACGGCGGATATGTCCCTTTTGGAAGTGCCCCGACTTTCTGCCATGGTACTCCCTGTAGCAGTCCTCGGCAGCCCACCACCACCACGTGCGACCGGGGGTTATGCTTTGGGCGGGTAAATCTACTCGAGTATTTGTGCACTAGCACTGGTACCTGGGTACTTGTCGATCCCCTGGGGAAGGCTTGGGCAAAAGTGCCCGGTGGTTTAGCTCGCAGTAGGTTTCCGTCTGGAACTCATTTGGCCACGCCTTCAGACAATCCATAGGGTGCCCCCAGGTGAATCGATGCTTAAGTGGTGGAGTGATTTAAGGACGGTTGTGGTTCGGAGATCCCCTTAGTCCTGAGTGATCACACTGGACAGTAAAGTATAGTGCAAGTAGTCGAGTGGGCAAGCATTTACTCATGGGGGGGCGAGAGAGAAAGAACTACCTTTAGCACAAAGCAAGCGCTAGGTGAGCTGTAATCTACTTGCATTCCAAAAGTATCCGGATGCTGGATCCGCGAATATTGGCGCCAAGGCATCCGGATACTTTGGAATGCGCAAGTAGTGTGATGTAGGGCACTTGAAATCAACTAAAAACCAACAAAATAATGGTTTTCGAAAATATTTCCAACCACAACCATGTTATCAGGAAGATAAGTCTTCACAACAGTGGTTAGAAGACGCCCCTCTCTAGCTCTATTTTTCCTAATTCCCCTTAGGAGCGGCTCCAGTAAAGATAGTATAATCTCAAATCTCAAATGTATAGTCGCCCCCGAGGTTATTTTAGCCAAGTCTTTATCTTGTGTATTATGTAAGTAAAATGAATTACTCATGAGAGTTGATTTAGAGTGGCCGGCACCACCCCATGCTGGAGTCGCTCTTGAAGTGTTATCACACATTGACGCAAGGGCTTGCCGGAAATCTCTTTTCTAGGTGGAGGCCTTTCTAAGCTGCTGCACCATATGTCTTAGGGACGCAAGGACAGGAACGGCAGTACACAACAACAACCTCTCATTCAACCCGCACCTTGTAACTTATTTTGGTGCTAGGCCCTGCTAGAACAAAACATATCTACCTTAGCATAGACGGACATTCCCCCCACTAGACGATATGATCACCGACCTTCTTCGAAATAGTAGGGACACTCATAGTCCCCTCTCACCCGCTTGGATCTGGCCCGGATTTCTCCGCTCCCCCTCGGGCGCCCCATTGTCCCCTCATATATCCTACAAACAACTACTACGTATACCGCTTTACGGTCATCAGGGTCCTGGCAAGCGTGCGTCCGCGGGCTCTTGCGTGTGTCAGATCCTATTATAGGGTGCCGGCACCATTCTGTGACTCGCCGTTTACCACCCTCGAGTGATGTGCTGTGAACCTGGGCTGCTTTCCTACCGGTATTATCCCCTGAAGTGTCAATAGTGCCGAATTTCCCTACATCACTGTTTGTTACATCTTGTGACAGGTCATATTCCCGGTTCTAGCCACTCAGGTCCCTTGGAGTTCATCTCGTGATAGCTTCAAGTCTTTAATTTCAGAGATTATTCCTCTGACTTTAACTTTTGTTTAAGAGATCAGTTTATCTCTTTCATCAACTTTTCGAGGACCCTCATCTTCTACCGTCTCCTACCTCCACGTTCGATATGGTTAAGCGAGGTTCTTCAACGTTTTCGGCCTCCTCGGTTGCGAAGGGGTCAATAGTTTTATCAAAGGCTATTGAGAAACAGTTTGCCCTCGAGGCAGAAAATTCTCGGCTACGCCATCATGTTTCGGTGCTCTCCAAAAGGTTACACTCGGGACATTGGAGAAGCAAATACTAGCGGACATCGTCGAATCGACAATGTCAGGAGAGAAGCAGCCCCTTGACGAAGAGGAGGTGGCTGAAGATGAGGCTGCACCAAGTGTGGCTGGGGAGGAGATAGAGGAAGCCACAGAGAGTGTGGCTGGTGAGGAGTTGGTGGGAGCCACAGAGAGTGTGGCGGGTGAGGGGTTGGTAGAAGCCACAGAGAGTGTGGCTGGTGAGGTGCCGGGAGAAGCCGCAGAGAGTGTGGCTGGTGAGGAGGAGGACAATGAGGTGCCAGAAATGGCAAGGGAATACAACAGGTTCGCGATGGACCTGGATGTGGTAGAGGAACCCCAACCACCAGAGGCCCCAATACAGGCGCTTGAGAAGAGAATTATGGTGTTGGGGAATCAGATGAGAGAGAGGAGGGAGGCGTTTAGGAAACTTGAGGAGGAATACCGGTGTCCTCATTTAGAGGCCCCGGAAAATAAAATTAAAATTGTTGAAGACAGTGGTAACACTGTAGGTGAGGAGAGAAGGTTAGGATCATCCGGTGATGAAGATGCCGTCATCGGAGGGGTTATAGTAGCCAGAGGTACCTCTACTAAGAGGAAGAACGCGGCAAGGAGGAGGAAGAGGAAATTGATAAGATCGGAGAGGGAGGAAGAAGAGATGAAGTCACGCTGGTAGTGGCGACATGGTGGGAAGGTAGTTGGGGGATTATTATGTTTGGTTTTCTTTTGTGACGGAGGGTTGTTGGGGCTTCGCATAGGGCTGTATGCGTTGCCAAGTTAGGTAGTGATTTAGGTACCGGAGGTGGATTTATTTATTGGGGAGTTGGGAAGGGGGGGCTGGCGTACCCAAGATAGTACTGCCGTAGGATAGATGACCTGGATTGGGATGCTTCCTCTACTAGTTACGAAATATATGAGATTTACTACATCGCGCTAAAATACAAACTGAAAAACTGGCTTCGCACCCCTCTGGGAACGCCGGTCGAGTGATACCAAAAGCATTTCAGGTCAAGTTGTCTTTTTCTATCAAGAGGGGCATTAAACCTGAAGAGAGATGTTCCTGTAGTTGTGAGGTAGCGCACCTGCCGATATATACTAACATCCAGAGTCATGTGATAGTATTGTACCTCTACGGAGGTATAGCTCCTAAGTTTTGTATGTTCCACAGGGGGTAAGGGCAGCAAATCTGTCTTGTGGAACTTACAGGTCTTAGGCGCTGTACCTCCGTATGAGGTAGAATCTACTAATCAAGGAAATAGGCTAATTTCACTAGTGTCTCTTTTAGTACGATATAGGGAAATTCGGCATTATCAACACTGTAGGAGATAAATTCCTCTGCTTTCACCCCTTCCAGACTAACCTATAGCACCACGCATAAGGCCTACCACAACCCCCCCCATAATTGAAGACTAGGCCTACCGCGTGTGATAGACGTAAGGGCATTGAACGTTTGGATATCATAGGCCTACGGAGAGCCATAGGACCTGGAGTGGTACCTGCCCGGACATAGGCCGAATTAAGTCGTGTACGGGTAGTTATCCAACACTGAGATACTTGCCCGTATGGGACACGGCTGTGGGGAGGGGGGTGTAGGCCCAGAATTCTGGGGGACCTGGGTGGAGGGCGCAGGAGAAGCGAGGCCGGGGTCAGGCAGCTGTCGTATATAGTCGGAGGTGGTGGATCCCGGTGGGCTCGGGATATAAATTGCTCCGAGAAACTACTGTAGCCACCGCGTAGCCTATTAGCCGCCTCCCATTGGAGTGCCGGCCGTGCGTCATTAGGGCCGGGAGGCAGAGGTCGGAGGCACATCTAGTGGTGTAAGCGCCCACCCTAAGTTGATCTTAACTCCTAAAAATTATTTCCAAAAAGCGTAAATCAATCATGGATAGATGGAGGAACGTAAACGAAATCCGAAAAGCGCAAAACGGCCGTGCCAAGGTAGAAGAAGGAACGGTTGAGAGTGGTGGTGGTGGGAGGCAGGGGGGATTAGTGTCTGGTTTTCCAACGCTGACTAACTAAAACTCTCAAAGAGTAGCTTAAACGTCATCTAGAAATTATTAGGATCAACGTATGGGAGGGGAATCGCCCCGCGCGCCAATTATGTATAAACTGTTAGAGGTTGCGGGAGTTTTGTGGACCGTTTAGGATGATGGGCTGTTTTCGAGCCTTTGTGATATATAGAGAAGATTCTCCCGAGATGCCTCTCCCCATTTATCATAGGGATGTGCGGAGGAGCGAACACACGTGGAGACATAGAGGTTAGTGTGGTGGCCCATGAAACGATCGGATGCGTTGATTATGTTTTGTTTGTGTGTTTGTCTTCACCACTAGTTTGGGTTGAGAGAATGAGGTTGCTGAATATCTCAGCCCCCTTTCCTACACAGTACCTAAGTTCCAAGTGAATCTCCTCACTCTACCGCCCACCGCTTGGTTACCCGTTTCCCAGTATTAATATAAATCCTCAGTGAAAAGTGGTTGGACTTTTTTTGGCTGTGGTTTGGGATCGTGTATTCTAGTTAGGCAACACAAGACCTCAACCCAAACCCATAATAATAATAATAGACGAGGGGTAATGGGCACTTACAGCTTTTGTAGTTTCTGAAGATCTGTTTGGATAACCAAAGCCGAGCTTTTGATTTGCGCTGTGGCCTTTGTTGGGGAGAGCCAAGGTCTTCTGTCTCCTAGTTCTTATCAGGCAAGATTTTATTTCATTCTCCTACCCCTCCAGACGGATCGTTCCGTGATAAGTCGTGGGGGAAAACTTTTTCAGTATCAGTCAATACCGGGCCCTCCCTGCAGAATACCAGGAACTGGGGCAACCTTTCTAATATCAGGACCTGGCCAAAAACCTTCGGATGCGATCAGCCGGGAAATATACCATCAGAAATGTGAAACCTTGGCAAAGAATTCCTCCATCCCTAGCCCATCATAAGACGGCGAAGAAATACTCAAAAAATAAACCGAAGCAAGGAAAGTCAACCCTATTGGACCATCAGGCCTTTGGTTTTGATTTTTTTTACAATCAGAAACATATTTCCTTATGTTAGTCTGCCCACAAAAGTGGCATGTTTTGGGAAGTGAGTTGTACTTGTACTAAGGATTTCAAGGAAATTGCAAGCCCACCTTCAGAAATTGTTGAGAAAGAGGCCGCTGACATTCCATGGGTGTTTCACCTTTCGCCGCTGCATGAAACCTTTTGGATGGTATATTTCCCGGCGGATGGTATCCGAAAGGCTTGTTGCCAAGTGCGTGGTGGGCCACCTCCTAATCTACCCGGGCGCCCTCCAAGCCGGATAGATGTTGATTGGTGAGCATCGTATGAGGAAACGAGTGGTTAGCACGGTTAGACTACCACAGTTCGTCATAGTATGATAAAAGCACTTGAGAGTTCCTTATTTGGGTTTAGCTGTCCGGGAGGGGTGTCTAGGTGGCTTGGGAAGTCGTCAGATGAAATGGTTTTCTCAACAAAGCATGGTCCTGACACGGCTTGGCAGGGTCCTACCCTAGCATTTTCCTGAAAAGATTTATGGCTGATTTAAGCAGCACAAGCTTTCGGAAACTTGACTTTTGGTGTGAGAAAGCATATATTTGGGGAAAGAAATTTTTAGGTCATTTATGCTTTTTTATGGTTCTTTGAAATTACGTTTTCTTACTTAGAAGTCGAACATTACTGATATCCTATGGATGGCCAGAGATTGGCTGATGTACTATAAAATAGTAGGATGGTGGCAGCCGACAGATTTTCTTCACTGGTCGCAGTGAGGCAACCGAAATCCTAAACTCCTACCAATTACATAAGGGTTAATTGGTTCTTGACTTCATGGACTCGGGACTAGCTAGGTATTCCACCCAATATCACAGTGGGGACGAATACCTATCCTGCTGATAGACAGATTTTTGATTCCCATCCACCCGAGGCTAAGGATAAGGATATATTCTTAGACACTGAATATATCACTGAAGTGGATGCAGTCTCAATATGGCAACTAATGTACAAATTGATCATTGACAACAAACAACAAAATCCTTTTGTGTACCGAGGGGAGATCGCAGCTTGAATACCAGTGATGAGAAATGGTAACTTTAGTTGTGAGAGAGATAGAATTTAGAGGGGGTTACGGATCACTGGTAGGTAGCTAACGGCCGTCAAGCCCTGGTCCATTACCGGTAGTAAGTATAAAATGGGAGAGCACTCGGACATGTTATAATGTTTGTGACTTATGATAATCTCATTCAGAGTTTTGCGTCCGACCTCCAAGCCTTGCGCCACGAGTGAATGCGATGAATACCGGTATGATACGTGGTAGCGGGGCGTGACAGGAAGCCGAGTGGTCTGTCATGTCTACCTGCGTGGGGGAAGGAATGGTGCAGGGCTATTGGACACCATAATTACGTATCGGATACAAAATGTCGCCGTAGTTTCCATAATATGTTAGCTTCCATCAAAGCCACCCTCTTATTTGCTTCAGCTTCTTCTCATCTTAGTTTCTTTTTTGCTCCTCCTTTCTACTTTTTCCCTTTCTTATCCTTGTCCTCAACTAAGGGCATCTTTTCGGTTCTCACAATTCCTTTCGTGCATCCAGTGGTACTTTCGGACAAAAGCCCAGGGGCTGAGGAGACAGGTTGGAGGTCTCTGAGATGCCGGAACTGAAGTGCACTACGGCAGAGTGACCGGCAATGCAAAGGAATTTTCTTTTTAGGAAGTCAGCCCTAGGCAATCTAGAAGGGGTATGGTGGGCCTATCTTCTACGAGCATTATCACGCTCAATTCGTGGCAGCAAAGAAATCACCTGACCCTCTGATGGGGGCTATGACCCTGCCTCCGCCACGTTGTCTTGGGGTGGTACGGATACCCCCTTCCCGGTGCGGTGGTGGGGATTGACTCCATACGGCACCCTATCTACCATCTGTAGGGGTAATTGTATTCTCGAAGGGTAGCAATAAGGTGGATTCTGCCAACTACCATGTACAAGGATCAAGCAATAAAGGTGGAACGGTGCAGGGGTAGATGGGTTGATTTTGAACAAAATCCTGGTACAAGTGGGACGCAAAAAGTGAGTGGGCACAAGCGATTTTACAACAAAAATACCAGATTTCACACCAAGATATTACACCAGAGAAAATTCACAAAAATACAAACATATCTATATGACCACTAAAACAGCAAGGACACCATTTTCTACATACAAATATCTACTCAATTCCCAACTCCTCAAGAGTGGTGTGTAGTTGAACTTTCAAATTCCGCCAAGACATGATAGTAGAAACAATGGTCTTGGCGTGGTTTTGAGGAACGTTTTGTTCCTTATTGCTACTGCTCTTTAGAGAATTTAAATTCGCCTGAGGTTATAATAGAAGTCAAGTAGTCTACATCTTTTCCGAATACTCTATTAACTTATCCTATTTTTAACTCAATCGTCAGTGCTGGAACATGCGCAAAATTGGCCATTCTTATAAAATGGCTTGTGTCCACTCACTTGTTAGCCCCCCTTGTACTTTTGCGTAGTACAAGTGCGCACAAATATGTTTCGTGCCAAACAAGGATTATTTTGCTGGCTAACTAGCTTGTAGTGTCCGAAAATATATCCCCTGGTACTTGTACCACTATCTATTGCCTGAGCCTTGTGAACTGGGATACGGTACTTGTACTCGAGTATATTAACAAGGGTAAAGGAGGTGTGGACCTTTGCCACCCTTTAGAGGGAACCGAACTACCAAAAGAGCTTGGGCGGCGATCATGTGGAATAATATTACCCTTTGAAGCAATTTCTCGTCCCGTCGGGCCTTCTTACCCTGCTAGGGTATTCCGGCCTTTCCCAGTTCACACGGGACTGTAGGGAAAAAACTTGCACCCGGGATCACTTGACTTTTGAGCAACTGCGCTATCACGACCTATAAAAAAAATTCTGTATTTCCAAACTCGCTCTTATTCCACTAGCTACCCGGACCCCAGAATTAATGTATGAAGTTGGAGCCAAAGCAATCTTTCAAATAAAGGCTAAGGCACCCTACTTGAGTGGACTGCAGTACTGGCCTGAATTGAGAGTGTGCTCGAATTTTCTCTACTGGTCTCATCTCCTACTGGTAACACCCAAACTCAAGGTTACGGTATTTGCAAGCTATGAGCGATAGCCACTCGGCTTTTTTGAATGTAAGTGGTGCCTTTGACTATCTTCACCCTATTATCGGCAGCAATTACTTTGTGGATCCCTCTCCCTTCCTACTTCCTGATTCACCGAGTGATATCACATGAGCCATTACCTAACCGACACTAGTAATAGTTACTAAAAAGCCCAGGGCAATATGATAGGACAACTAAAAAATCGTTTGGGTACGAGACGCGCACACACTCGCGATCTAATACTTACAGTCACGATTATCGAGTCGAACAGCCACCTGCGACCGCTAATAGTGCCCTTCTTTCAACCCTCCCTTTTGCTCAGCCGCACTCGCAATCCCAAACTGGCCTGCACTTCTTGGCTCCCCCCACAAAGTGTAAGAACCATTGGAAAAAAGCGTACCAAGTTTACAAAGTGAAGAAGAAAAAAACCCTTAATATATCCTTCTTGGCGGTCCCGATTTCTAAGGCAGGGCAACCCTCGAGGACGATCCAATCCTTATTTTTGGCACGAGGATTAGTGGAAAAGAAGCCTCGGGCGCTGCATGTGTGTGCTTCTACTTCGCATCAGTTCTCGTACCCACCATTTGTTACAAAAAGCAAGCAGACACCCTACCGTGCAGGGGTTTTTGGAGGGTGAGTGCGTAAACGTTCCCCGAAATTGATTTTGAGCAGAGAGACCAGGAGCTTTAAACCAATTTTAAACCGTTAGGCCTTCTCGACTGGGACCAACGGCTAATCGGAAAATCCTGTGAGGGTGTTTACCCGCTTACCCTCAGAAGATTCTTGCGTCGTGGGGACTGGGAAGAAGAAGAAAAAAAGAGCAGCATTCCCGCCGACCGATTCGATTTGAACACCCAGTGACGAAAGCCTCCCTGAGGCTGCGCCCCAATGATAAAGTTAGATAAACTGACAATAGGCTGGTTTCCTTCCTTTGTAATACTTCTCTTTTCCCCGTATTACCGGTATTTGAACACGGTGGTGCCATCTTACTATCTCAGGCCTGAGCTTCTCCGGACAAGAGAAGGAGAATGGGAAGGAAGGCGAACTCTTTTTAATAAAACAAAAACAGGAGCAAAAAATGAGACATTCAGCAATGACCCGAGTGCGGATAATCGGCTCCCCACTCCTCTGCCTGCCGACAGAATTAATCCAACTAATTTCCACCTACCTGCCGACAAAGGCAATCTTCACTCTCCTCACGACCTGCCGACTCCTCTGCCACTCGCTAGCCCCACTAATCCTCGACAAACTCTTTCACAATACTCCTAGGTCCTGGGACCTGACACTCAGCTGGATACTACCCAACTTCTCAACCCCAGGCCTCCTCCGCGCCCTCCGACCAAGAAACTACTCGCAGGAATTCCACATAAACTACCAAGACAAAACCGGCACAACATGCCTCCACGCAGCATGTAAAATGGACGATGCACTGACGCTGTACATACTTCTGGACCACGGCGCGCAGCCAGATATCTTCGACATAAATGGGGAAACGCCTCTGCACTATGCTGTCCAGTACGGACGTGAGAACGTCGCAAGGGTATTGCTGCAGGAGGGCGCGGACCCAAATCTTCGCAGCATCAACGGTGAAACGGCCCTTTCGTGGGCTGTCAAGTACGGGTACACGGGGATCGTGAGGGCACTGATAGAGTACGGGGCGGACGTGGACCGCCGGGTTGGAAAAGGCGAGACGCCACTGCACTGGGCCGCTGTGCAAGGGTTTGTGGAGGTTGTGGAGGTGCTATTATCGAGTGGAGCCCACGGGGACATGATGAATTGGGCAGGGCAAACGGCGTTGTTGGTTGCTGCAGAGGCAGGGCATGGGGATGTTGTGAGGAAGTTCCTGGAAAGAGGCGTCAATGTGGATGGGGTTGCTGGGGATACTGCATTGGTAGTTGCTGCAAGACAGGGGCATCAGGATATTGTCAAGATGCTGCTGGAGGAAGGGGGCAGGGCTGGGAGGAATGGAGTTGGGGAGACGACTTTGTTTATGATGGCGTTTTATGGGGGGATGGGGGTTCGGTGGGTGTTTGCGAGCCACGCGAGGAGACTTGTAGGGAGGCTTAAGAGGGCCGGCAAGGGTTCTGCTGTTGCTGGTGGTCCTAGGTTATGAAGCTCTGAGGACGGGGGTCATGAATTTTTTTCACCTTCTTTGTAAATATTTTTTTTTGTGGAGGAGAATGGGCTCTGGGATAGTCATGGTACGCTTGCGTGTTGCATGTCCGAGGTTTCACCGTTGGTTCGGGTTCCCTCTTCTCATCTCTTATATTTTTCTTCTTTATTTTTATGGACTTAAGCAGCATTCCGGAATATGAAGGAGACTACTTCGCACTGATTTACTTTACTCAATCTGTTAATCGACTCTCCGTGAACACCGCTAATCTGAGGATTGCCGGCACAAATTAATCAGGTATGGAAACTCTTGTATTCCCTTAACTGGACACCGGGGCCTCGCGGGGAACACACAAACCGCCCCAGCCCGGCCTTGTTCAGCTTCTCGGATGGCTTGCGACGGCCGCTATCGGGGTTTTGCGAGGAGGGGTCAACCGGTGGTGGGGGCCAATGGGTACTGATTCGGATGTGCCGGTGCTTAGCTCTGCGCTTACAGGGAATCGCTCCTATAATGCAAAGATAGTTCTTCCCTCGTTATAGGTGTTTAATTCACATAAAATCACTCGGTGCATTCCGGGCATCCTCGCCAAGGGCCCTAAAACAATAGGGAAACGACTGCCTCTGAGTTATTCTTTGACCTTCATCACATCCTTATGCTAGGTCTACCACTAGATCTTGGAATACAGGAGAGGTCCGTCCGTGGCACGAATCCCAGAAGAATACATCAAAGAAAACCACTTTCAGAATGGGCCACCGTCGGTGCTATTGCATGAAGAAGGTTGGAAGAACAGGGTAGGTACCGAGCAGTTAAGTTAGCATATTAAAGCAAACTAGGCCCAAACGAGGTTTCGACATTCCTTCGTCCAAGAACCATCTCATCACTTGCTTCACAGCCACCATGAGCAGCCCAAGGAAGAGGTGGAGTTCCCATGCCATCTACCTAGTTGGGGTTGGCATTGGCTCGCCGGAGAAGTATTATACAGCTACTCCTGTATGTCCTCTCTTAGCAGACCAAGTCAAAAATGTGCACCTCCAGGTATCCCTCTAGCTTTCTGTATGAAGTAGTGGCGCTACAGATTTGTAGATCCAGAAGTGCGCGGCGTAATGTAACCCACTGAAGCCATCAGAGCAGCCCTGCACGGAGTTGTATCCTGAGGTGTGATAATATTTGCTGCTTCCTGCTCTGTGAACCGGTCCGGAAGCTCAAGTGCAATAGGTTCCTCAGATGCCGTGAGCTCTTCGCCCACGACCTCGCCAATAGCGGGAAGAGTAGGTAAGAAGGGAAGTGTTGGTGGACGAACTATAAGGGTCGCTGAAGGTTCTTCTACGGATCGGAAACCCAAACTCGTTAAGGAAATCTCGGCAATCACTCCATGTCACAAAGGATCTTAGAATTAGGAAAAGATATCCTTGCTGCGTTGGATGTATAAGACGGAATATTGAAGTTTCATAATCAGCTCGAGGCCTCTGATAGCGTTTCTACTAAGGGAACCATTCAACTGTACAAATCCATCGATCCAACTTTCACTGTAAGAGCACGAACAAACCCAAGAACACGCAAGGGGCGCTTCTCTAGAGAAATCCACATCAATACCACAGTACCCAATCTTACTCTAGCTCCTCGCTGGCTTGCTCCCTCTATGGTCATACTATAGGCATCGCTCAACCCCTTAGATATTCGGCAGAGCGTTTCTCATCTCTCACCAAGAGCGACCTCTCCTAATCTGGCGTCGATATATAAGGCTGCAAGCAGAAAACCGGGATGCCCATTAGCCGTGAAATATAGCAGGAGAAAGATACAATTCTCACATCTCCGAATCCTTTTTAGACAATTTTCTATAATTTCCGACCATAACCCATTCCCAATTACCCTAGTTTTAGGGTAAGTTAGGCTTTTAGTTTCTCGTGCAGAAATATTTTGATCTTCTCTTGGGTTGGTTAGATAGTAATAGTTCTCGCAGATCCCATCAGACGCTTGTCCAATTCAGACTGGGCATGGGGGTCAGCCTATCAACAGGAAGGGAATATTGGGCGATTTCTCAATAATTCCTTCCAGGCACCGAAGGAGATAAGCAGCTCGATCCTCATTACCAACCCACCAACGAAAACTTGCTCATCAGATTCCAGCACCTGGAGAAACTCTCCCAGAATCCCTTCTAGCTCAAGGGCTCGTTCGCTGGGTTGAATTACTGCTACCCGGAAGGCTTGTGTGAAGTCTTTGGGTATCTCTGCTAGGCAGGTCGCAGGATGTCTCGTGTGGCACTAGTCATTTTTAAAAGGGTTTGTTCGTGCTACCCGGGGTAATCGCAGCATAGACACGCAACGGCGATACTTGATCCCAAGGCGCTTCTACATAAGGTATCAATAGCCAGATAGCTTAATTAAGAAAGGAGATGGCTAGTCAGCCCACAGCATCTCTGGGTGGCATGGGGACACTTAGATTATCTGACGAAAGTCTTCCCCGCTCCCGGAATTCGACAAAAGAAGAGGACCCCATTGGAGGTCATTGAATTGTCATCATCCCGCCATGCTTGGAGCTCGGCAGTCCTCGGAACCGGATCTCGAACAGCATTCGCCCGGGGAGCCGGAACCCCTTGACGCCTCTTCTAAGGCTCTAGCAAAGATACCCACCAGAGCACTTAGGACCCCTCGTCACAGTCGACAGCGTACCAAGCGAAGAGCACCCGCATTCAGGTCTGAAACGTTACCAGGGTCATTAAGGCCACTAAGATAGTAACTAAAGCCCTGCTCCATGTTTCGCCTAGATTTAGAGAATTGGATGAGATTTTTCAAATTATTACAGTGTTAGCTAGAACCAGAAGTGCAAGGCCCACCTGGGACAGCGGCGCTTTATAGGTAGAAGTGGGGGAATGGTGCGGTGCCAGCTTGTAGAGCCGAAGCCACTGTGTGCGGGTATGCCCATTGTAAAGCATTCTTCAATGGCAATTCAGATTCTCTTACACGCTCACTGGCTAAGTCCCCAGTGCTAAAGAATCTAACAGACACACTACCAGACCTTAACAGAATTATGCAATAATATTGCCACCCAAGCCTCAATCATGATAGTAAACCGCATTTTAGCTTCCATGAATATCAAAAATTTGAGATTTAAAAAAAAGCCCCCCTTCCAAGAATAAGCAGACTTCCAAAAGGCTGGCCTGGTTATCTGAGTATAAGAATTAGAGAAAGGAAGATTTTTGTGCATAATTTTCAGTCATTAATGCTCTGTAGAAGGCTATAAATATCCTAGGGAACTTAGGGTTTTCAAAATATGAGAGGAAAAGCAGGAAAGGGAAAGTGGCATAAGAGATTTCCTAATATTAATGAGACCAAAAGTGACCCAGAGGCTATCAGGGGGTAGGGGGCAGAAACTCTTAATATGGTTTGGGCCATGGATATTGAGAGGTATTTATTTTTTTCCTGAAAAGGCTTTGGGGGTCAATACATAAAGGGGCAGCTGCAGTTTCAGATGCCAAGGGATGGTACACCGGGTTGTCTTTTTTTTTTTTAAAAAAAAACCCCCCCTTTTAATCTGTCTCCGCTATCCATACTATCAATCTCTAAGATCTTAACTAAATTAAGTTACTAGTTGTGGAGTGGTGTGAAGTGTCAATTGTGTGTACATCAACCGCTGCATTGGCGACCAAAATATCTGTCATTTTAGCCACCCATGGCTCTAGGACTCCTATGGCGGACCAGGCAGAGGAATCAACATCTAGTCCACTCTTCTCAATGTTCCGCAAGGGGCGCCAGGATAATAAACTGATTGAGCGAGGGAGGGCCAAGGCACCCCACACGAGTGATATGCGGTGCGACTGCACACCCCCCAGACTCCAGCAGTCAATGCGGGGTAAAAGGCCTGCTTAGGCTTTCCTTGGAATGTATGATATACCATTATGATATCATAATACCACATGTCAACAAGCAGCCCTTGTCCATTTATTCTAACAATCTCGCTCAGCCACATACTCGGAAAAACCCCCAGCATATCCTTTCCAAACCTACCAAACGAAATAATTCTCCAAATATGCGGGGGACTAGAGAAGCATTTACTCGACCTCAGCTCCCTCTTCGGAACCAACACCCGTCTATCAAACCTCACCACCCCAGCCCTCCTGAACACCCTATGCCGTCTCCGCTCCCGCAAACACTGCTGAGGAGCACTATGCTACTCCGCGGAACGTGCAGACGAGTCAATGCTGCAAAACCTAGTGGCCAGGGGCGTGGGATATTTCACGGGCGACAAGCTCCTCCTCGCTTTGCCCTCGCCCTAGGCCAGCCTCTGGTGCTTTGTCGAAGCTTAGCTGTAGCCGCAGTGCTAGGCGCCCCTCAACGGTTACAATGCGCCGTGAAATTGCTACTTGAAGACGAAAGGCTGAAGCATCTCTTAGTCATTCCTGCTGCGCAGAGTGGCCGGCCATATGCCTTCCTGTTCCATGATGCGGTGGGCACGGGCCATGTCAAGACTAGGAGGGCAATGCCGGCGAGAAGAACGTCGACGCTAATTTCTGTCCGCAAAACCAACTCTGCCATACGAGGTTTCACGCGGCTCTTGTATTAAGTGAGGCAGTGATTCGGCAATTGTCGAAAGATGGGAGATGTCAATTGGCTAAATAGATAGGAGGTGGCGGCTCGGGAAGTCGCGGTGGAGGCCGGTCACAAAGGTATCGTGCGGATGTTACAAGAATAGTAGGAGGGTTGATGTCAGCATTCATGATGATTTGGGTGATAGAGATCACTGACACTGGTTGGCCAATTGTGTACAGGTATTAATTATTTTTATAGGAGAATACCTTCGCCGGGGGCTCATTAAGACTGCTGTGGCGTTCCTCTAACCGTGACCCAGGAATTCAAAACCCCTGTTTAATAATCAAGGCAAATAATTAAACTCAATTTTCCCAAACAACACCTTACTCTAACAAATGAGTCAACATTAACAATGTATCCCGAGCCCGTATACACTACCATACTTACTATCCAAGCAAACACACCTCTAACAAGAACCCCCTAAACAATCGCCTACAACACGCCAACCGAATCCCTCCTCCATTAAATCATCTCACACTTGACTAACCAGAAACTGCTAATTTATCTTCAAACCCTCTCACTCACCTGCTCACTCGCCCACTCCCACTCTCGACAACTCCCACAATGAAGATGACAATAACCCAAAAGATCATTTATTTGCAAGACTAGCTTTATTCGGTGGCAATTCATAGCGACAGGAAAAGAAGAAAGAAGAAAAAAACAAAACGCAGATTCCGGCTTTTTGGGGGCTTGTCTAAGCGCAACCCATGCCAGACTATCCATTTTCTTTTTTTTTTTACCATAACACGTCCACGCCTTCCCGAAGACGTGAAACTACGCCATCAGATACGCTATTTTCGGCTAGTAAACTCTCAAGAACTCCATGAAAATACTCGCTGTTGCATAACTCGTATCTTGGCCTCCCTGAAATTGGTGGGAAGGAAAAAAGAGAGGTTGGAGCGCCTCCCGGGCGGTGCATAGGAGGCAGGACGTACTTATGGGGGTGCTGCCCCTGAAGTGCCGGTATGTCGAGGGAATCGGGGGATAGGAATGTGTCTGGTGATTATGCGCTCCCCCAAGATTTTCGGCGCTTTTTTGGGGAGAGGAAGATTTGATGTTGACTGTATGGACGGGCGGATGAAGGTTTGTAAGCGTTTTCACGGCGGGCTTATCATGGTGCAGTGCCAGGCAGAGCAAGGTTATTCATTGCACTATACAAATACATATACTAAGCAAAGCAACATACCAGTCCCATCTACCATTCGACTCTTAACTTGCCGTGCTCCCGACTCCATCTGTCAACGAAAGTGCAAACGAGTGATACCCCGTGTCTACAGACTTCTGAAGGGCACTCTGGCTCCAACGGGCATTATCATTATTTGTTTGTTTTTCCAGCGCAGGCTTTTTTGTATTCCCATTTACCCAACCCAGGATGGCAAAGAAGTGTGAAAAAAGGAAAAAGTGTAATATTCTGATATAAAGGTGGTTGTTTCTGCCACGGGCCGTCGTGCGAGCCGATCGGAAAAAACCTTCCAACCTAAGCGGGAGTGGGCACGCCGCCTCTCCCCCCAAAAATCGCCATGATCCCGAAGACGCTATAGAAAAGCCCCAAGGGGTATGCAATGAGGAGTCGCATATCTCTTACTCGGAGGACTGCAACGAACATATTGCTAGCTGAATAGGTGCACCAGCCAATTGCGGCAGCGCTGAGGACGTAGCCAATGAACCCGTTCATGTTGTACCCAATGCCGAGTGCCGATGTGAAAACGAGGGGGAGGAGACAGTAACCTAATACGGAAGTGGAGCGGATGTAGTTTAAACTAGTTGTAGGTGGTGACATTAAGTTCAGGATTAGGTGAAGCGAGATGCTACCTAGTAGGGCGACACCGTAAATGTAGCCGAAGTGAACTTTCCCAGACTGTTCGCGCATCAGAAGTAAGCTTCCATCTCGCCTGACCAGAACTAGAGGTGGGAGGTATAATCACTAGTAATAAGAAAGCTCCGAAAAGCAAGTAGAATAATATTGGCCCTGCGACGTCACTGTCGTCCATCATGTGCTGATCTACGCTAGCCATAGGGTTCAACACCATTAATGTCTGATCACAGTCAGTAAAGAATCTTAGAACCCCCTCCTTGTCAGGTGTAGAGGTAAGAACCTTCATCTTGATGTGTCCAAAGTTCACCCCCAGCTCCTCCAGCAGCGGAGGCTCATCGTCATACCCGCCCGTTCCAAAGGCCGCCAACCATCCCTTTGTCAACCCATGCTCCCGCGAGCCGCTACCGACTGCACCGCCGCCGGGTTGGATGCTGCCCATGCCGCCAAAGCCATAGCCCGGTGGGGATTGCGTCTGGCTTGAGTATGTCGATGGGTAGAACTGAAGATTGTTAGGAGTACCGCCGCCGCCATAGTGAGGCTGTTGTTGTGGGGGCGGGGACTGGAAAAAGTTTGCCATGATTAGGGTTTCAGCAGATCGGAAATGTATATTATTGCTGTATGAGGCGAGGGGTACGAGCAGGAGGGGGCGGGGGAGGGGAGGGGTGGAATAGTCTATTGTACCGTTGGCGGTGGTTGAGTAGGGGAAGAAAATGAGTAAACGATCTAAACTACAAAAGACACGACGACATCTCCGGCGTTGGAATAAGGTGTGAGGCTCTGTGCATTCAGTAGCTCCTGCTGTCTTGGCATCCCCACCGTTTCTTTGGTTCAACCTCCCTGCCTTATTCTATGTTCTCACGTCTTCCCAAAAGCAAACAAACAAACAAACATAGCAATGGAAGATCCAAGAGGTAAACTTTTTTACAGAAGTTGAAACCCTAATTGAGACCCGATAAGCTAACAAATTCACAGAAATAGCATGGCAGAACCGCCTGGACTACCATTCACGCATAAGTGCAGTCCGTATCGCATTTAAAGCTTCATACACCCAAGCAATCCCAACAGTCAAGCGAGAGCAGTACTACAAAGCAAAGTTGCCAGAACTGACCGAATGGGTCGCGAAAAAATGCGCTCTTGAGCGGCTAAGATCAAATGACGAGGGAAACGGAGATTTAACACTTGAAGCTGTCGCGCCCCGGGAGCGAGAACAAGCTGTCGCTCCCGACCTAGAAGAGCATACCCTAGGGTACGGGCAGGAAGAGCCGATCGTCCTCTCAGATGACAACAAAGAAATTCCGGCTGTCAGAGAGAAGCTACCGTCCACAAAAGAAGTTTCTAAAGCGGAATCTCTGACCACGTCGGAGGTCCAGGAATCAGCTACCAAATCCACCTCACCCCCGAAGCGCAACAAACGTCTACGCACAGAGATAGAAAGGCTTCTAGACATCAACTGGGGAGGAAACTCCACAGCTATCATCAGATCCTTGGACCAAGGTGGCATCGGCAACCCGTCGCCAGATTTCCTCTCCTCGAAAACCACCACCAGAACTGACCTTGGTCCCGCCGCCAAACGAACCCGCTCTGCCCGGAACAGTCTTCATGGCTTAGCCCAACTACCGCCAAACTCGACCCAAAAATCAGAAAATCCCCCGGCAAAAATCACCAAACCGACCTCCAGAAAACCGTTACCAGCCTCTCTTCAACCGCCACCGCTCTCTGACAAACCCTACCAACCAAACACCAACGCAACCTCATCCGAAGCTCAGAATATGGCTTCGGTATACCCAGCTAAACCCTCCGGCCCTACCACCAAAGCGCAGCAAAAACCAAAACCACCTCGCGCTTCCAAACCGAAGTCTAGATCCAAATCCCGTATTACCGCTCCGAAGAACTTAGAAACACAAACATACCTGTCAACAGATCACTCTGTCATTCCCTTCCATATCAAGGTAATTTTCAACCGCTACCCAACTCTATATCGCATCCCTAGGCGTCAGAAACGCCTGGACTCTCCAAAATTGGATATCCATTCCTTGATCTACAGATGCAGGAGGGCTGCTAGGAATGCTGTTGCTGTTGCAGGGAAAAAGGGAAAGGGTGAAGATGAGGGAAGAGGTGAAGTTAGGGAGAATAGGGCGATGGATGGAGAGGAGATCGTGTTTTTGAGGAGGAATGCTGCCAGGGGAAGGAGCATTTGGGGTGGAAAATAGAGTTTGTTCTAGTAATTCAATTTTTTCAAAAGAGAGGGATAGACGTCCGATGGCTTTTTTTCCTTTTTTTCCCATCTTTTTCTGGCTTTCAATTTTTCCCATTTTTTCCCATTTTGCTTTTCTTCTTGCACTGGTGTCCGGGTCATGGGCTGGGTTAGGCTAGATTAGCCGGACTGGGATATCACACATCAATGTATTGTATGTACGTTCAACAATGTGGTGGTAGCCTGGGGGGGTTGCTATTACCACTTATGCTATATGCTTGTATAACCAATCCGCGATATCTCATATTCATGTTCGCGTTCATGTTCATGCCGTGCATGCAGCCACCCTTCTTCCTTCCTTCCCACCCTTCATTCTCGAACTTCTACCCCCCTCCCACCTTCACCGCTACGCCATGGAATAGCGTAACACATCCGGGACCCCATACCATACTTGAACGGGAATTGCTTACTTACTCCAGAACCCGGCAGAACGAACCCTGCCCGTAATCGCATCACCATAGCGTAATACTGCCCTGCGTTTCCTATAGGATACAGATCTCACGCGATGAAGGATAACCCCACAAGGCTACGACCGAATCCCGGTACTCATCCAACATCACTCCAACCTCGACGGAAATCAACCGATCCCCTTCTTCTTACCACCATTCATTACTAGTATAGTACTGCCGTACTACCAAATCGCCCCAACTCATCACATACGTTACAATTCCTACATACAAGTGCAAATTAATACTTCGCCCACTTACATCCCCCTCCCCTCCCAGTCCCACCCCGTGCCCTCCCCCCCTTTACACCCTGCCCGGAACGTAGCCCCGGCACCAAAACAGCACAGGGTCATGTGCGTGCAGCGCCTTCTCAGCGCATTGAGCGTGATACCGTATTGTGTGGTTACTCTACGGACGGGGTATTTCATTGTACATAAAGGGAGGGGGGGAGGGGTATGCGAGTTCCCGTTGGGAGGCGGGTAGAAGGAGGATTTTGTATCATATGTGATAGATGGTGGAGGAAGAGAAGAAGGGGAGGGAAAGCACGTTAGTTCACCATTTCTAGCCTTCTCAGAGTCGTGATAACTACCTGAGAGATGTTGGTATCATACTTAATTGAACTGAAAGGAACAGATTGATAAAAACTAACTCCATAATCATAATTCATAACTAATTGAAACTCTAAACCAGTAAGACCATAACCCACCTATGCCTTTTCCCCTCCCACCACCGCAGAAACACCCACACGAACACAAGCCGAAAGACATTATTACCCACCAGCGAGCAAGATCCTAGAACACCCCACCTCCGCCCCCCTACTGCAATGGTGGTGGTGGTGGTGATGGTGGCAATGTCTATTACGCCCCTCCCCCCCCTCCTCTCTATCTCTAGGTCTAATTGGGGTGTCGTAGCTCCCCACGAACTTCTGATTTTCAAAGTACCCCTCGTCCCCTTCAGACCCCCCTTTATGCTTCCGGTGGTGGTGACGACGGCGTCGGCTGTGATGATGTGTTTTGGTGATTATTTGCAGGTGTAGGGATGAGGAGGAGGGGTTTGGTGGTAGTGGTGGCAGTAGGGCTCCGGGGGCTTGTGTTTTCTGCGGGGAGGGGGAAGGTAGAAGTGATATCGAGGGTGTAGAGATAGGTGAGGGGATGGATGGTGGCGAAGGGGGGGTTGCAATTATTGGAGTGAGAGGAGGTGCATGAGGGGGGGTAGGAGAAGGAGGTCTGTTTGATACTGAATGCCTACCCTTTCCACCAACTATCAACGGACCCAATCTATCTTTTATCTTCCTATGGTTAATCTTGCTATGCTTCTTATCTTCCTCCTCCCCTTCCTCCTCCTTTTCCTCCCGCTCCTCACCATCACATATCCTCCTCCTAACAGCACTCACAATCTTCTCCGTCTTCTCCTGCTCCCTGAGGGCGCGCTTGATGGGCTTGCATCCTAAGAGCCCCTTGTTAACCTTCCTGAGGGCCTTGGTCGCCTTCTCCATTTCGCGCAGCACCTTCCGCCTGTCCGGGTCATCGTGTGTGAGCGTTCCCAGCACTGGGGCTAGTCTGCTCAGGCTTCCTTGCAGTGTGGACCAGGAGTCTATGAAGTTCCCGCGCAGCTCCTCGCGCGCGTGGTAGTGGTTGTACTGTGGCTTCCGTAGGTGGCGGAATGCGGATTCGAGCGGGGGGGCTATTAGTGGGCCAAGAAGGCCGGCCACGCCCAGGACTATTTCCGCTCCAGACATTCCTGTTTCTTCTATGCTTGGAAAGAAGGCGAGAAGGATATCTCTGGCGAGTGAGCTTTGGACTGTCTTCCGTTTCTTTGTAGATGGGAGTACTTAGTTGTAAGTTGGTTAATCTAGAGAGAAAAATGTAAGACAAATATGGTCGAGTGAACGATTGGAGGATGCCAGGACTGGGACTTTATTGATTGGCTGGCTGGCTCGATAAGTGTATGAACGAATTGATAGAACCTCTTGATGGTGTCTCCAAACCCCGTATACAGATGTGGGTTTCCCGGACTATATATTCATTCATTCACCCATATAGCTTCCCCGATAGGCTACCATCCGTTCCACACAGATGCCAAGAGAAACTTTCCACGGGTACTAACCTGCCGTATAGTTTCGCCGAGCAGCGGAGGTATACGGTAAGTATAACGTTATCGTTTTGAATACGAAAACAGGCCTTTTGGAAGACAACTGCCGAGATGCTTCTTTCCCGGTACTGCATCATACATAAAGACGGAAGCCCTTACCTGGTATAATATCGCCACTAGGTGGGCGGGTTGTAGGACAGATTGATCATTCATTCCTCCCCCGTTGTTTGGTGACGGGGGGTTTTTCTTTTTGGGCAACCATGTCACTCTATATGAAGCATCGCACTTATGTCATTCCTGCAGAGGGAGGAGCAATGCCTGTAAATGGAAATACATAGTATAACCGGGGCACGAAATGGTGAGCTTTGCCTAGCGCTTTGTCTCCTTGTTGGGGAGGGGGAGGCTCAGCCAATGGATCGTGAGAGCTGAGCGGGAATATTCCATCCGTTTTGGGAAACCATGGGTTCCTACTATGCAGTACTTCGTGGGAGCGTTCATGCCTCTGGTAATTGCAAGGTAGGAAGGCACGTGAAGCAGAGCGGATAGTAGCGTGAACTATTTATTCACGCCCTAAATGTTGTACCCCTTGAGAACGGGAATCGAAATATCTCATAGGATGGCGACAAGGAGCATCCGGATCGTATGATATCATAATAGAGAAAGAGAAAAGTAAATATATGGCAATAAGCATAAGTACCCTTATCCCTTATCGCCCACAAAGAAGAGAGGTTAAAAAAGAGAAATAAAGTAGTGGAATCGGGTGCACAACAGATCACTCGCCCCCATTTCGCCCAGGAAAATAACAGATCAGTAGATGTTAGAAGTAATAATAGTAAACGGACAGGGTGTATTTAATACAAGCGAAGAATATGTGAGATGCCCTAATCATGAAAAGCCCTATTGCTCCCATGATCCGACTCGCGCGGAGCGTACCTCGATCTGGAATTATGAGACCTATAATAGTCTCCTCCACCTCCAGCACCTCGGTATCTACCGCCACCACTATTACCCCTTGTTCTGTATCCAGGAACATAGTTTCTGCCTTGATAGCCACCCCTGTAATGTCCAGTATTCGCACCACTATGGGCCCCACGAGGCGGCGGTCGGTTGTCCCTTGGAGCTCGGGGACTATTGGTCTCCTGATCGTATCGGCTGCGCTTGGCCTCGGATGAGCCCTGGGACCCCTCGAACCCCCTCTTGAGTGGAGTAACTGGCGCAGAGTGTGGGTGGTCCTTAACGCTACCGTCCACAGGGGGTACACTATTGTGATCCCCGAGCAAGCGGTCACCACCATCCCTGCGACCAAGATCCAGTAAAGAGGTCAGATGGCTTTTCTGATTCTGAAGAGAATCAATTGCCGTCCCGACAATCACAACCCCAGCCTCTCCTGGAACCTTGAGCAACCCCGACCACATCTCCAAGACAGGCTTGATCGATCCCAGTGCATCAAGGGCAGCAATTGCTTTGCTGACGGCCTCATTGAGTCGAACGGATGCAATATTAAGATGTTTCGTTAACTCCTCCTCAACCCGGGGGTAGTCGGGAAAGACTTCCGATTTGAGCTGAGGATACGACCTTACAACCCATCTCAGGGATCCCCGTTCGATATTGGTTGAGGAAAAGAGCGAGCCGAAAAAGTTCTCGGGATGGTGTTTTACCAGATAAAGCGCTGTCAGGTGGACCTGGGGATCCGACGTGGTCAAAGCCGAGAGGCTTCCGGCAACAGTGCTTATCAAAGCGTCAAACGACCCCGAGGTGGCTTTCGAGATTATCAGGTGCGCATTGCCAATTATTAAGTTGTGGATCTATTGGGCGCGTTAGAGGAGAAAGGGGAAAGAAAAAGCCCAATGGAGGGAGGAGGATGACTTCAGTGTTTGTTGTAGGATCATTGAGAAGGTGAGAAATCCTATTAGCTGACCATGTGGTTCCGAATTGTGAGAATAACTCAAACAGATAAGACAAGGCCTTCTTCCTGGTGGATTGAGAATGTTGTTGATTGCAAGCGGTTTCGCAAATATTTGTGAATGCTTCCTGCCGCTGACCCGTTGGCCAGAGATTATCAAATCGAGTCAGCCCTCTTTGTCCATCGCTCTCTTTTTCTTGTGCTTGATTGTATTGATCAATCCAATTTTGACAGCAACTCCTCATATTTGTTGTAGTCAACGCTTGCATCAGCGGATTAAGAATTTCTTATTCACCTCAGAGCTAGCGGTCGATAACCTCGAGTTCCTAGCGGAATGATAATCTGCCTGAAGAGTTTCCTCGACAGCGGGTCCGCCGCCTGCCGAAAAGCGTGGAATGTCGGGCGAATAGCTAACAGTGTCTTCCTCGGACATCCTTCTGTCTCGCTCCCTATCTCTCTCGGTACTTCTTCTCCTTCCTCGATGTTGATTGTGCCGGGGATAGCGTCCACCAGAGTGACGAGGGGGCGAATAATGTTGAGCAGAGCCAGGCATTACAGCGTGAGCGAGATTTTTATCTCGGAAATTTAAGGGAGCCTCAAAACAGTATTATACTTTTTTTTCTGCCTTATTAGCTTTGTCCTCTTTGTTTTGAAGTGAAATAGTTGAAAACGTAAAGACCAGCAATAAAATAGGGATTATAAGGGTTAATTCCTCTATCTCCTTTTTTTTCCGTCTCGTTTTCTTTCTTGGTGTTTGTTCCCGACGATCTCGTGGTGGACGCGGCTAACCAAAGAACTGGGGGGAAATCAAGTCTGGGAAGGGGAAAGCAGGGGAAAGCAGGGGATAAAGCAATAATGAAGGGTAATGGAAAGCTTACGGCGAATAACCGCCCAATTGTAAACAGCGATAGCAGAGAAAATGGGACGATGGGTGGTGGATGGGATGAAAGAAGATGGGAGAATTGAGAGAAGAAAGAGTTGAGATGAAGGATGTTTGACCAATCGCGGATTTGAATTGGTAAAGAAGAAAAAACCCTGTCGTCATGCGCCCTGCCAAGAGGGCACAGGACAAGACATTTTTGATCTCTCGCCTGGCAACCGTTGCGCAGAGGACTGTTGGCAAACCCAAAGACAAAGAAGCTTCCCAAGCTGCAGCTTCGAGAAACGTGTCTACACTACTGTATCATACCTGGGTTTTGCGTGCCGTGCCATCAATCTGCTCCAACTCCTCCTACAGAGGTTGAACAAACACCCTCCCTGATATCCACCCTTCTTCCCCAACCCACCGATTGGCACTTTCCACTCTCACTTTATAGCCATCTTCATGATGGCTAAGCTCACCCTATCCATACTGGCAGCCTGCTCCGCTCTTTTGACACCAGGCACCACCGCAACAAACACAGGCAATGGACAATGGGCTCTCGTCAATGAGATCTCAAGGGTTTCAAATCAGAGTTTGATGTGGGGTCCCTACCGACCAAATCTTTATTTTGGAGTTAAACCAAGGATACCGAAGAGTATGATTGCTGGCTTGATGTGGGGCAAAGTTGATGATTTTGCATCGATTGCTCAGAGTAGGTCATTTCCTCCATGTTCATTACTCAAAAAAAAAGCGAGAAACTTCATCCCTTAATCTGATCACGAGACAGCCGTGCGACATACATGCGAGCAGAGTGACGATATGGCGGGTTACGGATGGGACGAATATGATGTGAGAACTGGAGGGCACCAAGTCATAAGAGATCCCGGGAATTCCATCGATATACACACAGAATTTGTCAAAGTTGAGGGAGGAGAAAATGGTGAGATTGCCCAGTCCAGACAGGCCGCTAGGCTTAATAATAATTCTTCAAAACGTTAGGGGGTCATTGGGGTGTTCGTATCAAGGGGGTACCCAGAACTGGAGGTAGGCAATGAGAGATAGACCCCAAGTCACTTGGAGTGAAAACTTATTGCCTATGTAGCCCCAGTAGATTTGAAAACCATGGTGATTTTTTATGTCGGTCTCGAGGGACTAGGAAGCCTTAGCTTACAAAACGAGCCCGACGAACGAGGATTGGCTGGCGATGTTACGCTCGAAGGTTCAATACCAAAACTAGGCGAGTTCAAGATAGACATTACCGCAGGGCCGAGCACCAATAAACCCCCTCAAATTGGGCATAAAAAATATTGGAACGAGAAGCCATTGGATCGAACTTCTTATCGTTCAGTGAAAGTCCCAACGGAGGACGTCTGGAAGGCAAAGGGTAAGGACCACATACTAAGAAGTGGAAGAGAGTGCTGATTGTGAGAAAAATCAAGATATACTCTTTATGGGCCTACGTGACAACTTTCTCAAAGTCAAGGAGAAATATGGAGAATCTGATCTCCCACCCCCATGGCAATCCTTTGCTATCCCAAATACCTTCGGTCCAGGGAACTTCCACATGGTTCAAAAGGTATTCGAGGGTGGGTTTGAGGTAATATATGCGCATTCTAGGAGCGAAAGGTCATACCATGTCATAGGACTAATTCGATCTTAGTTTGATATTCTCTACTCTTCGGCCTCCGCGCCTACATCCATGACTAGTACTGCCCCAACAAGGCCTCCCAGAATAATTAGTGCTAATAACTACCCTAGCCGACATCCTCACCGAAAAAATCCGGACCGTAGGCAGATCTTTTGCTGATCGTTTCGAAAAGACCTTTCCGCGAGAACCTCCTTTCAACGCCCCTCGTTATCAGCAATTCGCCCGCAATTTTTTCTCAAATCTACTTGGTGGCATTGGTCATTTTCACGGCACCTCTATTGTTGATCGTACATACGCCCCTGAATATGAGGAAGAAGACGAGGGCTTTTGGGAAGAGGCTAAAGCTGCCCAGACACGCCCAGACGCCGCAAAGCCAGAAGGACCAACCGAATTATTTACGAGTATTCCTTCAAGGCCATTCTTTCCAAGAGGCTTCTTGTGGGATGAGGGGTTCCATCTATTGCCAGTTAGTGACTGGGATATGGACTTAACGCTTGAAATTGTGAAAAGTTGGGTATCCCTTGTTGATGAAGACGGATGGCTTCCAAGAGAACAAATTTTAGGAGACGAGGCCCGCAGCAAGGTTCCCCAGGAGTTTCAGACTCAATACCCTCATTATGCTAACCCCCCAACGTTATTTTTCATCTTGACCAAGTTCATCGATCAATTAGAGGAGTTTCAGTCAAAGAGAGACGACCCAAGTATATCCAGTCTTCCCAACGAATCTCCTAAGTGCTGACTATCAATTATCAGTGCATGAGCACCTTGACAAGGAGTCACCCAGCAATCTATTCTCTTCCGATGAGCTTCCAACTATTCACCTCAAGAACCTCGAAGCCGCCTTAGAATACCTACGATCGATCTATCCTAACCTTCGGCGCAACTACTTTTGGTACCGTAAGAGCCAATCTGGTGAGATCCGTGGCTGGGATCGCAACGCATACTCTAAAAAGGAAGGATATCGCTGGCGCGGACGTACCCCTGAACATTGCTTGACATCTGGCCTCGATGATTACCCACGGGCCCGCCCACCACACACTGGGGAACTTCACGTTGATCTCCTTTCTTGGATCGGGATGATGACGAGCTGTATCAAGCGCATCGCAGCCGCAATTGGCGAGCATGATGATGTAGCAGAGTTTGAGCAGCACGAATACGCCATCAAGAAAAACATTGACGACTTGCACTGGAGCGAGGAACACCAAATCTATTGTGATGCCACAATTGACGACTTCGAAGAGAGCGTGCATGTTTGCCATAAGGGCTATATCTCCATATTTCCCTTCCTACTCGGGCTCATGGGGAAAGACTCCAAAAGGCTTGGAAAGGTTTTAGATCTCATAGCCGATCCGGAAGAACTCTGGAGTGATTATGGTTTAAGAAGCCTGAGCAAGAAGGATGAATACTATGGAACAGGCGAGAACTATTGGAGAGGTCCCATCTGGGTTAACATTAACTATCTAGCCATCCAGAGACTCATGGTACGTTTTTCCCATTTATATGCCAAACCCGAATTCTAACCAACCCCTGCTGTTATGTTAGGAATATGGATCCAAGGAGGGCCCCTATCAAAAACAAGCGGCAGAGTTATACAAGAAGCTCAGGGTCAACGTCGTTGAAAACGTTTACAAAAATTGGGAGGGTACCGGCTATGCATGGGAGCAGTATGACGCGGAAACCGGTAAAGGTCAGAGAACAGCTCACTTCCTCGGGTGGACGTCACTGGTTGTCAAGATCATGAATATGCCGGAGACAATTAGTGTCGTGGCTTCTCCCTTGAGGGATGAGCTATAGAATTTGTTTGGATGATACGTGAACTACTGGCACAGCAGCTATAAAAAGCCACACTTCTTTTTTACAATTTATGCACTACCCATATGTTGAATATACCCTGACGTTAGAGGCTAAACAAATGGTAAGGAGAGATGAGACGATTGAAGCTTCATATCACAGCCTTTGGAAATTGCTTTGTTTTACAACATAACTGGCTGCAATAAAGAAGTATGCCTTTAAATTTTAGGCATGGAGCACCCAAACGTTCATAGGCAGAACATCTAAATTACCCCACCTTCATAATACTATCACAAACTTAAATGCGTTCCTAAAAACCTACATAGAACACAACAAAACCCGAGTGAGATAGTATGAATCTGCAGAAGGCGCCTCCAGCGGAAAGCTCTCAGACAGCCGGAATGCGACAAGCACGATTCCCTGCTTGGGATCATAGAGAGCCTCTCGATGAAGAAATACAGGTGATCTCGAAGACCCACATTAACTCTCTCGCCACTTCAGATGCGAAACACTATGCTCACATCCCAAATCCGAAAGCCCACCTACTCGGGCGCAAATTAAAGATCCGGAAAGATTAACCTTGATATCTATGTTGCAACCATACATTTTGTTTGTCACTTCTTCCGGTTCTTTAACTTGCGCCTGAGTACCAGTCAGATAAATATTCGTCCTCATGATAATATTACGGGAACTGCTTGCCTATCGGAGGCCAGCATGCCAAGGACCGATCAGCCCGTGCGAAATTAGCAGGAGCAGGAGTTCGACCCCCCTCCACAGTGCGTTGGTATTAAACAATCCTCCTTGTAATATAGGAAAAGCAGCAAACCATGCCCTATGTGGACTAGGAGATCGATGACTTTAGCTTTCTTCAATAAGGCAGTAAGGTGAATCAGTACGACTATCATACAGGGTGAGATGGTCCTACTCTGGGCCATGCGCCAGACGGCGAGGTGTGCGATCGGCGGGTAGTAGAAAGCAATGAAAGAGATAAGGGATGAAAGATATGCCCCACATCTTTTGATCAAAAAAACAAAATAAAAATACCGACTCCAGTATCGTACCCAAATGACTGAAGTTATCTGTATGGGTGGCAATCTGCACGAGCCACCTCTTCACCATTATTGCCTTACATTACTCTAACCCCCTAGTGAGGGGCCGGGCACGGGCACCTCCCACAAGCAGAAGGTGCATGGCGCGCCCAACAGCTGTAGTGAAAACCCCAGGAGTTATTGGGGAATCACAGGAAATCACTCGTGCAACATTATAGCCAATCTCCCGGTTGCACACCTAGGAGCGAAAATATGCTCACATTTTTCGTGTTGGGGCTTACTGAAAATGTGAACTCATTTACGCTCCCCGGTGCATGTGTGGCGGGCCCGAAAGCCACACGGGGCTCCTAGAACGAGGTCGAGATCATTGAAAACATTTTAGCATTTACTCTGCCCAGTATATAAGTTTGCGTTACGGTCTTGTGCTCCCCATCTTGAACAAACGACTCCCTCGAAGCCTTCCCCAGCCTACAGCGGAAAGCTAACCATCTTCATTGCTGATTCCTCTGCCCTAACTATCTATCTACGGTTACGCACAAGGGGAACCGGATGTTGGTGAGGGGTAGCCAATCCTTACTATCCCCTTCAGTGTCGACGGTGCTGAATTTCCCTGCATGGTGCTAAAGAGGCACTAGCGAAATTAGCGTATTTCTTTGATTGGTAGATTCAACCTTATAGAGGTGTAAAGCTATCACATGACTCTAGATGTTAGTAAATATCAATGGGTGCTACCTCGCAGCTATGGCTGACATCACTCTCGTATCTGGCCCAGTGCTCCTGTTGAGGGAAAAAGATCTGTATCATAACTTGACCTACCAGTAAAACGCCTTTGATATCACTTGACCGACACATCATATCTAGAAAGGTAGGAAGCTAGTTTTTTAGTTTGCATTTGAGCGTGATGTAGAGAAATTCGGAACTATTAACACTGTAGGGGACAGTGATTGATTTTCCCAAATATACATCAGCTCTTGATACTCACCCATTGTGGCCCTCCCCATCCACCCGCATGGGAATAGCTACTGCCGGTCCTCCCCTTCTCAGCCCCCCCGCCTATCTAATCAAATCCTGGGCAGTCTGTATCCCAGTGATGTAGAAATCCCTTGATCTCCTTTCAATCGAGCAGATCCCAACACATGCCTATCACTGCCGCCGCACCCTCCCCAATTTCTCTAAACCTAAGGAGAGAGTGAGGACAGAAAGCTGTTGCCAATTTATCAGTTTTCGTCTCGTGAGGCAATATTTCTTCTCCATAGTCACTATTTGCCGCTCCTCATTCGTGGGAGCAGAGTAAATGTACGTTGTTCAAGCTAGACTATCAGCTAGCCAGTGAAGCAGCGTGTGCCGGGCTCCTGTATCTATGTATTTCGCTCTATGTTTCTGGGGGGGGGCGCCCCGCCCCCGCGCCCGGGGGGGCGGGCAGCAGGGAGGAGGGAGGAACC
>Ga0307513_10000139_pt1 | contig 101421 bp, 65 predicted proteins | sample 15_EM_MG_FD_202174 | JGI IMG/M metagenome (GOLD analysis project Ga0307513, IMG submission 202174) | Populus trichocarpa ectomycorrhiza microbial communities from riparian zone in the Pacific Northwest, United States - 15_EM | ecosystem: Host-associated > Plants > Roots > Unclassified | place...
AATTATAGCTTGATTCTAGGGATTTAGATTAATCCTAGACCTGTATATATACATACTGTACTCATGCATCAAGAATGAGAGAAATATCATTTTCATACTCTAACAATTCTACAAAAACAACTGAAAAATGTAGGTACTGATGCTTACCAATCCCAACACGAGCTCCAACAGTTAATTCTGAGAAATCAATATTCCATTCTTGGAATGGTAGTAGGGGTTTACTATGGAACAAGGGAGATTCAAGAACTTTATTCCATGTTGTAACCAATTGATCGTTTGCTACAAAGCCTGAAGATCTGCTGCTCTGGGAAGTTTGACTTCTATATTCATGTGGGGAAGATGGTAATGAAATTGCCTTCTGGGAATTTATGTGGTCACTTTCAAGGGTATATAAAGCAGACCTTCCACCAGATATTCCCTCACGACCATCAAGATCAAAATTTGATACCTGATTCATGCACAAATTGATTAATTAGTACCAAGAATGCTAGGAGGATGATAACAAATGTGGGATAACTACACTAAGCCTATTTATGCAATTGGAGACTAATGACTCAACTTAACCTCACTTACTTCCATAACTAAACTAACACATGGAACTCACTGTGAAGAAACAACAGTAAGGAAAAACGTATATTAATGGATCTTCCTAGCTATGTGCAGAACCTATATTAGGATAAATTTAATAGAAGAATGACTAGCATCCAGTAACTTAGATTGTTTGTGGTGGAATAGACAATTCAATCCTGGTATCACAAATATACGAGATGTGACACTTTTTTTATGACCATGTAAGCTAGGCACGGCTGAGTCCATAACCCATATCCATATGTCAAAGGACTCACGCAAGATTTCTCTCTTCTCTTACTGAAAAGGATAGTGATCCATCAAAGCTGACAGACAAGACCATAAGATCTACTTGGTTTGGTGATGCTAATTATGCAAGCAACCAACCATGTTTGGCCACTCATGTGGCCTAAAATCAAATTCCATGTTTATGAATAGTCTGGAGAAGAATAAATGGCAGTAAAACTCAAAATAATACGAACATAAACAATAATTGGCAAAGAGAAGTTCTTACGCCAAGGAGAGAAACAAAAGTACCAAAAAGAAAAAACATACATTTTTTTGAAGATCTGAGCCATTGTCCTTGTCATCTAAATTATTTGTAAACAACCTATCATTGCCATGTTCACTCAAAAGACGATTTTGCTTCAAAGTTTCATTCATAGCACGTACAGCCCTGAAATAATTGATTAATTTTACCATATAAGAACAAGACATTTTATCCACAATCAATCAATCAAAGTTTCAAACAGCTTGAGCAATTTTGTCAATGAATACCAAAAGCTAATTGAACAACAGCTTTTATCATTGAACATGATAACCAAATAACCCATGTACACAAGGATAAAACAAAGATATTGAGAAAACCACTCAAAGAAGAACCAAATTCTGCTAAATTTTATCTCGTCAATCAATAACATCCCAACTTCCAATGTCTTAGGTGCCCGGTACAAACTAGGAAATTTCAGAACTGATAAAATTAGGATCCTGGAGCCATTTGAGAAATAAATACTGTTATAGGAAAACCAACTAAATATGAAATAAAGGTAGATTCCTAATAAAAACTACTTCCCACTGAATGGTAAATAGTATAACTCCAAATATCTATTAAGAATCTTGAAGTATAGAAAACAATTAAATAAAGGAAATATTAATACTCCAAGGCTGAGGCTTTCCGCAGTCTCCTGGAGGGTTCGATCGAAGGTAAATGCTAGAATCATTTTTTATCAAGGCAAATTGTTGTGGAATAGGATATTGTTGCTAGACATTTGTGTACTAGGTCTTTTTAGGTTGTCTCCCTAGTTGAAATTCAGAGACCAAGTTTGGAAAGGCTAGATGTACAACTCCCGATTTCCCCAAAGTACTTGCTCAAAAACAACTAACCTTTTATTACCTTGATAGAAGCCTCCACTCATTTCATCTTTCTTATAAAAGTTAGAGTGTCTGTGTGTCATTCTTGGCAATCTCATTTTCATGAGGTATAAAAAGGAAGAAATTTGGAACTCAGCTCAGCATTTTTCATCATGGTGATAGGATAATTTGGTTAAAAGTGTACAAGGAAAAAACTACAAATGAAAGGGTAAAGAATCACTTCAGCCTGTATACCAAAATGAAACAGAATAGCCTTGGATAAGAGAACAACAAAAACAAGTGTAAGACTGCATGAGAATAAGGTTGTGGTTGTGGTTGTAGTTGTAGCTTGACCATGTTGTAATAGTAGATAGCCAAGAGATGGCTAGTAGAAAAGAAGTGTTCCCTAAAAAAAGGTGTTGAAATAGCCGTTACAAATAATATTAAAGAAAAAGGATAGTAAAGCTCCAAAATGTAGCAGCTCCAGAAAAACTAGCTTCTAGGTTTTCTAGAATGCGGCCCACATAGGCCCGTAGCCAGCAACCAAACATATTGGATTGGGCTTTCTTCCCAAAAAGCCATAAAAACCAACCCTGCCCTTGGACCCAAATGGGCACTGAGAAGAATTAGGAGAGGGAGATGAGAAGTTACATGCCAAACACAGGACACTTTATCAATAAAATTCCATATCAAGCCTGACTAGAACATAGAATTGCTGCTATTTTATAGGTAGCAAAACCCTAATAATCCTAAATTTAGTAGAAAATAAATATCCAAATAGGAAAAGAATTCCTTCTTGAGAAGAGCACCTGATATCCTAACATTCTAGACAAATTAGTTAAAGGACTACATAAATCTATTCAAAGAAAAATCAGAATAACCTAATTTGTATTTTCTACAACTACAGTCATAGTAACATAGCATGATCATAGCTTACTGCAACCACATCATAGCCTAATATCTAAACAAATATAATATTATAATTTGTTTTTCTACAACAGCAACATAGATTACTCCAATTGTAACAAAACAGAAATCAAGTCAAAATAACAAAATATGATAAACACAACTATAGCACAGTAGCATCACAACATAAAGCCATAATGAAACAAACATCAACCTTACGATGTCATCACCAATTTCTGGGGTCATGCTAATACTTCTTCTTCTCATTCTATGAGCTTCTGATGTTGATGCACCCTCTGACCTGTAGCTACACTTGACAATCCAATATTAGCATAATCTCAGATCACAACTAATCAACTATACACCATTGTATCATAGAAATTAGTAGATATACCATTATTACCAGAGATGCATAAACAAAGAAAGAATCGGGTAAATTATGCACAAGCTGCTAGGATAATAAAGCAGTAACACTTGTTGGTGTGTTTTAAGAATAGGGAGTGTGCTAAAAAAGATGCCATAATGCAGCCTCCACCCTTCCTCATATCATTATTTCCTCTGCTCTTTTTATATTCCTTTTCTCAATTCTCAATTACAATATTACATAAACATCAGTATTACTTACTGGCTTAGAACCATGAAGCGCACACATTTCACATTAAAAAGTTCAACATAAAACACAGGGAGTTTGCCTGTGATAAATTAGAGTAAATTATTCATTAGCCTCTGACTTTTCAACCTGGTTGTATGTTATACTTAGTCCTCTGTGTTTGAAAACCTATAACTTAGTCATTTGACTTTGATTGACCATTGTATAACTGAAACCTTGGTTGGTTTTTCAATAAATCCCAAAAGCATGCTTTGACGTTTAAATTATTAGATAAAAACTAACATAGCAGGGTTTTAGAAAAAAGAAAAAAAAAACAAGACTTCTTTGATAAGACAGCAGTTAAAAAGAATCAAGGGACTAAGTTATTAGTTTTCAAACATGAGCAACTAAGTTATAATTGTGTTCAAAACAAAGAGATAACAGAATAATATACTTGATAAATTACTTCCATAGATCTATATATGACGTGTGTGTCTTCGTGGGTTGTACATGCTACAAAGGAAATATGCTTTTGAAATAAGAAAACAAGTGAAGCTTTCAATATTTTGTTTTTTTATTTTATCAATCAGTTTATGAATGGGTGGGTGGGTGACAGGAACGGCTATTAACATTATCTTGCCCATTACACTAGATTTTTCAATTTTTTAATGTTGTTCTCTTTTTGGTAGAAATTAAGTTAGAATCTCTATGAGCACATTGTATGCTTTTATAAGTTGGATTGTCAAAGGACTTTTAGGCGGAAACAAATAACATGTCTTGTTATTTGGTTAATAGATCCTCATTGACAGTTTTAGAGTTGAAGTTTCCATATGAGGTATAGTCTGGCTCTCCTGTTGATTACTCTAAACTACGAGTATTTGGTTGTACTGCTTGTGCTCATATTAAGGAAGATAAACTTAGTTTAAGAGCGAAGAAAGGCATATTCCTAAGCTATGCATTTGGGGTGAAGGGCTATCAATTGTGGTGTGTTAATCCCAAGTCTCCTAAGTTTATTACTAGCAAGGATGTGATCTTTGATGAGTCTAATATGTTTCAAAAGGAAAAGAAATCGATTGGGATTGATATTGAGATGAACCAAAGTAATAGCAAACAAGTGGAACTTGAGGTCAGAGCTTCAAAGACAGTGTAGAAAGATAATTTAGATAAGCTTTTTAAGGAAGTGGTGCAGCATATTATTGTTAAAAATGCACCTAAAGAACAACCTTACAGTATTGCTATAGGAAGACAAAGAAGACAAATAAAAACCCCAATTATGAGGGTTATGCTGATCTAGTTGATTTTGCCTTGAATGTTACAGATATTCTTGATAATCTTGACAATCATGAGCTTTGTTCTTATAAAGAGTCAATTTCTTGCAAAGAATCTTCTCAATAGTTGTTTACTATGTATGAGAAGATTGTGTCTCTTTATAAGAACCAGACACGGGTGCTTGTTCAACCACCACAGGGCTGCAAATTGATTTAGGAGAGGAAAGATGGAATCTTAGAGGTTAAGGATTCAAGGTTTAAATTGTTAAGGGCTTTACATAAAGAGAAATTGACTTCAATGAAATGTTCTCTTCAGTTGTGAAGCATAGCTTTATTTGGGTATTACTTGCTATGGTTGTTTTGTTTGACTTAGAGCTTGAGCAATTGAATGTCAAAACAGCTTTTCCATATAGTAAGTTGGAGGAGAGGATCTAAATGCATCATTCGAAGGGTTTCATTGCTCAAGGTAAAGAAAACCATGTGTGCTTATTGAAAAAGTCATTGTATGGCTTGAAGCAATCACCGAAACAGTGGTATAAAAGGTTTGATGCTTTTATGCTTGGACATGGTTACTTTATGTGTGACTATGATAGTTGTGTATATTTTAGAAAGCTCTCGGATGGTTCATTTGTGTACTTGTTGTATGTTGATGACATGTTGATTGCTTTCAATAACATGTTAGAGATCAACAATTTGAAAAATTAGTTGAGTTTGAGATGAAAATTTGAGTGCAACTAAGTAGATTTTGGGTATAGAGATACTTGTCATAGATAAAGTATCATGAAAAGGTACTTGAGCGTTTTAGTATACAAGACTGCAAGTCAGTGCAAATGTAGCTCATTTTAAGTTATTTTCAGGTTTGTCACCAAAAACTAAGGATATGGAGCACGTCTCAGGTGTTCCATATGTTAGTGCAGTTGGAAGCATAATGTCTGTTATGGTCTACACTCGTCTAGACATTTCACATACTGTTAGTATGGTCAACAGGTTTATAAAAAATCCTGGTGAAGTTCACTGGCATGACGAGAAATGAATCCTCTATTATCTTAGAGATACTACATATGTTGGCTTGATAAATGACAGGAGTAGTAGTACTATAAGTAATATTAAGGGTTTTGTAGATTCATATTACACTGGTAATTTAGACAAGGGCATCGTTGACAGGTTATGTTTTCATTCTCTCAGATTATGTCATTAGTTGAAAAGCAATTTTACGATCCACTGTTATCTTTTCTACAACAGAAGCTGAGTACATGATATTGACAGAAGCAAGAAAGAAGCTTTATGGCTGAGAAGTTCAGTTGATAATCTTAGTTTGTCACATGAGTTGACTGTTATACATTGTGATAGCCAGAGTGTTATTCATCTGGCCAAGAACTAGATGTACCATGAACAAACCAAACATATTGATGTTATGTATTATTTCATTTTAAATATTATGTCATAGGGTGCTTTATATCAATGAAGAAGATTGCTACAACTGAGAACCCTGCACATGTGCTGAACTAAAAACCCTATAGATATGTTGACGACGCTTATCTTTGTAGTCAAGTTCAAGCATTTCTTAGACTTCATTAGTTTGTGTAGTACTTGAAAGATGCTTGATGAAAGTGATCATAAAGGAGTTCAAGTTTCGAAAGTTAGCTCACTTTAAGCCAAGGTGGAGATTTGTTGGGATTTTCTTAAATTATGGGCCAAAATGAGAATAAATAATCATGTACTTGGTCCACATGTAAAAGCCTAAAGTTCTCAAGTTTTAGGATTAAGGCTTATTCGTAGATGTCTCCATTCTCTATACTTTGGTGACTAGAAAGGCGAGCAAATGTGAGTTTTAGATTATTTTGGGATCTTGGGTTTGAGTAATTTTGCATGACACCTTGTAATTTCTACTTTCTCATAGTGAATTTCTTTGGTCATCTTGCCCATGGAAAAGGCCTAAGTTATTGAATCACGTAAATTCCTATGTGCTCATGTGATTGATTGTACTTGTTCTTTTATATTTGTTCTTTTATATTTTTCTCTACTTGCCAATTGGTTTGAGATTTTAAAGTTATTTCCACAAGAAAGTCCTTAATCCAACAATATGCTTTTGGTTGAATGATGCAATCTTCCCTTTGGTGTGACTCCCAAGGGAAAATTAAAAGTAGTCACAGGATTGAATATTTTTTTCTTAATCTGTGTAAGTCAAACAAGACGCTCTTTACAGGACAGGGAGTGCAGGATTCTGGAATACCAAAGAAGCTTAACCAAGGTGATCCAAAATCACTATGCCAACCATTTTAGTCATATTTGGAACCTAATTAGCTTTAGAAAAAAGATAATTCTGGAACCGAATAAAATAACTAACCATAAAATGAAATCTAAATAGATAGTCAACTAATTAACATCAACCTAATTAGCTTTAGAAAAAAGATAATTCTGGAACAGAATAAAACAACTAAACCATAAAATGAAATCTAAATAGATAATCAACCAACTAGGCAACTAACATCAAGAAGTATTTTCTAGTATAATGCTCAAATGTGTTTAAAAAATAGGAACAAAAAGGTATGAACCTCGATGTAGCAACATCATCAGCATAATCTCTAATTGAATGTCTATCACCACTTAACATGGACCGACCACGCGCTTGCAATGAAGGATGTTCTGGACTGCAAAACAAAGATCAATGAAGTTGTTGGCTAAAACTTCACCATTACAAGTTTTATAGTTTAACTTTGACATAACCACGAACAACCATATTTAGGACTAGTGAAAAATGAATATACAACACACCTTTAATCAGATCAATTGAATCAGAGTACATAGAAATCAATGTGGATAATTGCATGCATGTGAATGAAACCTCTAACCCCATGTCCACCCAATAGAATAAATGGAAAAGAATGACACTGGCCAGGCAACTCAAATGACAATTAAGAATCCATACATGCAAAGTCGAGGCACAAACCAAACAATACCCAATGCAGTGTTAGAACATCCAACCTCTATCTTTTCCATTGAAAAACAAATCTAAGGGTGCCCTCCTATTCACTATTTGAAAAGAAGCATTTTCAAGTGACATAGTTTCTAAGTTTTCTAGGAATTAAAAGCTAGAAACTAGAAATGTAGAAAAGAAAGCCAGTGGTCTAGGTTCCCATCAAATAAGAAGTCAAAAGTGCATGCTTTCTTGAAAAGCATGAAAAAGCATCAAATTATGCTTTTGCTGAAAAGGCATGCAGCCTGGAAATGCCCAACCATGTACTCATCTAGTTAATAATTGCTTATACAAAAGATATAATAAATCCCTTGGGGGTAAATGCTAGAAAAATAAACCACAAATTTCAAAAAAAAAAAAAACTAGAATATAACAAGTATGGTATCAAATGCGATAATATAGTTCAAGCCTTTAGCCCTATGATTAAAATGGGTAAATCCCCGCCTCCCCCCAAAAAAAGAAACAATTTTAAGAAAAACTTGCAGCCAGGCCTGTATAAAGTTTATGAATTACACATTAATATACTTTAATAGGTTCATTATGCCCATAATACCACAGCCCTGCCATGGGATCTTATTCTTTTAACTTATGACTGTTAAAAGATAGGAGATCATTCCCCCAAAGGAATGAGGGGAAAGAAAAGAACCAAGAGAGTACATATATTAGTACTCTTGGCAGCAAACCTATTGAAAGAATTGAAAATTCCCACCTAATAGAGTACTCTTGGCAGGGACAGAAGTAAAACTTAACTTCCAAACATTCATGTTGATTCCCTGTAAATGTGAAACCAAATGAAAAAGCTCTCAAGGGAAACCATGCTATTACCTTGAACTAGCAGTCCGCTGTTCAGCAATGACCTTTTTCCGGCTACGTCTCCAAAAAGTAGTTGCAATATTCGGTTCGCTTTGTGATAAGCTGGGAGGAAAAGAACATGTTCAAGTACAACATTCTGCTCTATAGTATGGTTAAAGTCAACAAAAAGAAACGAAAAATTTAAACAATAAAATAGAATACAAGAAACAAGAAGCGTCATACCAAGTTCACATTGCAAGAAGGAACTTCTCGGGTGAAGATATATATTATTACCTCAATTTTCTGTCAATAGAGGTGGCAGATCGCAACATCATATTTCGCAATGAAGGGCCTGACACATTCGAAGATGCCTCTAATTTCTTATGGAACTGAAGGTTTTCATCTTTGTCAGCACTGTGGCATCAAAAATAAGACATAGCAACTTACTATTTTCAGAACTCTCATTAACAGATTGTCATTTTTTGAAAAATCATGCATTAGCTATTTGCTAACCTGTCAGGGTCCGCTCTTTCTGCAAAACCATACAGAGGACTGTTTGGCTCTAGAGGAGAATCACAGGAATCATTTTCTGCAGAGTCACTCTCCCCTGCTGCTGAAATATGAGTCATAAAAATCGCCCTGGTCGAACTCGGTATCAATTGACCAGGAAACCGCACAAGATCAACCAGTAGTTCCACAGAATTCAACACAACAATCACAGACATGTGTTTATATGAGTCCACACACTCAACAGTCCCATCATTTGGTAAACCCTGGGAAAAAAAAAAAACAGTAAGAAATCTTTCAGATATTGTATATCTTAATTAGCAATAAATTGCATCTTTAACTAATTTTGGGCATTCAATAAAAATGAAGCAGAACAGTTGAACTCACTGGGTGAAGTTAAAAGCTTACCACCATGAGTCTACTTTCAAGACCTACAGAATCTGCTAAAACTTTGAACAAGATTGCCCTAGGACAGCATGACCCTTGCCTTATTTGCCCCAGCAACTGAACACCTCGATTTTCTAACACGTGGGAGGCTTCTTCTAGTGCAGCTTTTGCTGGACTCTCCACATTTGGTCTTTTATAAAAATCAGAAACCTGCTCAGGAACAAGAGAAATGAAAATGAAAAGAGCAATTTTTGGACTGAATAATGGAACAAAAAAATTAAGAAGATCGACAAAACTAGGTAGAATTTGGTCCCTGAATTGGCTTGGAAACAAGGAATTATTACCTTAATACATTGCAATTAAATTACAAGTAAAAAGGTAAATTAAAGCAGAAGTGAAAAACAGAAAAGAAAATCTTTTCATTGTAGCACAAATAGTTAATGACGTGTGGTTTGAGAAGCCCGCACCAAACATGCATGAAAACATCCAATGTAGTTGCATAGGCAAGAAAACAGTTTTTGCCAAGATGTGAAGGGGTTTGTAATATGTCTTGACAATAGGTTAAGGATGTATAGATTTCCTTGGCATAACCAAGACTACATCACAGTAAAAAAGAAAAATAGTTTAAGGTGGAGAGGGCAACAAAAAAAGAAGAAAAAGGTAAAGATAATTAAAGGGCGAAAAAAGAGCAACTGAAAACTTCAAATGAGATATCCATTTAATAGAACAATGGTTATTCAAGAATTCTTACCAATCCAGCAATCTTTTTTATCATTGCAGCTGGATTTGAGTTCAACCCTTTTACCAGTGCCACAATCAATTGCTTAAGCATGGATAGCTTTTTGTCTTTCTTAGCATCTACAAGAATGACATCAGCCTTGAAACCCTCGGCTCCCATAGAATGAAGCTCATCTAAAGTTGGAATATTAACAAAGAGCTCCTTTAGCCTTTTATCCTGTAACAATCCATGATATTAAATCATCACAACATGAAGGAAAATCAATGGTCTAAGTGGGCAACCAAACAAATGGAGCAAGTTGGAAAGTAAATTATAAGTTAGGACACAATCCATCAAGTAATGTGCATCCTCTTTGAAAATATCAACAATTTAAATAATCCAGAAAATGCATTTAGCATTGTTTGAACTTATTTCATTTCTCAACATCCAAAAAAGAAAAGAAAGAAAAGAAAAGGCATTTCTCAACAACAAACGTGTAGAAAAAATAGTACAAAGAGGTCAAACATTTTTTGGTCAACAGAAAAAATTCATATCGACTTTCAAAGAAGCAGAACAAAGAGACAATGCAACAAAGGTCATGAGATTGATGGATGCATTTTCTGATACCACTGTTTTATCATGAATCTTCCTTCCATCACTCAAGTTTGATTCTGATAGAACTAAATAAAACTATCTCCATCAAAGGTCTAAGAATTTAATAAAAACTAAAAATCAAAAGTTACAATGTTATAAATTTATTTGTTAAAAGCACGAAAGGTCCACCATCTCAACCTCAAAGTTGCGCATTATGCATCAATTTCAAAATTTCTCTTTAATTAAGTGTTCTAAAAGGAAATCATCCAAAAAAAGCAAGAAAACGAAGAAGAATTTGACACCACCCAAGATACTTCCTACTGTAACTATATGGAAGCACGCGCCACATTATCCACAAAAGACCTAATAGTACATTTTAACATGCAACTTCTAACTCTTAGTTAAGAGTAGAGGAAAATATTTGCAATACAGAAGGTCAAGAAACAGAACAAAAGGTTACATCATAACTAACATAGTTGAGCATAAGAAGATAATGACCACAAATTAAAAGGAAATGATTATCAAACACAAGTATAAACAAGAGAAAAAATCTCATAAATGAACTATTTCTTCACAGGCACATTATTTGTGGATCTGTAAAAAAGATTAAGTTCCAGCAAAGATCAGACTACTCAACCAAAGGAACTTATATCAAATAAATATGAACAAGAATTTAGAATATATAAATTCTCACCGGTATGACAGAGTAAAAACCATTTGGTATTTGTTTGGAAAGCATCCCAGTGCTCCAGAGAATTTGTGATGCAGTCTGAGAAGACAAACCATCTTCCTCATAACTTTTAGGTGATTCTTTATTACTCAAAGTATCTTCTTGAGAAAGCAAAGAGACAGAGTCAAATTTCTCGATAAAGTCTGAACCCCACCACACAGAATTTGAAGGCCCTTGCTCCACTGGCCCTGAATCATCTCGTGTCTCCTCCATGTCCTTAAATATTTGGGATGTAAAACCATCTCGGTCCCCCACTCCTTATCCCATAAAAGACCTCGCCAATCTCGCAATGGTCAACTAAACAATGTATTAAAAATCTCTTCTGTTCTGGCTTGGTTATGCTGGAGGCCATTTGACCTGCAAAGCTAAAATCCTATGTGAAACTGGAAAATTCATAATGTCAGTTTAAATATTTTTTTATCTAAAAAAAAAAACTAGAGAGATCACAGTGCAAAGGCACATCATCCCAACAATGATACAGAAGCGCAGAAACCAAGACAGTTCAGCCCCACCTCATTTAGAGATCGAAAGAGCACCACCACACCAATCTAGTAAAGCTCAATTATTAGAAAGGAGCTCTAAGAAATCAAAGTCAGAAGCCTGGTGGATGATTGATTTTGACTAGAGATTGCATCTGCTGATAGATATTTGATTTGATTAGAGATGGCAAACAAACATGATTTATTTTCCATGAAGGGAATGTCATTGCCATTGGAGCAGATACGCAGTCATTTACCATTACACACACACACACACACACACGTAAAAGAAGAACAGAATACAAACAGAATTAACTTAATTAAACAAATTTACTATTTCAGTATTGTTTAAAAATAATTGTGCCAATAATCAATCAATCCTTAATGAATTAAACCTGAGCATTGCAAAATGGGCCTAACAAAGAGAAAGAAAGATCCAATCCTAAATCTAGAACGATATATAAATCTGATAGAAAAGAGATACAAGTAAATAGAGTAGGAAATCAAATCTAAAGAGAAAAGGCAAGAGTGATACCAGCAGATCGAAGCATTGGAAGAAGCAATTGCCACTCCAGCCAACATCAATTGAATCTCAACTCTTCCTTTTTTAAACAAACAAAACTCATCTCTTTTTTTCTTTCTAGAAATTTATGATAAACATATCTTTTTATTGTGTGTTTGAGTAAATACTGAAGAGAAACAGAGAGCCAAGGAGGGGAGAGGGGGTTGTAGATGGAGGGAAAGAGAACAGGTCAGGGAGAAGAAAGAGACGGAGAAATATTTATATCTTTTTTTTTTTTAATATGTCTTGAAGATGCGGATACGAAAATATTTGGCAAAATCTTTGGTTATTTTATATTGAGAGAGCGCGAGGGATAGGATATTAATAAATAAATAAATAAAAAGATAGAGTTTTGGAGAGATGGGTGACGTGCTGTGGATGCGCTCGATTCGTGTGAGTGATATTTTTTGGTTACTTTGGAGTTATTTATTTATTTATATGTCAAAATTAATTAATGAGGAAATGGTTTTTTTTTTTTTTTACCTTCTTCTTGTTTGGTTTTTGTAGAAAGGAAGAAGGGAAGGGTGTTGAGTCACGTGCAAGAGAGCAAGGCATATGGGGGGACGTCTTTCCGACGGGCAGCTGGCAATTGGGGTTGGCTCCCCGACACCTTCGTTCGCGTGAAGCTTTCTCTTTTTTCCTCTCTTTTATTCAATGTGTTTTGTATGAGTTATTTGCCGGATAGCTGACCAGCGCCGCACCGCAGACTTTATTGAAAAAAAAGAAAAAGAATGTTCGGCTGTTGTTAGTGTTTAAAAAGAAAAAAAGAAAAATACATAACTTAGATATAAATTCAATTAGATTTAATAAGTTAATTTTATTTAATTATATAATAAAAACATAGTAAATGGTCTGAATTTTTTTAAAAAAAAACTTTCATAAATAAGTTGGGTTTAAGTCATAGTCGCTTGCTCATTTATAAAAGATTTTTTTAACAAAAAATACCTAAGAAAACAAAGGATAATTTATTATGTTACTAGAAGACAATAAAAATCACAAAAACAAATTTATATTCTGCATTGAAAAGTGTAAGTGGGACATTCTACTAGATACAATGAGAAAAAAATCTCTTTTCATGAAGAAAAAACACTTATTAGGTAAGTCAGACACTAACCCGAGAATCGATTCGTGAGGCCAGATAACATCATAGCAAGTCGATAAAAATTACACTGTTCAATTCCCAACAATCAAAATCTAGAGGATAAAATAAAAAAATCAATTAAAAAAAATTAAAAAAAAACATCAACAAATCTAGGTAAATCTACTAAACCAGATCATGCAAACAAAATAACCTAATAGAAGGCAAAAATAAAAAATATATAAAGCTCAATTCTCAAACTAATCCAACATTGAAAGATGAAACTGAAAAAATATTCAATCTTAAAAAATTACCCAAAAAAATACTCGAGTCAACTCGAGCTAACCTGCCAAACTTATCTTGAAGTCATAAAACTAGGATAATCCCATAAAAAAGAAAACAAAGAAAATCATGAAACCCAATTTCCAACAACCTTGATGTGGAAGAATGAAATTAAAAAGAACAGTTAATGTCAAGAAAGGATCTAAAAAGGATTGATGTCAACCTGGGTTGGCCTTACAAACCCATGACCTAGGATTATGAGACTAAGATTACCCCCATTAAGAAAAATCACAAAGCTCAATTCCTACCCAATCAAATATTGAATGATGAAATTAGAAAACAAATCAATTAAAAAAAAGAATTTAATGCAAAAATAACATTAAAAAGAATAAGAATCAAATTTGATACAAAAATAAAATGACAGGTCACCTTTTGTTTTTATATAGATTAACATGAATCCCAAAAAAATAAGAGAGAAAAAGGAAGGAGGGAAAAAGAGTTGTCAGAGCCTCATCGCCCTTCCATCTAGACACATGTCATCTCACCAAAGAGGTCTTGTCGTGCCGCTTTCATTGCCACTAAGAAAGGTGGTGTTCGACCATCGAAGAAGTCACGCGTGTTCATTGCTAGTGACTTCCTTCACATGTTGGGGTGTGGTTTGCACACACCAGCTGTTTGTCCATGCCCGTCCACCCTAACCCGCCATATTTATTTTAGTTTCAATTTTGTCCTTTTAAAACCTAATTGTTTTATATCAACATAATTTTATTTTGTTTTGTCAAATTGAGAGTTGAAAATTCCCCTCAACATTGCGAGAATCTCATAACCAGACAACCAAAATAAAATACCAATTCAAATCTCAAATAAAGACAATGTGAATATTCGCTTAAACTTCAAATTCGATCCCCAAAATTTTAATTATTTTAAATCAATTAAATTGAACTTTATCTTGCCAAACTGAGCAACAGAACATTCCCTCGATATCGCGAGATCCTATATGCAGACATAAGAAACAAATCACCAAGATCAATCCCAAATCAACATAATGTTATAAGACCAAATAAAAAAAATAAGCGACCAAAATAAAAAAAAATAAAGCAAAACATTGTGTGATTCTACAAAATATATGGCTAATCCCATATTAGCGAGGATTTTTATTTTGGTCTAAAATTTTGTTTTCTTCATCTTTTAATCCTTGAGTTAAGGAGATGAGAGAGAAACTCGTTTGAAAACAACAAGGAAAGAGAAAGTAGTCGGTTAACATTGATTTCATTTATGAAAAAGGTCAATTTTGATATCAAAGGGTTTCATTCAATGAGAAGAATTCCATTGTGGTGTTCTTTGACATTCATCTTACCTAGAATGGTAGATTTGGGCTCGGGAAGTTTTACCACTTCAAGTTGATTTTTTTTTGTTTTTCAACCTATTTTTGGATTATTTGATGCCACAAATGATTCGTTTAGGTATTTAAAGTGTTTTTTAGGTGTCTTGGGTTAAAATAATTGAAAATAGATTTTTTTGTTAAAAAATCATCTACCACCTCTATGATGACCGAATTTTGAGAAATAGATGACAAGTTGTTTGTCATGGTTGATGAACTATTTTCTAATTTCTTTTTTCAAAAAATAAAGGTGATTGTTTGCCCCTTATCAAAATAAAAAAAATAAAACAAGGCGCAAGAGCATAAGTATAGGGTGGGAAGTCCACACGCCTAGTTTATATATATATATATATATAAATGCATTATAAAAAAATATTATTTCATTTTATCATCTTTCACAAATAATATTATAGGTTTAATGGAAATTTTAACTTTACTTTTTTTCAATTAATATGTGCCTAATACGAAAAAGAAAACTCATGAATATTTAATTAACATAAAATTTAAGTTTTTTTAAGATTTTTTTTATATAATTTGATCATATTTATCAATATTTTTTTCTTTGATCATATACAAATTATCGTTACTTTATTTTAATGTTTTATTTTAAATTTGCTTTTAAGACCATAATGGATTTTTGTTAAGAAAATAATGCTTGCAATTTACAAAACATCTTAATATTGAGTTAATCATTAGTTTTGCAAATCTTTTTTTTTATATTATTAAATAAAAAATACTTTTAAAAAATACAAAATAGAGTTGACATTTTTCGAGATTGATCTGTTGGGTCAGATTTAATAATAATATCAAAAAACTTTCTACAACTTGAACATTTTTTTCCTACAGTAAATAATTTTTTGATTCGATATAGTGTAGCACGAGAATAAGGTAGTTTGCTACTAATTGATTAGTTTTTATCATAGTTTTTAGACCCGGCCCGGTGGCTGGCCCGGTCCAAGGCCCGGGTTCCGGGTTTTGACCGGGTAGCCCGGGTCAATTCTTAAAAAAAAAATTCAAAACGACGTCGTTTTAGTAAAAAAAACAAAACAAAAGTCAACGAGTTGCAACCGAGTTTTTGACCGGGTCTTGCCGGGTCAACCGAGTTTTTCTTTCCCTGTTTTTTCTTCAACCTGGCCAGTTCCAGCCCCGGGTCGACCGGGTCCTGGGTCGACCTGTCGGGCCGGGTCGGGTTTTAAAACTATAGTTTTTATAGTGTTGAAATATTAAATAGTCCCTTTGCCATCCTGAATTTCATTGTTTTTTTTTGAAGGCCTTCGTTTATGATCAAGATTTTCTATCTTCTTTCTTGGATTTTAAGTAGATAAAAAATGAACAAAGGATAAAAGGGCGAAGAATATTACCGTAGTTTGGTCCTTCTACCCTTCTCAACGTGCATAAAAGTTAAAACCATAATATTGTATGTATATTTTATCGCTATGCGTGAAAATAATGCAAAATACACACAGTGATACTTGAGAAAAGGAAATAAATCACCTACTTTCTAGAATGAATCCAACAAATCATGTGATTTATTTGAATTTAATTATAATTTAATACTTGTAGTTTATCAAAACAAATTTATTAATCCTTGTAATTTTAAAACTAATTAGATAATCTTTTGATCACTATCGGTCTTATTTAATTTAATAGCATTTTGTTTCAGAAAAAATAAATCTCTTTTCTCACCAATCTTTCCATATTATCTACTTTTTTTCTTAATCTATTTAAAAATAAATAAATTGAAAAGAACATAAAATGGATGAAAACGATTGAATACATAAAGATTTGAAAATAATAGGATTAGATATTTAATTTTTTAAACTACAAGGACTCATTGATTAATTTTCATTGATTAATTATATCTGTAAATGTTTTGATTTATACTTATACTGTGGAAAGTCTTTTTGACTCGATTTGCCTCGCCTCTTCTTTTAAGTTGAATAATTTTTTTCTAATGCAAAAAATAAATCTATAGATTTTATTAAAATATATTTTGATATCGAATAAAATAAACAACTATAAATTAAAAAATTAAAATAGAACAATATTGTAATTGTTATAGTGAAACATCATTTTCTTAGTTTTTGTATAATAATTATTTAAAAAATAGTGAAAAAAAACAAATTATAAAAAAATGAAGTGTGATAAATATTCCAAGTATAAAGGATAAAAAATAATATTTTTTTCAAAAACAATTAAATAAAAAGTAAAAAAACAATACCAAAAATAAAGATAAGAAGAAATAGTGATAAATAAGCTAAGTATAAAATGATAAATATGCCAAATATAAAAAAATAGAAGAAAAACCTTTTTTTCTAAAATAATATAAAAATTACAGTTTTCCTACCGCTACAGTAAAAAATTGAAAATAATTATATATAGCCAAAGTAAGGAACAGTAAATTGAATCAAAAGAGAACACTAAGAGATTAGGATCTAAGAAAACCAAAGGATTTAAATAGAGCAAATTAGTTAAGGGTTTTAAATAGAAAAAAACCCAATAAATTATAAAGATTTTTAGTAGGAAAAACCTAAGAAAACTAGGATTTACATTAGAAAAAATGTAAAGAGTATAAAGGCTAAAATAACAGTTGGAAAAAATCCTAAAACAATTCTCATTATATCTCAAATCTCAAATCTTATCCTAACACTATTGTTAATCACTCTTGAGATCTATCATCTCCACCCCAAATATTTTTAGCCTTGTTTTTCCTCTTCTCTCTCTTCTCTTTTGCTTGCCACCTTCTATTACTTTGAGATTTTCCTTGCAAGAATCATTGTACAAAAGCTAAGATTTAATGATCTTTTAAGCTCATTCATCAAAGAATAAGTACTATATTGATTTTTTTTCAATTTTGAATCTCATATCCCCTTACCCTCCCTTCTTTAATCTTCCTCAAATCAAATGAAATTTAAGTTAGATTTGTCTATAATATTTCTGACAGTACTTTCATTTTTTTTGCATAAATAACCGACAGATCTATGTGGTGAAACCGAAAGGACAACAAGTAAGGGTGTTGAGAAACATGTTCTAGTAGCAACACAGATCGTGAGTTCCTTTATCTCATCTAAACATTTGTTTTAATTAACTACATATCTCAATTTCTATAATGTTTGATTAATTATTTTTTATTCTAAGTAATTGTCATTGATGTTAATTTATGTTTGTTTGATCATGTTTGTCTTCTTTAAACAAATTATTGCACTTCCATGTAACCGAAACATATTGTTTACCACTGTGTTGGTATAATTAATTTTTACATTCAAACCTGTTCTTGAAGGTAGTTATTTTTTTCTTTAGGAATTTTAATCTCTTTTGCATTAACTCATGTGTGATGGAGTTTTGTATGTTTGATTAGTTTATGAACCTGGGTTTTACTTCCTGTGAAATAACTTTGCATTTTTTATTTGGGTTAATTCTTGGATTTAGTTGCTGCTTTTTTATTTTCTTTTATGATATAGCTGGAATGAAGTGCAATATTATGTTTTGTAAGGATTGAATTAAGGTGTTGTATAATTGATTAAGTTTTCAATTTTTTTTTCAAAATAAGGACTAAATAATCATCTTGTTTATAACAATGCATAATCTCTCTGTATAATTTGCACTTTATATTTTTAAAGAAACACCTCTTTGAACTGCAGGGATTTTGTTAAATAAGGTCTTAACTATATTCTCAACAACTTGCTACTGTTTCATCTTTTAAAATGATAATGCTTTTTGGGACAATGCTTTTTCTTAAACCTTTAATAGTTATACTAAACATGATTAAGTTTGTCTTTATTGTTGTTTTAGGTCTTCAAGTTTTCCTCACTTTCTATCCATTCTTCATAATCTTTTCTCTTCAAGTTTGTTCATTCTACAACCTAATTAACCCATTTTAATGTCTAGAATTAGATGAATAATTCTTTGTAATGGTTGATTTTGGTAATTTAAACTGTTGTTTTGATTACCATCAGAACCTAGTTTTTTTTAGTATCTTTTGTCTCCCTTGTCAATTTTTACTAAGTATTTAGGGTTTTGTGTTAATGCTAATTTTTTCATATAAACATTATATCATTGGTTGTTTCCTTTGTTAAATGTTTTAAAATATAAAATGGAAGGTACTTAATCTATGAATAAGGCTACTTGGACAAAGAAAATATTTTATATATTTTGTGATCGTTGCATTAAGGTTATTGACATGTGAATGAGACTTAATACTCATTTCGATAAAATGGGTTGAAAATTCTTGTAACATCATTCAAAGAACAAATTGACCATGCATTCACCAAAAAAACAAATTGATAAACAAATAGGATTGATGCAAAAAGGATTGGAGGATATGGACAAAGCTTATTTCTAAAATTGGTGTACGCTGAAGTAGTGAATTAGAAATAATCTCAGCTAGTAATGAGCGGTGGAAAGCGAACATTTAGGTTAATTTTCATGATCTTAACTATTTCATTTGTTCTTGTCCTGTTTATTAAATTTCTTTACTACTTGATGTTGCATTAATTACATGTAATTCTTTTATGTATGAAATAAGAGGAGCAAAAAAATTCAGACATGCTGGTATTGAATCATCTTTAAAGTTCAATTTGACAGAATGTATTCCAACATTATTGCTACTGGAGAGTATGTGTGGGCACTATTGTTAGGAGTATTTAGTGGCAGTGATGGTGTTGATGCTGGCTCTAGCAATGCCAACATTGATGAGGTTGATTTGAAAGAAGAAGACAATCATTTAGAAAAGGATGGAATTCCAAATTTTAAGAATGACATTTCTTGAATGGTTGGTGGGTTAATATGTCGAGCAACAACAACATTAGGAGTAGTGACAAAAGAAAGGAAATAGATCCTTCTAAGGTTTGAGCTAGAAAGAAGAAGACTTCTGGAATTGGCTTACAACTACTGTTTATGTGGGATCAATTAATTGATAGCATGTTGACTAGGAGTGATTACACATCTTTGCATATGGATAAGAAATGATGTAGTATTTCAGTGGTTATGATTGAGATCCACTCAATTCCTGGAGTCTTAATTGAAGATGATTTCCATGACTTTGCTACTAAGTATCTCCGTTTAAGAAGGAAAAGAGAAATGTGGTCTAGTATGAGAGATCTTAAAAACAATTTAAAATGGATTAATAGAATGTATGCGTTAAGTAAACATGCTTAGCTGACATGGTATGCCTTTCTTTCCTAATGTATTAATTTTTTTATTCTTTTGAAATGTTAGCTAAATTTAATGTGTTATGTTATTTAACATGTTGGATAATTTATTTATATATGTTTACACTTGCAGAATAATGAGTTAACATTTTCGAAAAGATTAGTTTCCATTTTATGCATCTTTGAAGTTGGTTTTCATTCGTTTTATTATTCAACATTTTAAGTTGTAGATGTAGGCATATTTATTTCAGTTGATTTTCATTGCATTATTTCTTTATTTAAATATTAATGAAGTTATGAACTTCTTAAGTGAGCTTATTGGATTGTTGGGTAACTTATGTTTATCTTTGTACATATTGTAATTTAAGAGACTAGTTGTTAGTTTAAGACAAATTTCTTTTATGAATGTTGTATTAATGCATTGTTAGTTGAACTTTGTTTAATTAACTGTAATAATGTAACATTTTTGTGAGTATAACTATTTTAAAATAAAATAGAAATGTAATGGATCATCATTAGTTTCAGCATTAAATTTTAATTCATAAAAAATTTCATTTTTATGTATGTTTGTCTCAATAAATCAACATGCATTTCTGTTGTGAAAATTGATGGAAATAATTCAGATAAATTGCAACATTTTGTTTTGGGCAATTTTTCTAGTATCCTTGTTATGGTGTGTGAGTTTGATAAATTACTAGCACAAACAAAAAAAAAAACTAGGAAAAGTAGTCTTGTACAATAGTAGATTTATTACCATTAAAAGAAAAAAAAAATACAGAATAAAGCAATTGAAGGATTTCATAATCAGGGATAACAACAAAAAGAAGTCTAAAAAAATAAAATAAATAAAATAAAAAAAGGAGCAAAAATTTAAGACACAATGAACCAAAACAAGAAAAAGAAGGCAAATAAGAAAAAAAAAATGGTACAGAGAAAGATGTAAAAAGGATGTGAAAAGCTAGCAAAGAATGCCTCTTTGACAGAAGCCAATAAAAAGCTTGATGTCCTGCTTTCTTTAGGGACTCACATGTAAAAACAAAGCATGTGATAATGTTAAATTCCAAATTTTAGGAAGGTAATCGAAAATGCAAGTAAAAAAATCCAAAAATATAGGGAAATAATAGAAAAAGAACAATATCTTGTAAAAAATCACATGAATAAAAAAAAAGGTTTGATATGACAGGACACTGACATGAAAATTTTCCAGCTTCATACATATAAGAACTTGTGTAGACAGTTATACACAATATAAAATCTATACAAAATATATGTAGATAATAATTCAACAAAGTCGACAAACAATTTTAAATGTTTCATGCCAGGCATCATTTACTTTTTTCTATATAAGAGGGAATGCTTCTATTATGTATTATGATAAAATAACTATCTTCAGAACAAACATCTCAATTTAATTAGTTATCAGCAAGTGAAACAACTTTGTAGTCTTGACATGTTTGTTGTAAAGTAATTCTTTCTAAGTTTTGAATTTTTTTTTAAGCATGAATATTATTATTTTTTAATTTATGGTATTTTATTAAAAACATATTATTTTTTATTTACATGTCATTGAAGATATGGATGATACATAGTTTAATGTTATATTTAATAAAGATTTTGATGACGATTACAAAAATATAATGAACCGCGTTGTAAACCAAATTAATTATTTTGGTTATGAAGGCAGTGGTGCCTCATTAGAGGATGGTGGTGATGATGACAAAAACGACAACAACAACTAGGATAATGATAATAATTTATGACGAAGATGACAATGATGATGAAAGTGATGAGGATGGTGAATGTTTTTTTTAAGGAGACAGGTTGGTATGAAGAAATTAATTATATGCACAATTAGAGCTATAAACATGTATTATATTAATTATATGCATAAAGAACCTTGTATGGTTTCATACAATATAGGGATACGTTGGTTGAATGAAGTTTTCAGAGGATATTGGAAACAATGTGTTATCATGTTTATGATGGACATAACCACTTTGTTGAGTTTGTGTAATGATTTAGAAACACAGTACAACTTAAACCCTTTAAGAAGAATGAACATTATTGGAAAGGTGACAATGTTTATATATACACAAACTATAGGGAAGTGCATGAAAGATTAAAACATTCAGGTGACACTGTTAATAACTCTAAAACAATCACAAGTTTGATTATCTTGATTTTCCCTTACTTTATTGTCAAGTAAAATAAGCTCTCTACTTGATCTCTTCTCATTGAAAAAAAACCTAAAACAAGCTCTCTAAATTCAATTTAATGAAAACAATAAATCAAGAAAGATATAGGTTGAATTAAGAAACAAACACAAAAGCTTGTTTTATTAGTCTTGAGTTATATTCCATATGCAATCAATTGAAAATCTCCTATAATCTATAGTCACAATATGCGACTTATCTTTACAATTATTTACAAAACGAACCAAAATCCTGTTGACCTTGTTACGCACCTAAATCAACAATATAACAATTTATAACAATAAAATAAGTAGAATATAAACAAATTCAATAGAGAGATCAAAGAAAATTTTGAAATTTATTGACTAAAATTAAACATGTCTAAAGTTTTGATATCACCTTTAACCAAAGAAATATCTAGTTACACATGCTTAAAACATTAAACATCAAATTCATAAAGAAAAAAATATAAAAAAAGTAAAAGATGAAAAAATTAGATGAAACTTGGTTATGATGGCTAAATCTCCTTTATAAAACTTCTGCCACTCTTTTGATTTTCACGCGTGTTCTTTTCCTTTCTCTTTTCCTTCACTAGCTCCTTTATTTATAGTAGTTTACATAATTTCTAAGAAGTTCTATTCCAAGTTGAATTATACTAATATTAATGTTTATCTCTTTTTATAACTTAATCTTTTGATGAGATCACATCATTGAACCAATAAAATAATTCCATGTGGTTTAAATAACTTGATCAACAAATAGATCATAAGCTAACTAATTCCTTAGAGTGTCATTTGAATTTTCACCCAACTCATTTAATGACAAGATTTAGGCTCTTAAATTATCTTCTTTTAGGTTCAATAACATAAACTATGCCCAAACTCATTTAAAAAGTAATCAGGATCCAAAAAGTGTACTTTGTAAACCTTTAGCCTAAAAATTGGTAAAATTAAGATATAAAATTGTTTAGATTTAGGAGACAATTTCCATTAAATTAATTTAAATATTTAATAAGATAAAGTAATAAATCAGTATGTGAAATATTTGTTAGTGAATATGTCTTGTAAGCAACAATCGGTTACACATAAAACTGATTTTATTAATGTAAAACATATTTATTATTAATAAAAGATTTCTTTATCTTTAATATTCATTTATATTTGATTAATGAATCTAGAGTGAAGATAAAGTTCATGTGATAAAAAAGCTTTGCAAAGAAAATTATTAAGTTATAATTATGAAATTCCTATTGCATCAAAGCATTATTTCTAAATGTTCCTTGTTAATGTTCAATTAAGATGGAACATTAATTAGAGCTATTGAGGTCGGTGCATATTATGTTCCTTTCTTAAATAGTTGCTCTCGTAAACTGAGGTATGAGGGATACCTAAGACTAATATGCAGGATCTTATCAAATGACATGTATACTAAACTAACCCATAAGAGAATTCTATATGAAGAGATCATCTATATATATAAAAAGGCTCTTGTGATACTTGTGTAAATGATCATTAGACTTAATTCATTAAGTTATCTTATATAGGGAGTGTTATGCTTTAATCATGATCACACGTAGTTCTAATCAACGCTAACAAACAGAAAGATATTAAGTATAACATAAACTCTATGGAGGTATTTGAGTAGTCAAGAGAGGATTCATCACCCTAGATGAATTAAAAAAAATATTTAATTTGTTCTCAAATAGTATTTTGATTGTGAAATGCTTGGCTAAAGTGGAATGAGTTTTGAAAAGAGTTTCAAAATATTATTCAAATAATCAATTACTATAATGTTGAGAACTAAAATGATTTAACAAAGTAGATATACTTCATTCTATAATGTGTAAATCAAAATATTTTTGATAAAGGGATAATAATTACACTATGAAACTGGTCACTAAAAGATAACATGTTGTTAAACATTGTACTTGATCCTCAAATATAAGTTAATCGGTTATTGAATTGATAAAAAATTAAAAATTTTAATTTATTTAATCTTATTTTATTTAGAATTATGATTTATATTTGAGCCTACTTATTAAGGAATTTAATGGGTCTCACACATAACAACCATTTGTCATAAATTAAAATGAGATAATTAATCAAGTGTGATTTTATTATAAATAAATTTTAGAAATTGAGGACTATAATGTAATAAATATAGGGGATTACAATTCTACACTTAGAAAAAATCAAGTAGGGACTTCATTGAATAGATTTATAAAATTATCCTAAAATAATATATGTGATATTATATAAGGGGTAAATTGATATTTTTATTTATTTATAGGATCTATAGGTTTTTATATAAGTAAAATGTTATACCTTCTATTTTCTAAGAGAAAAAGATGAGGAAAGTACAATACATAAACACCTAAAATACAAAAAAGAAGAAGTTAACACTCTAAAGTATAGTAATCCCTTTTTTCTAAAAGGGTTTGAGAGATTTCTCCCTAGTGATTTGTGTGGATTACCACTAGAGGCCTGACACTTAGACGACTTGTGGTTAACGTTAACCCAACCTTGAATCAAATATTCAAGGCCAAAAAAAATATTTGATCTTCAGGTAATCTTCACATAAACCTTATACAACTCTAGATTTATCTAACATGATTCTAGGGACTCATAAATTTTTTTATATTTACCATCTTTGTTGCGTGTATGTGTTCCAAGAAACCCAATAATATCAACTTAGTGACAAATCATGTAAATTCTTTAATAAGGTAAATTAATTATTTAAAGGAATTTTTTTTATTAAATTAGGGTAAAAATAGTAGCAGTAGTAGTAGAAAGACTCTAAAATCAGGTGCTATCTATCCCTTTATTTTTTATCTTAATTTTGTGTATTTTTTTTGTCTAGTTTGTTTCAGTTCAATTGGTTTTCTATCAAGTTATCAATTCAAATTTATTTTTTTTGTCCAATTTGGTTTAGTTTTAAGATAAAAAAAGGGTTTATTTATGTTCAGATTAGTCTATTAAGAGCTTAAAAAAACAAAGAGAATTGTTTTTGTAAAACTAGACTATTAGAATTGGGTTATTAACAAATTGTTTACATCATGTATTTGAGAAGCTCTTGTGGTAAATTCGAGTTATTAGAAGAGTTCAAGAACTAAATTGGGTTTCATATTAAAGTTTTAGTTCATTTTTAGGCTATTCAATATCTAAAAGGTTCGAGCAAATTAGGCATACAACTTTAGTTTCTGTTGTGGCATGCAAAACATGAAATGGTAGATCATCCTCTTGGATCGAGGAGGTTTTTGATGTGTTGAGATTAATAATGAAATTATGATTTGAAGGGTTGAGGAGTCGCCACCTAATATTATGGTCACTAGAAAACCTAATTGAAAGAGTATAGGTAAGGGGACTAGTTGTGCATGAAAAAGACACATCACTCTCAGTGCACCCTATTTATGGTAAGTTGCATTATTGATCAATTGTTTTTTTCTAAATAATGTTTCTATTCGTTAGTCAATCTAAATTTCAAGAAAGGTCATTCTCAGTAAGAAGGTTCCTAAAGATTTGAGGTAGATCCTCCTTAGTAGGGAGATCTTTATCTCTGGGGGCTCAAACAAATCCCTCTCAGTAAAGAGGTCTCTACCTTATTAGGTTAAAACTTAATCATTTTGAGGCCCAAATCTTAATGGTATATTTATTTCTATTTTATATCTTTAATAACCGAAGATATACTTTACAATATTATTTTATACATTCAAATATTAAAGTCTACAATTAGTTCCTAACATTTTATTTTTATCAATTCATTTAATTTAATACTGGAAATATGGATTACATTATAAAATTCATCCCCCAAATATTACATTAAATGAAATGATTGAAAAACATGTAAGGGACCCACAAATAATACTTAAATGGTCCCTAAGTTTTTTCAAAATTTTTGGAATCATTGGGGGTTTTTTTGGCAAAAAAAAAAAAATTCAGCAAAGAAAACTATCAAAAATTTGTTATGACATGTTTGCCAAACACGTCTTAAGGATAAAAAAAATACACTTTTTCTTTGTAAAATTTTGTAAACCCAGACAATGCTTTAAACTCGGAATGGGCTTAGCTCAGCTATGTGAGTTGGGCTTCCTAGCCTGGCCCAATCCCTTAAACAAAGTCAAAAGCTCATTTGTGACTAAAATAAGATTAAACATACTTTTGATATGAACTTCGTCAAGAACATGAAGAACATCAAGAAGAAATCCAGAAATTAAAATACTATTATATACCAAATTGTATCAAATAGAAAGTACAAAAAGATGCAAAATGAAAAATCAATACACAATAATGTATTGAATATCAACAACAAACCCTGATTATAACAAAATCAAAATTGACATTCAAGAACCCTACCCAAACATTCAAACATACTATGGGTCGATTGGCTTGAAATAAATGTGTAAAGGATGAAATAATAGCATAAAATAATCAATTATTGATTTTAGCTTTGACTAAAGCTTAGAAGAGAGGCTAAAATGTAAAAGCAAAAATGCAAGAAAACCCAAATTTGGGTTCAAGAATAACAAGAATACCAACCCAGAAGCTCATGCAAATCTATAAATATCCAATAAGCTAAAACCCCATAAACTAACCTAAAACCAAAAAATGAGACTTAAGCATTGTGACTATGGTTTAAACATGTTATACACAACTTCTTTGAACCATTAGAAACAACAAGAAACTTCCAAAATAGGCAAGACAACAATCAAAACATATTATCTATAGCAAATCATAAGTTCATTCTCTTTGGCATAAACATTGTTTCATTGATCATTCTAATTGTCCATAAGCTCAAACATCATGCTTACAACTTCAACAAACCTAGTAAACCAGAAAATCACCCCAAAACAACTTAATTCACAACAACATCATACTTAACATATTTTGCCATAACTTCAATATTGATTTACTAAAAATTAAATCATGCAAAAAAACATTATACACTATCATTTACCATTCCATTATCACCTTCTAACACATTAATTAAGGCATCAAACAAAATTTAAGAATATACAAGCTATTCTCAAAACATTCTTAAACATCTTAAAACAATTATTCATGACTTTTAAACTAACAAATGACTATAGTGGATGTATAATATACATTTAAGTAGAAATTTAAAAGGCAAAGCAAAAGAAGAGGGGCATTGCTCATTAGGCTACACCCCTCATCAAAGTTTGAAGGTATACCTTGTAAATGGAATGTTGATTCCTTCTATGGATTATTTGCTTCATTGCTCTAGACTTTCAACTTCTTTTCTATCTGAGATTGATCTTTACTCTTTTCCTTCCTTCTTTCTCAACTTAGCACACAATTATTGTAGCTTCTCTCTTAATCAACTCTAAGGTTTTTCTTTTCAATCCTTTTGTGTTTCCTCCTTTTTTCTCTCTGTAATTTTTTTTTAAAAAATCCACCCCCCCTGCTCAAGAGTATATGCCATTTTATAAGCAAAACAATAACAGAAATTTCAAAACCATAATGGTTTTTGCTAAGAGGTTGTTATGGAAGATTATTATTCTTTCTCATCCAAAACCTCTCCCTCCAAAATAGGTGGTATCTGGTCCTTTTTTCTCTTTATATAAACCAAAATCACATATGAGAGAATAGCCTGGGAGTCTTTTCTATCATGGTGAATTTTTCTTCAGTCATAGATGATTGTGTTGGGTACTTTGTCAAGATAATTATGGAGATTGAGCCATAAAAATATCATTTATTGACCTAAACCTTATAGAGGGAATGTAGATTTATCATTAGGAACAAACCATACTAGATTTAGAGGTCTAAAACTCCACATTCATGGATTTGAAGGTGAGCTCTTGATCAACTTAAATCTGCCAATATAGAGGTAGCTGATCAATGATAAGATATTTTCGAGTTCATTGAGCTAAATGAGGTAAAAACATGTGATAATGATAGCTAATCCTTGTAGAATAGATGTTTTTAAGTCGAGTAGTAGTGGTTAGAGCATGTAAGGTGGTCAGAGATGTCACGTTCATTCACTTGAAAGTGATAACTTGATCAGCCTTCTCGGCTGAAAGAGATGATAAGATGGTTAGACGACGTGTCACTCATTTCTTCATTAAAGTCTAAGTGACTCTCATCGTTCCTTTAAATCCTTAAAATTAGGGTTTTTAAAATAGGATTTTATAAATATTACAATTTAGTCTATGTCCTTCCAATTTAAGCATATGAATCCTTAATTAATCCTCTTAATTTTGGCAATTTCACTACTAGAAACATTGATTTAAAACCTTTAATTCGATCATCCTTTTCCTTTTGGTATTTGGCTTCTAGATTATGCAATTTAACCCTTATCAACCATCAAACTTTGAATTTATTTCAAGTAGACCTATGATTTGATTAATTTCAGTCCCTGAACTCACATGTCTTATGCATTTTGGTTCTTGGTTTTGAAATTATTCAATTTGACCCTCAATAAGCCTTTAATCTTTAAATTTATGTCAATTGAACCCTTTATTGTAAAAATTTAGCCTTTTCAAGTTTCAATTATATCCCTAATCTTCTAATCTTTGCATTAGGTCTTCAAATTTGATTTTTCTTCAATTAAGTACTCGATTGAATCCATAAAATCTATCAGAAGTTAAATTAAGTCCTTGAACTTAGTTAATTCTTCTAATTTTATCCAAATTGACTTTTAAACTTAATGTTTCTTCAATTAAATAATTAATTAAGCCAATTAAACCTATTAAAAGTTTAATTAAGTCCTTAAACCTAATTAATTCTTTTGATTTTGGTCAAGTTGGATTTCAACCTCCATTTTTTTTTGTAAGTCTTTCTTCAACCCATCATGTCAAAATATCTTAGTCTGATTATTTTGGTCTGTCACGGTTTGAGGGCTTATCTCGCTATGTCCCGAAAATATTTTTGGATTTTAATTTTTTTAATTTTTAATAAAAAATAAAATGTGTTTTTTATTAAAAAAAATTAGGGAATCAAAAAGTGGATTATGAAAAGTTTGTTGTTTCGATAAATAGTTTAATTGAGGATTTGTTTGAAACATATTTGAGAAAATCTATATAGATTGGGTTCGATTAGTTTGATATCTATTCCATTATTCATTTTGGGTCTAATTCTTGATTCCATAGTATTTATTTCTTATATATTTTTCTTGATTCCATAATTCGGTAACGTTATTGCTTGTTCTTGTCTTGTGTTTCCTTTATTATTTCCATTGATTGAATTCATTAGGTTGAACTTTGTAATCTGAATTTTATTGATTGTTTTGTTTAGTTCTTTAAAGAGTTAAAGAGGGTAATTCAAGAGATAAAAGGCAAAAAGGTAAGCATTATATCATGAAAAGCCAGAATTTGAGTGAAACACAAGTGGAGTAACATCTATTTGAGTGTTAAAACGTGGGAGAGTATGCAGGGGGAAAACTTTCTTGTTACTAGCTTATTTTGCATACTGAATATATCATCCAAAAATGAACCACCATGTAAGGAGAGGAAGGCTGATAATTCTTTTGTGTTTTAGGACATGCAATAATAGTTAGAGCGAATACAATTGATGTTTGGCAAGATCACAGATTAGTTAGATCAACATGAAACCATGATTGATAATATACAAGAAGGACCCCTACAAAGGTTCCTAATTATATAATTCCATAGAGGTGAGTTACCACACTTATAGATTAGTATATTGGTGAGAATGAGGATGATGATGCAGATGAATTTGAGCTGGCTTCATTCAACCTGGGGCAAATATTTCAGCAACAAGGGGGTTTTGAAGATTAAAGGTTTCAACCATATATGCCTAGGGGTTTAGGTGTGGTTTTAGAATCCATGATGGTTTGGATAGAAACCTAGGGAGCTTCAAGATGAAATTACATACTTTTCAGGGGAGGAACAATTCATAAGCATATTTAGAGTAAAAGAAGAAAGTTGAGTTGATTTTGAACTATCATAACTATTTAAAAGGGAAAAGGTAAAACTTATTGTTATTGAGTTCACTAACTATGTTATAATTTGGTATGATCAACTTATTTTGAGCTAAAAGAGAAATCATGAAAGGTATGTTGAAACTTGAGAGGAGATAAAGGCAATCACGAGAAAGAGATTGGTCCCTAGTCACTACTATAAGGAGTTGTATTAGAAATTGCAGGGTTTATCTCAAGGATCAAAGAGTGTTGATGATTACCATAAAGATATTGAGATCACATTTTGAACTTGAAAAACATATAAAATATGTTTATTTTCCAATGTAAGCGGTGAAATTTCGGGCTCAAATTGGTTCATGGACTAACAGTAAACTCAAACTCTCCAAAACTCTCAAATCATGACCCAAGCCTTATTTGAAAACAAACAAACAAATTTGAACTATTTCCATTCATTTTACAAGCTTTCAAACTCATCGAAGCTTCAGTCGCGTTAATCTGACTTATTAAGGCATTTTGTAATTGTTTCACATGAACTCTCGTCATTGGACCATTTGAATGCCCATACGCATTAGAATCAACCCCTTCCATGTTAGAATCACAATGCATATAATCACCCTCAGGTTGAAACTGATTTATCCTCAAATCAAAATCATCAACATTTTCCAAGTAAGGTGACAAGTCTTTTACATCAAAAGCAGTTGAAACATTGTACTCTCTAAGAAAATCAACCATGTAAGCATTATCATTCACCCTTTAGTATAACTCCTAATATCTATAATCATATATATATATACCTTATTCTCAACATTACATCTCATATGAAAGTTCTCTCTTTTCTCCTCTAAATCATTCTCTTTAACCTACACATTGAATCCTCGCCTAGCCACAAATGACTCTCCCTCAACCGCATACTCAACATCATCACCACTAGAATCTTCAAATGACGACATTTTCTCCTTATCACTATTGTGACTTTCAGTTACAACCTCCCCATGATTTTTCATAACCATACCTTGCTTATTTGGACATTACAAAGCAATGTGACCTACTCCAAAATAAAAATAAAAACATTTTATATCATGTTTACAAGGTGTTTGAGCTTTATATTTACCTTGACTATCCATGAAGATGTCTTTCTTGTCTTTAGGAGGTTCGAGCCTACTACCCATATTTGACTTGGATTGGGCAGCCCCTATATCCATCTTCCAATTAGGTTACCATGTTACAAAGAACCTAAAATTCGGCTTAGCCATGAGCTTGCTTTCCTCTTAAATTGTTGTTCTACTTTGGTAGCCATATGCACCATATCTTATAACTCCATGGTGTTGTAATTCCATAATGTTTGTAATCTTGCGATTAAAACCATACACAACTTCAAATGGTGAAAATCTCATAGCTCCATACATACTATAATTATAAGCAAACTCCACAATAGGCAAACAGGTGTCCTAACTCTTCAAAGTTTTACTTATAATAGCTCGCAATAAAAAAAAAGAGTTTGATTCACTACTTCGATTTGTTTATTGGTTTGTGAATGATATGTCGTATTGAATAGTAGTTTCATTCCAAGCTTCCTCTAAAGAATCTTCCAAAAATAGCTTAGGAACATTGCCTCATGATCAGATACAATACTTTTAGAGACTCTATGCAAACATAAAACTTCTCTAAATAACAAATCAACAAACAATGTTTACAAGATCGTTAATCTTGTGGTAAGGTATAAAATGTGACATTTTGAAGAATCAATCAACCACATCTATAACTGAAGCGTTTCCACATTGTGTTCTAGGCAACCCAAGTACAAAATCTATGCTATTATCCATCTATGGCTACTTTGGAATAGGTAATGACAAATACAACCCTTATACATTCTCTTTTCCCATAGCCTTCTTGCACACAACACAAATGACAAATCATCTTGTAAACATCCTTGAACATATAAGGCCAAAAGAAATGTTCTTTCATCATAATCTAATAATAATCACTCACCAAATCATTCTTAGACAATAATGTAGCACCATACAACTCATCAAGCAAGTCATCAAGTCTAGGTATAGAAAATTGATACTTAAATGTTATCTTGTTGATTGCACGGTTGTCCATACATATCTGCATGGTATCATCCTTCTTTAGCTCAAGCAAGGCAAGCACGAAACATGAACTAAGTGACTCTTGCACGTAGCCCTTCTTTAAGAGCTCACCAACCTGCCTTTGAATTTTTTTTGCCTCATCTCATTTACACTTATAGGATGGTTGGTTAGGAAGTGAAACTCTTAGCACCAAGTCAATTTAATGTTTAATCCCATAAATAAATGGCAAACCCTTAAATAACTCTTCTGGAAACACATTCGAAAACTCCTCAATCAACTTTATAATTTTTCTTGGCAATTCCACATTCTCTACTTGCAATAATGGTTTCGCCCATACCATGAAAATAACTCTAATCAAAGCTAATGCTTGCTCGATATCTCCCTTCTTAGCTAACTAAGCCATTTACATGATTTAACCTCTTTTTGTTGGCTTCACAGTTGATCCTCTTTAACTTATCGAGAACTCAATGGCAACAAATTCACCTTCTTTCTATTTAGCATAAATAAGTAAGTGTTCTTCCGTCCATTATAGGTCATATCTTTATCAAATTACCATGGGCGCCATAATAAAACATGGCTAGCTGACAGCAAAGCCGCACCACACAATACCTCGTCATGATAGGTTTTTATGGAAAAAGGCACATGAACCTGTTTTGTCACCCAAATCTCCCTATTCTTGTTAAGCCACCATAAACTATATGTTTGGGATGTGAAACTATAGTTAAACCCAATTTCTTCACCAAATTAATGGATGCAATGTTAGTGTAACTTCCATTGTCAATAATCATTCCACACATCTTATCCTAAATTTGACATCTCATATGAAAGATGTTCTCACTTGACATCTCATATGAAATATGTTCTCACATTGTTCTTCATTAACGTCAACTTGTGCATTCAAAATCCACTGCACTACTAACAAATCCCTTTGTGCTAACTCAAAATCTTCTCCTTGCTCCTCCTCTCCTATCTCATCCTTAAGTTCAGTTTCGACCTCATCACTACTGACTAACTCCCTATGTTTCTCATGCACCACCATAACTCTCTTGTTCGGACATTTAGAAGCAATGTACCCATGCCTTAAAAATGTAAAACGCGTATTGTCCTTTGATCTCTTAGGATGTTGAGGTTCAACCACCTTTTCTTTACCTTTTATAAAGTCTGAACTTGTACTCCCATTACTAAACCTCACTTTCTCATCTAATTTAGATGTATTCCATTTTAATGAAGATGTGGAAATAGATTTTGAAGCATTTAATGCTATTATCCCAGCTCAAAAACTCCTTTTTTTATTGTCTCTCTACCTTCGTTGCAAGTTTTATCATATCCTTAAGGAAGATATATGGTTACAACTTAACAACATTAGCAATATCCTCCTCAACCCATCAAGAAACCCAACTATGGTCTGTTATTGGATTTCTATCAATTCACAATGTATTATTAGTAGCTCAAACCCCATCACATACTCCTCCACACTTAAAGAACCTTGTCGCAATGTCTAAAGTTTTATGTATAACTCCTGTTATAGTAATCATGTACAAACTTCTTCATCACCCTTTTCAAAGTCATCTAAGTGATTTTATCCTCTTGTTTATCCATTCTCTTCTGAATTTTCAAGTTCTCCCACCACAACAAAGCATAATCAGTAAACTCCAATGCAACCACCTTACACTTCTTTTTGTCAGTATACTCATACCAATCAAACACCTTCTCAACCTTCTAAACCCATTCCAAGTACTCCTCAAGTTAACTATTACCTCTAAATGATGAAACTTTAAGTTTAATTCCATTAGGAAAGTGATTATATTGCCTTCTCAAGCTACCTTTTTTGTCAGCCTTGTCATCCTTATTCGACTCCAATTCAGCTTCTACGACAACATTTCATTGTACCTTATGATCTTGCCTTTGTTGGGGTTACAAATTGTTTCTTTGTATTATTTGTATAAAGGCATCTATCTGATCAATAATTCTCATCATTTCTTCCTAAATCTCATCATGAGATCATTGCACTTGTTCCAAACTGATTCCCCTAGAAACTTTATCTCTTTCTTTAGCCATTGTATATCAATTTCTCATAATTCACACACAAATCTAAACAATAATGTCTTTTAACTCATATCACAAATTCAATAAAGAATACAAACGACCATGACAATCAGCAAGGGAAAACTCGTTCCAATCCAAATCCAAGTCAAAGAAAATAATTTGTTTCAGTCCACAATCCTTGATATTTCTAATCTCAAGTCAACCATATATAAAGTCCCAAATCAATTCTGAAACCTTGACTATGATACCAAGATGATATGCCTAAGCTTCCTAACCCGAACAAACTAGTAATTTGATATGAAGATGAAGAAATGTAGCTTTGGTTATACAATTTTTTTTCTTATAGTATTTAGGCTGGAAATTACATGATTTGTAATGGAAATGAGGGATAAAGTCTAAATGAAATTCTTTGATAAGTGTAAGACGCCACAAAAGAATTCCTACGAAGATAAAGACATCATACTCTTTGTAATTAAGAGTGATAAGTCTGAATTGTTCTTTAACCAATCCTTGAAATGGAGAACCAGGAAGAAAATTCTCTAAATAAGAAGTTGAAAAGTTTTATATCATTTAAAAAATGTCTAATATTTGGTCTGAAATATCATTATATATTTGGAACAACCCTCTAAGTCTAGGAAATACCAAAATGATATAATTGAGACCCAAATAAATAACTTTGTTAAAAAAACTAGAAAAATAATAAGTAACAAACATTTTTTACTTGTAGAACACATACAACCACAAAAAATAAAACAACAATAATTTTCCATACAAAAATCCAATGCATGCATGGTTGGGCAAAACAAAAAGATGACATTCTGAACTTGAAAATCATATAGAATACGCTTATTTTCCAATGCAATAAAATGGCGAAAACTCAAGCTCAAATTTATCCACAGACTGACTGGTAAACCCAAACTCTCCAAAACTCTCAAATCATGACAAAAACCTTATTTGAAAACAAAACAAATATATTTAAACCATTTTCATTCAGTTTACAAGCCTTCAAACTCATCGAAGCTTCAATCGCACTAATCTAACTTGTTAAGGCACTTTGTAGTTATTTCGCATGAACTCTCATCATTAGATCATCTAAGTGCCTATAGGCATTAGAATCAACCTCTTCCTTGTTAGAATCATGATGCATATCACTCTCATCATCATCATTTCAATTCTTATATCGGTCAAGATCCTTCAGAGCTACTAAAATTGCCTTATCATTTCATCCATTTTAAGGGCACGAATGTCTTTATGAAATTCTTACACATTATATCCATGAATAGCCATGGTTGTAAATCCTAAGCTTTGATTCCTACTTAATACCGGGATAATAGTTTATATAAAGTAGAAACAATATACTTACACAAATGATAGTTTATGCTCACCAGTTTAAGTTATAAAACCAAAGAGATATAAATGTAAACAACTTATCACTCTAAAGATACAAATTCACTCACCATTTTAAAGATACAAAGTTAAGGCATAAAATTTCACCACTCACAATGAGATATATAACCAAATAGGGCGCCAAAAGGTCAAGTCAAAGAGTTTTTCAATTCAATTTCTTCAAAAAAATGTTTAATACAAGTTTGAATTATCATTATATACTTGGAACAACTCTTTAAATTTAGGGATAAACCAAAATGACATAATTAAAACCAAAGTAAATTAATTTTTATAAAAAATAGATAAATAAGAACTAACAAATGTTTTTGACTTTTTAAAAACCCAAACACATAGAAAGTTTCAAAACTAAAATAGCCATAACTTATTATATAGAATTCTAATGTATACATGGTTGGATAATATGAAAATATAACATTTCAAAATTTAAGATCACATAAAATAAACTTGTTTTATGATTTAATAAAAAGAGAAGAATTCAGGCTTAAAGTTAGCTCACAGGTAGAACTATTAGAGGACTCTCATGACAATAAATAACATCAAAAACTTCATTTATTTGTATTATCAACCTGAACTCAAGTAATCGAACATTAATAGAACTATTAGAGGACTCTCGTGTCAAATCACTGGCCTTCCTAGGAATTTATATTTTTTGAGATTTGTTCTACAATATGTTATTGGTCTAAGGCCATAACTTAGCAGACATGGTGATCTATTTAGGTGAAGGCTTATTAGTAGTATAGTTCCATATTTTCCCTCCATATCCTTTTATTTTAGCATGTTATATGTTAATTCAGTTTTGGAGACCGAATTAGAGAATTGTATAACAACTAGAGAATAACGTGGAGGGATTCAAGTGGACAAGATAAAAGGAAAAATTGACTGGCACGTGTAATACACGTCCCAGTATATGAGTCACTCCCAAGTACTTGGACGACACGTATGGCTCATCCTGAACTTGAATAGTGGCCTTCGAGGGTGTTATTAGATTATTTCAATAAGATCTTTTCAATGGTGTGCTGATCAAGAGCTTCAATGTATGTCGGTGTTTTATTCTCTCTTTCTTTCGTTGAAATTTGTGCTGCTCTTTTATTCCTTTCTCTTCCCACGTCCGCTAGCTTCTCTTCTCTTTTTTCTTGTTTGGACGGCTTCTTTTGGGTCTGGTTCCAAATAGAAAGGTTGTCTTTTGAAGATAGCTGAGCTGTTTGTTTGGTTCAGACCCAAACAGAAGAGTTGTCCAGCACAAACAACGTAGTCTTTTTTTTTTGGTAGCCCATCACCATCAAGTTTAAAACATAGGAGGTAAGGCAATTGCCGCAAACACAGGAGGCAAAAAGGTAATGTTGACTTGGTTGAGCTATCATGACAGTATCACCCTTCGAAGAAGGTGACAAGTTTAGATACTGTCTGAAATATTTGGACCCTTCGGAGAAGGTGATTGGTTTAGATAGCTTTAAACATTTGGACGATAATCAACAACAATATGTGAGAATATAAATTCTTACATAATAAGCTAAAATGCCTGGACTCGGAGAAGTGAGAAGGAGTTAGAAGATAAAATGAAATTATACCAGAAAATGCAATGCACACTCGGCTATTCATAAAGATGAAATAGGACGTTATCGTTTCTTCATGAGAAAATGAACTAGCAATACAATCATGCAGGTCCCCTAAAGAACTCTACCTCCAAAATAAATCCTGTGGACATTGCCGTGCAAAGCTCTACTCTTGCAGGTTTATTCCTCATGATTCAGTTAAAAGGACGGGAGCAAGATTCAATAGGGTAGATAGTGATGCCCATTTATGCGAATAAGCATAAACGTGCAGGAGTTTATTTAGCAACGAAGTTAATATATGAAAGGAATACCAAAGTGAATGAAGGATCTTCCCTTGTCCTATGGCATTATCAGCCAAAGTAGTCAGTACAAGGTCTAAGTATACTCTTCTACAATCAACAGTAAAGTAACAAGTAAATAATTAATAGATTGAGAACATTAACAAATAATTAGAAAAATATATAGAATTATAAAACTGGACAGTACCCTCTTACAAATACAGCATATATAATCAATCCGGTTATATTTACAAACCCACAACTCTAGTTTTCTCCTACCCTACAACTGGTTCAGGCCAGACATCATATCCTCTCAACTAAATGTATAAATCCTGTGATATATACACGTCAAATGGAGAGAAAGAAAGAAAGAAAGAAAAATTACAACGGCAAGATCTTTGGCCAACCTGGCAACTGACCTGAGCAGGAGCTTAGAGGATTAATAGTCAACATTATGAGCATTGAGCATTTTTATGGTCGGACAAATATGTATATTTTCCCTGGAGTAAAAAATGAAACAGATGAAGCTGCTCAGGGAAGTGGAAAGGAAATGAAAACTTCCAGTGTCAAGGCAAGGCAATCAGGCAATCTTGATGGATGATGTCAGAAACCATCTTTCGTTTCTGTTTATCAGAACTTTTTGGTGAAGCATCAGAAACCAGCTCCTTTACTTCCATACTCCACCTTTTCTCCCCACAAAAACCTAGACCCCAATGATACCATCGTATAGCCTGTCATTGCACAAGGAAAATAATGTATCAACATCTGTTGTTTAGGAAATAATATCAAGTCTCTCCAAACTGAAGATCGGTTTCTTTCCTTTTATTCTTCCAAAAACATGGTTTACAATTGCACACTCAGAAACTTCTTGTTTGGCCCAGTGGGTCATAATCATAAGCATCACCAGCTTTGACAAAACGACCCTTCACACGCCTTCTTACATCTGCCCTTGCTTTGCGAGACGCATACCTCACTTTCTTTTCAAACCTATGACAGAATTAGCCAAGCCGTTAAACATAGGACTGCCATAAAGTGCAGAACAAAATGCAGAGGATTCTGAAAATCCACAAAAGTTTCAAATAAAGTACAACTATAAAAACCAGAGTTCAGAGTCTAGGTGAGCAAAATATTTGTGAAAATCACTAAAGAAAAAGGTTACTTAGGTATACAGTATGGTATGTTCTCTTGAATTCTCCTCAAACCAGGTCAGCTAAAAGAAAGAACTAATATATGCAGTCATTTATCTTCACATGTGAACTACAAAAACAAACACAAGAAAAGGATAATTTATACACTCAAATGCATGCATTGTGCTATTTCTTGTGAATTGTATGATATCTTAAGACTGTATTGCTGCACTATATGGACATATTACATGATGATAAAATACAAGAAGAGAAAAATAATATAGCACACAATATACATGTACAACTAAGTGAGAAAATCAACCAAATAATTTTCTGCACTAAAAATAAACAAGAGCAGTAGATGTTCACTTGGTGTTTGTAAGCAAACCAGTGAAGATAACTAAAATCAATCAAGGAGATGAGGATTTAAGTTATTGATCAACGATCAAGTCTTATTCAAAACATGAGTCTTTTGCAGTTAACATTGGTGAATGTTGCAGTATAATTAGAGTTATAACACTTACAACTGTCAAGAGGTGGTGCACCAATAGGAATTGCACTAGGATTCAGGTTCTAAAATACTTTTTTGCCATAAAAAATTATAATAGAACTAGGATTTATAGTTTATGTAAAACTCGATCTCTATAACATTATAAATAGGTCGTCTAGTACCTGGAAACAGGAGTCAGCCCAATATACATGATTTCTTTACAAGCTTTCTGAAATTTATTGATTTCATTGATTTCTTTTATTTATCGCAAATTATAACTTTCTTTTATCTTTATTGCTTTACTTTTTACTTGGTTTGTAGATTTCTTGGCATCACACACCTTCATCTCTTGACCTATTAAACCAAGTTAAGAATTCCATTTTGTTTGATTTGCAAGATTGTCACCTGCCTCAGCTCGGGATTAAATTTCTAAATGTAGCTTTTCCTCATTGAAAAAAAAGAATAAATAACTCGCATATTGTTCGAAGAATTCATCAATTGATTAACACCCTCATTGGGACCCATTTGTTAAAATAATAACATATTGGTAATCATGCCAAAAAAAAAACATGGTAAAAAACATGATTATATTAACTGACAATCAATTAGTCCATACAATTGATAAAGGTCATTTCCCTGACACGAGGAGTCTGAAAACAACTCACAAACATATAGGAGTAGCCTCCATCAAATGTGTGACACGAGGAGTCTGAAAACAACTCACAAACATATAGGAGTAGCCTCCATCAAATGTGTGACACGAGGAGTCTGAAAACAACTCACAAACATATAGGAGTAGCCTCCATCAAATGTGTCACGGGATGGTTCTTCATCATCTAATTCACCCCCATCAACAAAGAATTGCACCTGGACATAACCACAATGTCTTAACGATGCCACACTTCCCAACATTATTACCTCTACCAATTAGTGGTGGATATGTTAAGTGTTTTTATACCTCCTACAAAACCTTATGATGGTAAGATCAAATGCTCACAACTGACTGGGCTCTTTCTAAAGGTAAGTCTTTTTATCATAACTTAAATCTATCTAATGATGATTTAAAAGTTATCTAGTTAAAAATGGAAAATACAATTGTCATAACTTACCACAATAATATTGTTATAGTCAACAAGACCATGCAAGTTGGGGCCAATCAGCTCAATTAAATCTAGAACAAGCTCAAATAGAGTCGATTAGGCACTCCTTTTGACTAGTTTCCGATAAGGCAAGTCCCATGATATACTTCAATAACAAGTATCTAATAGAAATGTTTGGAAGTTCTTAGCCACGTCCTATGTATCACATGACCACACAATAAACAACACAACAAGCTTAGCCCAAGTTAGACACAATCGGCCACGAGGTACCACCTACACCACAATTGTATAGGCAGTCTCAAGCTAATTACAAGGCTCACCCACCTTATCTACAACCATCTCAACTTGTACTTTTGCAGTTCAGTGCTCCATAAACTGCCTTTAAACTAGGCAATCTCAATCTTTAGATGCCTCAAGGACCTGTTGTCAACCAGCAAGCAACGAGAAAATTGATAGGGTTGAATTAACCCAACACTTGAGGAAAATAAGGCTTAATGTTGGACTTATAGCCAGATGCAAAATAATCATTCATATCCTGAAGCGATTGGCATATTAAATCCAATTCTCAAAGAATGAAGATAGCTAACTTCAAATAGTTTTCTAAGGAGAACTACTAGTCAAGAAGGAAACACATCACCAAGTTTATTGTAATTGTGATGACGGTGTTGCTAATGCCTTCTTGAAACTAAGTTTATTTGGTTCATCAGTGACCAAGACTGTCTTTCACAGGTTTTCCACACTGCCACCCAACTCCATCAATAGCTAGGAAGAAATGGAGGCTCATTTTCATAAGCATTTTTATAGAACCAAAAGTAACACTGGCTAACTTGGATAATCCAAGACCAAGGGGGAGTTTATAAAAAACCATGTCCTTCGTTTCAGGATTCTAAATATAAAGTACCCTATAACCATAATAGAACAAAAGTGCAAAAAGTTAAATATGGAAAGGATGCAATGAAATATACGAAAACGATTTGTAGAGACCGAGCACTAAAATATTTACACCCTTATAGATGATGTTGTTCGATTAAAAAAATGTTGTCAACCAAGCAAAAAAATACACTGAGAGAAATGTACCTAGTTGGCTACTTAAATGAGGTCACAATGACACATTCAAGCTTTGAGGAAGAGTTTGAAGAAATTTAGTAGAAACAAATATCGGTCACAGAATTCAAAGATGAAAAATCATTTGAGATTGTTGCAGTAAAAAAGCCTAAAAAGACTAACAAACCTATTAGTAAAGAAACAAAAGTAACCATAAAATAAAAAAATACTCATTTGACATCAAGAGGGCCGAAGAGATATTCAACTAATTGATGGAGGAAAAATCAAACTTCTGAGCAATCACACAATCTCCGTTATTGAGCAAACAAAGGGGAAAATAAATTGTAAGTGGCATGACTCATGAATACATTATACTAACAGTTGTCATCTTTACGAATCATATCGACAAGGCATTAAAAGCTGGTAGCATTCACTTCTTGAAAAGAAAATGAATCGAGGCGAGTCCCCGGTGCCTTTTATTTTTCCAAGCAGGGCAATTTAACTAGGCGTTGCATATAGGCAAGAGGTGTATCGATCATATTAAAGCCAAAGAATTGACAAATTAAGAGAGAACCAACTTGGACAGGTACTTATTGCCAGTGTTGTCCAGAGGTGCTCCAAGCAAGACAAGGTGAGACCCCAGTGCCTTTTATTTTTCCAAGCAAGGCAATTTAACAAGGCATTGCATAGGCGCTCGCTTGGAATGCAAGCACTAGGTACTAAAGCAAGCACTAGTTGAAATTTTTGTTTTTTTTTCTATTTTGTTAATTAATGTGTTTTGACATATTTGCCCATATTCTTTCTATCCACCACCACCACCAAAAACAATTTAAGGGTATAGTTATAAAAGAAAAGAGTAGGGTTTAAAAAGAAAAAAGAATCATCAAAATGGAGCTGCAAGCACATTTAAAGAGAGCATTGTGGGTTAGTGGCAGCCATGGTTTTTCAAAAATGAAAAACATTGAAGAATCAGGTACATCTTTATTAAGAAGTATAGGAGGAGCATCAAATTCTAGTTCTGGATATGAAGTGGGATCAAGTTCTAATTCTGAAGAAGTGCATTATGAATTAAGTGATGATTCGGATGATAATCTTGAAATGGAGGATATGGGAGACTTGAGTGAAGGAGATGAAAGTGCAAATGATGATGTTGTGTTGGAAGATTGATGATGATGATGATGATATTTAAGTTTAACTATTTTAATCTACTTGCTCTTTTAAATTGTCTTATTTTGTTTTTAAAGGTGAATAGTATAACTTTTTAATGACTGTTAAAATATTTTAAGTTTCACATTGATTTTCTAGTCTTAGTTTTTAAAATATATATTTGTGATTTATATATTATACTATTATGCATAAATTTTATTTGAATTTACAACTTAGTGCCTTGTTTTATCCAAGTGTGCGCTTGAAGTTTCAGACATTTGACAGACTTGACGCCTTAGGGTGCCTTTCACTTTTGACAACACTGCTCCCTGCAACAAGGAATGCCATGGACTTGTCACTTCTTAACATGGCTAGGAAGGCTTCCACATAGCATCAAAAAAAGAAGCTATGGAATTGAGTATTCATCAACCTCTCTCCAACACAGATCAATTGAGGGTCCAGGGTTGTCTATGTATCACTAAACTCGTGGAATAGGTTGCAGCCCATAATTGCACCCACCATGAAAGGATGTTGCTTGCTCTTGCCTTGGCATTCCTCCAAGGCCTTGTAAATTTGGCTAAGGACAAAAGGCCCTAAAGCCACGATGCAACCTTCTACTAAGGCAACAATATCTTCAAGATGCCTTTGAAGGCTTCTTGGACCTGGAGTAGATTGGTAATCTACATACCTAGTATAGCAAGAAAGCACATGCTCACACTGAATTGCAAGATTCCTTTCTTTCTTCTCTTGTTTTAAACAAGCATCATACACAAGAGTTGCAACTAATTGGTCTTCAAATTGACTAGTGAGCACTTGTTAAAAGACAGATAATTCTTCACCCTCTATCCAGAGGTCTCTTATCATGGAAAATCAAAGAGGATTACAGTCTACATCCCATACCTAAAGTTGAAGACGTTACCAAACTTTGACCAAAAAGAGTGCGCAACCAACATCACTTTGTTTTGTTTGATGGTGATCCTATAAAATTGAATGGCATTGAGAATCCTTTGATGTTTCCACTTATCACCAAGGTGTTGTTCGATTCAGTTATAGTCAATTGGTATAGTCAAGTTTCCACTTATCACCAAGGTGATGTTCGATTCAGTTAAACTCAATTGATATAATCAGAAGAGGCTATGTTAGGCCATGTTGCAATTTATTTCTTCCAAACATCAAGGATGACATGGTCATCTTGAAATTTTTCTCTTTTGATGTCTAATAGAAAGAGAAGCCCTTTCAAGGCCAATTTCTTTTTGGTGGCCCTTTGCATTCCCCAATCATACCCTCTGGGGATGCAAAGGGCCTTACTAGATTTTGAAGGACAATTTCTTTTTGGTAAGGCCCTTTGCATTCCCAATGTTGCAATTAACATTGGGGATGCAGTCACATTTTGAAAACAAGTAATTAGAGTAGGTTTTAAAGGAGAAGTGTTGTTGGCCATGACTTTTTGAAGAAGAAAACTTAGGTTTTGGGGAAACTTTAGTTTTTGTAGAAAATAGTAATGATTTTGGGACGAAGATGAAGAGCTGAATATAAATTGATAGAGAATTAGAACGACAATTCTTATAGCTCTTAAAGTATCACACGACGGCAAAACAACACTTCATTTTGAAATTGCTTAGGTCATTTTTTAGAAAGTGAAACATAATCAATATTTTAAAGTAGTGCTCCATTTACCACATCATTGATGGTCATTTATCGATCAATTTAAAGAGGCATGTCGATATTACTTCATTTTTTTCTAAATAAAAGTAATACAGGGAGCATTGTTTATATAAAAAATAAACAACCACGTGTTGTTTGATCAAGAGCAGTAGTTGTTCACTTTGTATTTTTGAGCAAACCAAAGAAGATAGGATTTAAGTTATTGAACGACGAACAAGTCCTATTCATTACAAGAGTCTTTAGCAGTTGACTAGCAAATGTTGTAGTATAATTAGAGTTGTAATACATATAACTTCTAGGAGAAGATGCGCAAATAAAATGTATGAATTGTGTGCTAGGATTCAAGATGTAAAATCCTTAATTATCATAAACAGTTTGTATAGGACTAGGATTTATAGTTTACGAGAAACTCAATTTCTGTAACATTATACATAGGTCGTCTAGCTGCTAGAAACAAATGTCAACCCCATATAAACAATTTCTTTATAAACTTTCTGCAAGTTCTCACTTTTTTTTTACTTAACGTAATTTACAGTTTTCCTCTATATCTTTCTTTTATCTTTATTGCTTTACTTTTTACTTGATTTATAGATTTCTTGGCATTGTGCACCTTCACCTCTTAACCTGTTAAACTAAGTTAAGAATTTCACACTTCGTTTGATTTGCAAGGTTGTTACTTGTCTCTGCTCAAGACTAAGTTTCTAAGTGTAGTTTCTCCTCATTGAAAGGAATGAACAAATAACGGGTACCATATTGATTGAACAATCCATCAATTGATGGACTATAACATGATAAGATTTTTTGAAAAATAAAATAAGGAAATAAGTATAAAATATATGCAAGTCTCATTTTGGGAATCACAAAAAAACTCCAAGTGGAACCTACCAAATAGATTTTCATATTATTAGATTGATAGCATACTTACTTGCGTGTCTTTTTCTTTTCCATGTAACGCTTTACCGCATCACTTCGGTTAGCTGAAGGTAAAGGACTCTCAAGGCACGGGGGACACCATGAAGGCTCTCCCATGAGAAGCATTGAAGATGCTCCACAGTCTTGATAATCTCCAGCATTACTCTCTCCAGTAAGGCCAGAAAATGATAGGCTGGAATGGCCTTGCTTTGCCGTAAAACAAAGGATTGGTTCAGTCTTACTACTAATCATAGAATCAGTAGATGGTGCATTGCTGCATGTTGGCTGTATTGTGTTGACCAGTCCAACTGATGACCCCTAGAGAAATCAACATTTAACTATGAATGAAATAAATAAAAAAATGTCTAATGCTAAAAGTGTTTATAAAAGACAAGTGACCATAGGCAGGTAGATTTAAAATTGTAGTAGCCATGCACATTATCATGCAATCGAAGGTAGGTGGAAAATGCCTCGGAGACAAAGAGAACATGTATGAGAATTGGGAATCAGGACCAACTGCTAGGTAGGTACGGTACCATGAGGGTCAATTAATCCTGAAATGCTTGAACTGATTTATTGTTCAACAAAATTTGTTGTTGACAACTAAAATGATGCCATACAAGTTGATGGCAGTTTTTAACCCCATGGCAGAGCATTTTCTTACTTCCACTCCAAAATCAACTAGCCAATGTTGTTTGATAATTACTTCAATCTGGTTCCAAGATCAGTAAAATCAGGAATTAAGATTGTTTCAGCTTAACGATGAACATTTCTTCTGCAGCACACGTGAACACATTGCCCTTATCAGGACATTTACTTCCCTTTTCCCTTAGGCAAGAATCCATAAAACACAAGGTGAGATATCGTGTGAAATCAATTCATGAAATATATATCAACAATAAAAGTATTCTTTTCAATCACGTCAGAGGGAAGTATTTAAACTATATAAATCCCCCATCCCCACCCAAAAAGAAGGAAAACAAAACCTATAAATGGAAAGGAAATTGATTGAAGAGAACTGCTGCAACTTAAAACTGTTCAATATTATCCTTTTCCAGTGACTAATTTGACATATTAAAAACATAAACAAAAAAGACATGGTAACCCCGAAGTATACATTTATTTTCAATTGTTACAACAAGGAACAAACAAATCAAAAGACAAAGATACATGCACAGCAAAAGATAAAAATATAAGAAGAGAACCTCAGCTGCAACTGCACCCTGACAATTGGAATCAACAATGGGCATGTCCTTTGTCCCAAATAAGCTATCAATGCCACCATTCTCAAAAAGCTCTTCTGAATTATTGAGGGTAACACCAAATAGTTCTTCATAGTTTTCAAGATTCAAATCCATTTCAGCCATATTGAAGTCCTCATAAAGATCAGCATCTTCATAGCGTGCAGGACACTTAGTCCCAGGACAGTATAACTGCAGATGGATAGAGTGAAATTTGCAAAAGGTCCTTAAGAAACAGAAAATAAAATTTTCACATATCCAAAAAGCAAAGGTAACAACTCTCTCTCTCTATCTCTATGATCACGCATGTGTGTTTATTTCAGTTTGCTAACTTGAAACGATGAAATGAAGTTAGGCTTTGACTGACTATGAGCTTAGATGGATGTAAGAAAGCTCAAAGACCAGAATAGTCAACAGCTGTGAAAGCAAACAGGAGACAACTGCTTTTACAACAGCTGAAAAAGAAAACAGTACAATGTAATGTACGAGCCCCTCATCAAAGTTGAAGTTACATTTCCCAAACTAGTAATGCTTCAGTGGACAGAGTTTGCAAGGTTTAGATTATATATGAGGTTGCTTCATCTGACACGAGAGATTTTAGATTCAAATCAAATAGCACATAAACTGTAATTGGACAAACCACCAGACATTCCAAGTGCATCATTACCATGCATGTAGAAGGCAAACACTATCACAAAATTAGTTCTGAGATTAAAAGAACCTTTGAATGATCGAGAATACTACTACAATATAACCTGTTAAAACTGTTAAACAGAAAAATCATATCATTAAAAGGAGGGATGAGATTCCCAACTACATACATTTTCTCAGAAAGAATAGGCTTTATTTAACAATTTAAATTTTAAAAGCCAGACTGTCAAAGGTTAAGCATACTGCATAGACAAAAGATTGGACACGATAACAAAGATTTTCTTATGAGGAAGTTTAAATTTATAACATTCTTCATACCCAGAAATCTAAAATGTGAAAGCGATTAAAGGGGACCTAAAATGTGAAGATGACTGAGAAAAGTAATTTTACTTTCCTGCAAGCCAAAATTTAGATCACCACGTTGCTTATTAGATTGTTCATGCAACCAAATGACAGACACCTACATCCCTACAGAATAATTTAATTACACCTACAAGACGGTAAATATACAGAAGTACCACATACCTTTGGCAAAGATGAATTTGGAGATCTGGTTGGCTGGTCTAAATTTTTTGGCACAGAGCTTGATTCAGGTACTGAAGAAGCCTCATGCCAAACACCTGATTTAGCTATTTCACACCTGTCATTAACCCCAACAATTCCAGATGCATTATGGCAAATAGTATTCTCTGTCGGACCCCAGGTGTTTTTGGTGCTATTTTCAGCAATGCTCATTAAACCCAACTCCTGCTCACAAGTAGATCCACCCCCAGAAGGGGAGTCTAAAATGAATGGCCATTTTGAAGAAAGCTCAGAAACTGATGGACAGCCAAAGTAACAATTGATCGTTTGCCTTTTATGTGTGGAAGCTGATGTTGAGGAGCCATAGCCCATCCAATCACAATTCTGACAAAGAGAGATTCTTTCTTCCACGCGTCTAACTAATGCAGGTTGTGAATTGCATCTTTCACATAAGAGGGTCCGTGAGTGACGCTTGGACAAGGCATTAGCAGAATGAACAATTTGATCGCATGATAAGCATAAGCACGCAGCATCTGACCGGCAATAAACCATGGACCTTTGCTCCCCACAAAAATCACAAATATAACCCATGATTCAACTCACTATTGACTCAAACCAAACTTCACCAATACTGAAACCTCTAACTGCACTAATTTGCAGCTAAAAGAAGCTACCTTCTTTAGTACACCACAGTTCCACAAACGGATTTTACAGTTTTCGGATTTTAAAACAACCTTCAAGCATTACCTAACATGAAAAAATGTTATTATTTATGCTAACAAAGATGAATTACAGGAAACAGATGAGAGGTATGTATTTCAATGAGACTACTGGATTGTCACTCTACAATCAAGACTAGATGGGCAAGCTTCATTTATATTAGATAATAATTTATACACAATATGAAAGTGAAAAACAAGAAGAAAGAAAAGGCCAGTTCTAGAACAAATTAAGCTTCACAAAGAACCAAAAGAGCGGGCGGAAAAAGACAACTGCAAATGTTTAACTCCATTAAACAAGCAGAAAGAGCATGATCTATCCAGGGAAATCAAAGGCTTTAATTATGAACACTGCATGAAGCAATGCAAGTTAAAAAAAAAATAAAGAAAACAGATATCTTTGATGAAAATTAACTACTTTTCCAAGCCCTGACCTTTTCTTTCAACGAAAAAAAAAACTGTGTGAAAAACAGAACCAAATCCAGTAAAGCAACAAAGCATACCTTTTCATGTCAGAACTGTTTACTACTTTAAAAAAGAAAATCAACTGATTCCACTTGATGTTTTGCATGAAAACAGGAATTAAATCCAATAATGGAATTCAACCCAAAAATACACACAAAAAATTTAAGAATCAGCCAGCATCCAAAAATAGTAAATACCGAAACACAGAATCAAATAACCTGGTGATAAAAATGGAAAGGAATTGGTAATAAACAAGCTCACAAACAAAAAATCCATTTCTTACCTTCTCAACAAACAAACAGAATTAACGATGGAAAAGATCCAGAAAAGCAACTCGGATAAGAGAGTAAAGAAAACAGAATTATTACCCGAAGGAACAAGAAGATCGGTCAAAGAACTGTAATTCATGCAACAAAAATATTGAAAATATTTACAAAGCTGAAGAAACCCTACAAAGATAAGAGCCCTCTTAAAGCCCTCTCTCTAAAGAACAAAGCAAAGCTTATAGAAGTGGTGGTGCAAGAAAGAAACGATGAGGTGGGAGAGGGTGGGTGGGTTATGAGGCGCCAATGTGTGTGCTTTGCATAGGAAACTGTGTATTTGTTTGTGACATAAGCTATAAAAAAAATTTTGCAAAAGAGGAGAGATACATCAGCCGTCAGCGTAAGAAAAAGGATCCAAGTTGTGGGTGGGGAATAGTAAAAGTGGGACCCTTCCTTCCTTTTTTCTTTTTCTTTGGTCCCATCCTATAAAATATATTTCCTTTTCCATTGACTACTCTTTTACATCCTATAAAATATTCCAATAACTACTCTTTTACAGGCTCCTTTTGGTCACGGGATAGCAGTGCAAGTTCACGGAGGAGGAGGTGGTGGAGGAGGATTCCTAATTCCGCGTCGCGCTCTTGAAAGCTTCCTACTTTTGAGACTGTTTGAAACTACGTTCCAAACGGTGTTCCACACTCTCAAGCACTACTACAACTCAAAGTCCCAAAGATTGAACAACTTGAGTGTTTTCTTTGCTTGAGTTGGTCCTGGAAAGAAAAAAAGGCTGTTGAGCTTCCAATTTTCTGTCGGTAGGTTCAAATTTTCTGACAAATACATAAGACAGTAACCAGAATTCACACAACTGGAATATAGAGCTAGTGGTTCTCCCACGGCCCTCGGTGCAATCATCGGCGTACTCAGTCGTTCCCAGGAGTTTCTAGTAAATGATCCTTGTGGTGACATTAACAATCTATATGATTTTGGCATGCAAAATATGGAGGGCCTATAAAAAATGTGTTGTCTCCGGATGTAATGCGATGTAGATTCTTGCAGAGGGGAAGGAATTAGAAGAAGACATCTTTCCCAACTAGGAGGATTTGAGACTTTATGATCTGCCAAGGTTGAGTAATATAGTGGAAGGGCATGTGTCACCTAGAAGCCTTGCAAATCTAAAGTTCTTGTCTCTAGAAAAACGTGATAATCTGAGATATATCTTCTCATGGAGCATGATCGAGCAACTCCCTAAACTAGAGACTCTCTGTATCAGTAATTGCAAGAACCTTGAAGATTTCTTCGAAGAGAATGCGACTGAGACCGAGATGGTTAATTATGAACTTCCCAGTTTGAAGTTCTTTTCCTTGAAATGCCAGCGTAAAATTGTTGTCAGCATTGATAAGATTGTGGAATTGGCTTTATCCTCAATAGAGGAAGTTTATACTATCCATTGTATAAGCGTAATATCTCTTCCTAGGAGCCTTGTCAATGCACCAAGATTAATGATCATTACAGGTCAAAGAAAATGGTGGGATGAAGAACTACAATGGGAGGATTACACAATCAAGCAAAACCTTTTTGTTTGCTTTTATTTTCATCAAAACAAAAACCATTTTTTTATGTGTTTTCATCCCACGAGGTTAACATGATTATAAATCTCTATTAAATAAAATATATAGAATATAAAAACGAAAGTCTTTTTATATACATTATAAATTATTACAAATATATTATTTGTATATAATAATTAGGGTACGAAAGCTCACCAATTATACCCTTGTTGGGTTTCCCAAAACACACACATACACAGTGAAAATAGTAAATTTAAAATATTTTTGAGATTTCTAATGATCTCGTTAGACAGATTTGTTGGGTTTCTTGAAACACATACGTACGTATAAAGAAAACGATAAATTTAATTTTTTTTTGGAGTTCTTGGGATTTTGTTAAATGGATCTAAAGTTGTTTAAGGTTTATACGAAAATTGTCTAAAGATGTGAAATTTTTTCTGCTTTGAATATATGTTTCAAAGCTGGGTTGTCGCAAATCACAAGTCGTCCAATTGTTTGCCCTTTCATGGTAATTCACACGAACCACTAGTAAGAAATCTTCTCAACCCTTTTAGGAGAGAGGGATTTATATACCTTAGAGGGCTAGCTATTTTTTTATGTTTTAGGTATTTCAGCATTGTACTTTACTCACCTTTATCACCTTCTACAAGAAATAAGAGGCATGGTATTTTATTTATAGAGAAATCTGAAAACCCTATAAATAGCAAAGTATTAATTTGTCCCCTGAATAATATCAATTTGTTTATGTTTAACAACCGATACTTTGACATCAATCCAAAATATTAATTATATGTGTTTGACTCCTAATTGGATTGATGAAGGTTGGAACTTGAATAAAAGAATTCTAAACTTTTATTAAGTTTCTAATAATTAAGGTGAAATAATTGGCCAAGCGATTGAGAGTTGTTTGTTGGAATATGGAATCGATAACATTTTAACAGTTACAGTAGACAATGCAAGTTCAAAAAATTTGACAATAAAATATCTGAAAGAGTAACAAGTGGTTGGGCAACTAATATAATGTCAACTGACTTCATGCATATTAGATGTTGTACACATATTATCAATCTTATTGTATGTACAAGATTGAAAGATATTGATGATTCAGTGGTTAAGATTCGGAAAGCAGTAAGGTTTGTTAGATCTTCTTCTTCTAAATAACTTGTTTTTAACTAATGTGCGGAAAAGTTAAAAATTGGAAGTAAAAAATCTATTTGCTTTGATGTTGTAACTAGATGGAACTCTACGTATATGATGCTAGATGTTGCTGCTAAATTTGATGTGGTTTTTATGATGTTAGAAGAAACTGATCCTAGATATTTGAGATACTTTGAGATTGATTCAAATGGGAAATAAAAAAAACTTAAGTCCTCATGTTTTAGAAGATTAGGAAAAAGCTAAATCTTCTGTGAAGTTCTTGAAATTATTTTACATAGTTACATTGAAATTTTTTGACTTGTTGTATATGACATCTAATTCTTTCTTCCATGAATTGATTTCCATGCACACAAGCATATCCCAACTTTGTAGAAGTGCAAATGTTTATGCAAGTAAAATGACCAAGAATATGATGATAAAATATAAAAAAATATCGGGGGATCAAGATACACAACTATTTGTTGTAAGTGGATGTTGTGTTAGATCCACATTTTAAATTGAAATATATGAGATTTTGTTTTGGGAGATTGTATAATGTTGAAGAGGCTGAAAATTTTACAATTAAGTTAAAGATACTTTGCTAAGGTTGTTTGAGTATTATATGAATGTTGATGAGAATGCTAAGGTTATTCATAATGTTTGAACTGGTATAAATAAACATGTTAATGTTGATTTAATGGTGGTAAATGATATGTTAAATGATTTAGCTTCTCAATTCAAAAAACATTTAGAGGAAGAAAGTAGTGTATAAAGAAAAAATGAGGTTGAGATGTATTTAAGTGATGATTGTGAGGATCTTAATGATTTTAAATTAGATATTTTGGGTTGGTAGAGGTGTAATGCTACAAAATATAAGATTCTTTTTAAGGTGGCATAACACGTGTTAGCTATCCCGACATATTAGATCCATTTCAAAGTTCTTTATCCCCATCGACAGTGCAAACACTTGTTTATTGTCAAAATTGATTGTGTTTAGCACCAATTTCAATCAATATTAGAACCTTTATGGATTATATTGAAAATTCTAAGATAATTGAGTCAGGTAATTTCTCTTACAAATTTAAATGTAGTTATTTTATAATTTATTTACATATGTTTAATCTAACATTTTCATTTATGATTTTGTAGAATTTGGTGAAAATTTGAAAATCTAAACTAATTGTAAGTAGTATTCATGATGTTGGTGCAATCTTGAAATATAATTGTTTTGGGTAATTGATTTACTTTACCTTGTTAATTCCCTTTTAAAATTTTGCATTGTTAAATTTTTTAATAGTCGAAATCTAATATATTGCTAATTTGCTAGTGTTTCTTTATAGTATTATCCTTGCTGGAATTTTTAGATGTTGCTATTGCTAAAAAAATTTCTTTAAACTATGCTGGATATTTATGATAATTTATTGTTGGCTGCAAATGTATCCGCTCGCTAATGTTAACTTTTCTAGTGTAAACATCTTTTTTAATTTGAGGTGTTCAAGTTTGATCATGCATCTTGCATATTGCATTGATTTGGATTTTGCACATTAAAGATAGCAACATGGGAAACATTTCAAATTCATTGTAGCTGATATATATTTAAGGTTTATGAGGAAAGTTAGATTAAAAAAAATATCAATCTACTAATTTGATTAAAAAATCTTATGACAAACTAAACCTAACAAGAAAATTTTAAACAGTTTGATTAAAAAGCTTACAAATTAAACCCAAAAAGAAAATTTTAAAGCCCAATTTAATGTAAGTCCATTTAAAAAAAATCCAAAAAAACTCATATCTGACAGAATTAGGTTTCCCGATTTTATGTTAAAAAAACCAAACTTCACCGAACCGAACCGGTTCGGTTTGAATCGGATTTCGGTCTAGTTCGGTCTGAATCGGATTTCGGTCTAGTTCGGTCTATATTTTTCAAAATCAATCTAATTCGGCTCGGTTGGTTTTTTTTGTCCAAACCGAACTGAACTGTGAATAGCCCTAATTTAGGCAATTAAGCTCTTTATTTGACCAAATTAACTTTTCAAAATTATAATTTAACCTCCAAAATTTAATTTCCTTAAATTAAAGTCCTAATTGAACTAAAAAGTTAATTTTTCTTATAATTAAGCCTTCAATAAATTCTAAATACCTTAAAAATTCCAAAATAATGTTGGGTGTAACAATTCTTCAAACTTGAATATTTTGATCCATCTCAACCAATCTTTGATAATTTTTTGGCATTCTTTATGTTCTTCCCACGATATATATTCTCCAATTCTTTTATTTTTTTGTACTTTTCTTTTTTTAGATTTTTTTGTTTTTTTATATATGGGATCCTAAAAATGTGCAACAACAAAAACAAAGACTAATAAGTGAAAAATTAAAGATTGATAGATAGATAAAGCCTGATTATAGACCATTGCTCTAATGCAATTGATGAGAACATGGAGGGTAAGAACCCTAACCCACAATCAAGATAGAAAACAACACAAAAAGTTAAAATCATGTTGATAGAAAACTTGACCCGATGATTCTTGAACCAAGGAACTGAAGTTATTAGATGAAAAACTCCAAACATTTGATTATAAAAAATAAAGAACTAGGAACTATAAGGATGAACACCACAAAGACAGTTAATTCTTGATAAGTTCTTAAGAGTTCAATGAAGAACTAAGGGTATGAATGTAAAAAAAGAGAATTGGCTCGTGTTGAACGCCATAAAAACAGTTAATCATTGATAAGTTTTGAAGAGTTCAATGAAGAACCAAGTAAACAAAGACAATTGGCTTGCGCTACGCTACATGTCAGACTAAAATAAATTGAATGTAAAAAAGGAATGTTCAGGTTGTACGGAACTCTTTGATAATGTCATAAAACTCGTCCTAGTAGGTCAACTATGAAACCTCTCAACCTGACTACCTACCTAGCCTAAGTTTCAAATTAAATTGTGTAGAAGTTGCCTTGACATGATGCAGACAACTTGACAAGTCTAAAAGCAACAAAGACGAAAGGTGGTTTGACTTAAAAAATAATTCAAGATATATATATATATATATATATATATATATATTTTGGATCAACTTAGGTCAACCCATGTTTACCTATCAAACCCGCGACCCGAGTCATGGAATTCACTAGATTTTAATAACTTTATTATTTATTTATTTATTTAATCATATGATAATAAAATAGATGTTTGCAAAATCAAACACTAACATAATATTAGGGCTTTTTTTTATACCACAATAACCCCATAAAAAAATTGAAACAAATTATGAAATTTAATTTCCAATTAATCCAATAAAGATGAAATTGAAAAACAATCAATGAAAAAAACTAAAGAACAAAAAAAAAATGACTTGAGTTAACAAGTCTAGTTCCCGACCCGAGCCATTGACTTCACTAAATTTAATAATTTTACTTCTTTAAAATTATTTTTTTATTTAATAATACAATAACAAAAGTAAATATCTATAAAATTGAGCACTAAATCAATACCAGGATGTTTTTAGAAATCATGATAACTCTCACATAAAAGAAATCAAAAAATAATGAAATTTAATTTTTAATCAACAAATGAAATTGAAAAAAAAAAAATTAAATGATGAAAAAAATAAATTATTTTTTTAATAAATAGTATTTTGTGAGTGGGTGAAAAATGAATTAACTTCTATTTCAGTTTTTATTAATAATTAATTAATATTTTCTCTAAAAATAAATTGTTTTTAGGTTCATTTACACAGGCATATACATCTAAGGAATAGTTTGGCAGTTTAATGACTGTTTGACATGATATATGAGTAGATATCCGCACAAACACCAATGTATATCTCCATTTGAAAAGAGAGGAGCGGAGCACCATTCAAGGATCAGCAGATGAGCACTCCGTAACACATCGATCCGTATCTCTAATGCTGAATAACACGGACGACTTGATCGTGGTGACTGTCAAAAACCAAACCTATTCTGATACTTCCGGTGATTTGAGGCTCGGGAAGGCTCCAGAATCCAGATTGTTTAGCAAAGAGGTTGTAGAATTTAGACACTGTAATACAGAAGATTATCCCTAACACCAAAAACAAAAGCAAACCATTACTTTTGTATCATTGACATCAAGAAACCGGAGATTTGAGGCACAAGTGCAAAACCGTTTCAGAGAAAGGAAAATACAAGGGATATTAGCAGATTTTATATCATTGACATCAAGAAAAATGTATTGAGCACAGAGCAGAGCCATCACTGAACAAATAGTGCCACAGAAGTCCAACAATATAAGTTCTATGCCCAGTAGTTCAGAATTGGATAACATTTCCATGCTTTCTGAGGTGATAAAGCTCTGTTTCAACATGCAACAGAATGAAAACTAGAGAAATTAATATTATGACTCCCTGCTAAGCAATTAATCAAGCAAGCAAATCTGTTACTTGAGCTCACAAGATGACTAAAGAGATGAAATTTTAGACACTTGCAATAAACAGGTTCCATTGGCGAATTGTTTAGCCACTTGTGCACTGACGGGTTCTTTTGGGTGATAGAGACATCATTTGAAACAAGGGCAAAAAATGCTAAGAAAAAGCCAAAAAAACAAGGTCAAGCAATGCATAATTAAACTGAGCATAACATGACTAAACTGAAAGATAGGAACAATCCTAATCTATGATAATATGGAAAAGAAACCGAATAAGCCAACTGGAAAATTCGGAATTATCATATGAATAGATTCCAGGTTAAAACTGTCTTCTCATCATAGTACATAAAATTGAAAGAATTCGAACCCAAACATAATGTTAACATCAGAGTCTTGTGCTGCTACTCCAAACATCACAAGTGAGAAGCTTGTAGCTCAACATGCAAAAAGGCAAAACTATCCTGCATGCAATCTGTTTATTTAACAAAAGCATTACAATCATTGATTCTGTAATACAATAGAAGATTTAACAGGTTTAAAGGTTTAATGGACATGGAGCAATTTCTTTTAAACTAACAATACCAAAGCCATCGTTTCAAATATGTAATATTGAAAAGCAAATATGCTAAATGGTTAATTTGTATCCAACTAATCAGTGTGTCATACCTGTACCATCAGTATATTCATTCGAACTCAAATATCCTTTAAATACAATAATAGTGCACATATTGTCGGTAAAAACAATGATACATTAATATACAGCCAAAATAGCAATGGCATCCATCTCTAGAAACACCCTTGCCGAGAGAAGCCCCCCACCACCTTCCCAAAAAACATGCTGGACAAGCTTTCAAAAAATAGAAAAAAAATCTTTTCCAAGCTATTCTACTTGCAAAGTTCCAGAAACAGGTGTTTATGTTTTGGAGGCTAAATCTTTGCCAGGTGCAAGAGACAAAATGTAAATGCCATAACAAATTTGTATGGAACTCACATTTTCTGTAGCATTGAAAAACAATAACATGGTCAAAACCCAGCCATTGAAGTCAACCGACATCCCATTTGAAGCCCTGAAGCTGATACTGGGACAAATGTTCTGTTCGTGTTTCCCAGTACTGCAATTCTTCGCCTTGGTGCTCCAAAGAATTTTCTGTATCATCAATATCATCGATTAACCTTGACTTAATCCATGCTGCTGCTACATCGTCACTCAGCTCCCTTGGCATGCCCTTCACTAATTCGTCCAGTGCATTCAACAAGTTGGCACGACTATATAGTTCAATCATACAAGTATAATGTTCTACAACAGGAGTTATCCCATAGTGTTCTCTCATATATTTGAAGTACATATCACCCTCTCTTACTTTGTCAGTCTGTAAACAAGCGCATATGACACCTACAAAAGTGATTGCATCTGGCCGTACATTTGCCTCCTCCATCTTTGTAAAAAGAGAAAGGGCCTCCTCCCCATATCCATGCACCCCCAAGCTAGTTATCATAGCATTCCATGTAGCTAAACTTTTTATTTGCATCTCGCGAAATACTTGCCTGGCATCATCCAAACTGCCACATTTGCTATACATGTCAATAAGAGCAGTCCCAAGGAAAGCCCCAAGGTCGAACTCGTTCTTGAGTGCATAATCATGAATCCATCTACCCAATTTAAGACTACCCAACTCGGAGCACGCCTTTAACAAATTAACCAGAGTATACTCATTGGGCTTCACATTAGCAAGCAACATTCTCCAAAACAATTCAAACGCCTCATGAGGTCGTTGGTTCCTCACATACGCATTAATTATTGCCGTCCAGGAAACGACATTGCGTGTTGGCATTTGATCAAAAGCCCGTCGAGCAGCATCCAGATCTCCACAAACAACAAGTCCTGCAATAAAAGTGGTCCACGAAACCACATTTCGAACACGCATTTTGTCAAACACCTTGCGTCCATAGCCCTCATCCCCGCAGCTGAAATAAAGATCCATCAAAGTGTTGTACAAAAACATATCCTTTGAAAACCCAGTTTTAATAGCAAGGCCATGGACCTCTTTCCCTTTTCTGATGGAACCGGAGGCCAAACACGCCTTAACAACGAAAGGGAAAGTGAACTTATCGGGAGGAAAGCCACGGCGAATCATGAGGTTATAGAGAAGGAGAGCTTTCATAGAATATCCATGAATAGTGTACGTCCTAATCAAGAAATTCCAAGTAAAAGTATGGGGTTCTTGAACTTGATGGAAAAGTAAAGCAGCATAATCCAATCTCCCATAAGAAGAACAGAGGTGGATCAATTTCCTAACAAGTAATTGATTAGCAGAGAGGGCATTGCGGATGATCTTACCATGGACTAGTTTGAGATGATTGAAACTGGTGCAGTTTTGGAGTAAAAGGAGAGCTTCAGCAGAACCAAACTTAGGCCAACATGTAGAACTAGTGTGATAGTGAGAGTTCAAGAATGGGCTTCTTCTTCTGCTGGATATAATAAGAGCATCAGGTAGAGTAGACGAAAGGCATGCGACCATTATTCTTTTCACCGCTGGTTTGGTTGTTGGACGCTTCACCGCTCTGCAAGCTGCGTATTGACTGCAGTTTGTTTATTCTGCTAATGTTGTAGTGGAATAATATTATTGTCTGGCGATAATCCTCGGCCTCACAGATCGCACGGAAATTATCGCATGATTTTGGATAGTGTATTGAGGATTGAGCGAGGCCATGTCACCTTTTCCGTTTTATAGTTCAACAAAATTTACGCATGATAACCAATCTCTCACGAAAGTTAATTTTGATTTAATTTAACATGATTGGTTAATTTTGATCAAATTAATTAGTCAAAATTTATTAATGTTTTTTTAAATTTTTCACAATATTTTTTTTAAACAATGTTATTTTAATATATTTTTTAAAATAAATTAATCTAGATTAATCTACTTAATTATGAGTCAAATTTAATAAATACATTAGTAACTGTCTTCGTTTTTTTTTCAAAAATAATTGATGCATTAAGTTTTTTTCATTGCATTAGGTAAAGGAATTGTACCCTATGTATGTATTTTCTTTAAGAAAAATATTTTAATATTCTATCATTTTAATACGAGCGAAGAATTTGATGAGAATCAACTATTATCACTGAATGATTTATTAAAGGTGTCAATTAGACTTATTACAAAGTTAAAAACAAAAAAAAAATCAATATTTTATAAACTAATTCAAATATTTAGACCAAGTCAAATGTCAAGATAAGTTTAAAAAATGACCACGTTTTAATTAACATAATCCACATATGAGAACAAGTTGGGAAAGCCTAATTGCTTACAGATTGGGCAAGAAATCTTGGTTGCTTGCAGATTGGGCAAGAAGAGGCGGTTTTAGGCTTTTTTTTTTTCAAACATATATTTTTATGTTAACAAGCATAACTTTATATCTAATTGTTAGATCATATTACAATTTTTCCATATATTTTAAAAGTCATGTTTCCTATAGGATTAACATTTCATAACAATCGAGCATTAGGAAGGCTTTGCAATAAAAACCATAAGCTACTGAGCGAGAATTGCATTATTTTCCTAGTTGGTTTATGATATTTTTTTCTATTTTATTTATAATTTTTTTGTTATTTTTCCAACCTTATTTAGAACATTTTACCTAATATAAATAAGATTTTTTTAGCTTGTATTTAGGTTTTCTTTTGGGGGGAGATTGTTTATTATTCATAAATAATATTTTGTGTGCGGTAAGGTTGCTCATATTCTTGGTTCTTCATCAAACTTTTCTAGACTTATTAAAGATTAACTGACTTTGTGGCGTTCATCATCTATAAACTTCTAGTTCTTGATTCTTTATAATTAGTGGGTTAGGGTATTTTGACATGATCAAATAATTGATATCTTTTCTCAAGTGCAAGAGTATCCAAATAATAAATAAACCGGGAAAATTGGGGTCGATCTATAAGGTGGTTAAGGATAAAGAACCATAAATACTAAAAGAAACCAAGTTAAAGAGATCTAATGTTGTGATATTAATGTTAAGATTTAATAGAGATAAAATAATTATCAGGGTTAGAGGATCCATTAATGGTATTTCAAATAAATATAATTCAAATTATTTCTATTATTCAAGTGGAAACCACACACAAAGAAAGTTCCAAACATATGATTTATCATTAATGACTCATTTTAAGTTATTAATATAATTAATATAATTATCTTTAATTATCTTATTTGAGTAATGCCAACACTTGTACATATTGTCAAGTATTCATGGTGTTAACTTATGTCAATAATAAATTATGATCCTAACATAGCATAAATACTAATTCTCCATACACTAGGCTATGAAAAAAATCAAGTATTTGTTATCCTAAGGATTGTACACCACGAATCAAGACTCACCACCTAATAAGGAGGGTATTAAGATTGATCAAGATAACAACTTCAACACATGTTAATAGCAATCTTTCTTGAATTTGAACATTAAAGTTCATGTTAAGTTTGTACTATACTTATTCTTACACCATTAGTGTAACCTTTTTATCTTGGCAAAAATAAACTTAACTAAACATAATTAAGAAGAAAAACATAAATAAACAAGATAAAAATATAGTTATAACATAAATTAATTAAGTATAATAAATAAAATGATAAGCATAAAAAAGAGATTAATGAGAATATAACATGAAAAAAAACTTGAAAATTAAAAAAATGCAAATAAAGAAAGCAAAAACAAGGATCTTGATTTGAAAACCAAGATGTCTAAATGTATGACAAATGCCTTCTTTTATAGGCTAAAATTTACAACTATTAATACGGTGGCTAACTATTGATTTGGTGGCTAAATAAAATATCATTAATAACATCATAATCTAAACATATGATCTTCATGAAAGTTGATGATATAAAACTTTAATAAAATATATTTTTAAGTACTTATCACATCCTCAACTAGCTTATTACTATTCCTTAGTAATTAAAACGTTCAAATAGAAAAACAATTTACAGAATCTAAAATCAACACATTCATCATTTTACTTCCACTGATCAATTCAAATAAATAAACTCTCATTAGATTTATATTTCTGTCATATACCTCTTAATCAAGATATTACTAAACCTTCATTTTATACTCAATATATCAACACATAGTTATGAGGCTTTGCTTAGAAGAAAACAAAATTTATTCTACTGTTTTTCTAACGCTAACTTCCTTGGATAGGGATATAACGAGCTTTAGGCAAAAAAACTCCCAAACTAGTTGGCCTTAAAGTATTAGGTGTTGAGACACCCCTACAAGTTTAATAACATGGGTTACAGATATTTAAATATAGATAATGCAATGTTTGATTCCCTTAACCTTTCTCCTCAACCCATGTAACAAGCTTTAGGCCAATAACTCTCAGGTTGGTTGACTTTAGGGCATTAGGTGTTAAGACACCCTTTCAGGCTTAATTGCTTAGGTTAAAGAAGCTACAAAACCAAACTTTATATATATATATATATATATAATCTTTCATTCCTTTAGTTGCCATCTTTGACAAAAGAACACAAATAATGTAATAATCCAATTTGCAACTCAAAAAACATATGTCAAAGTATGTGTGTAAAAATGATGGTTATAAATACTTGATAAATAAGTATATGAGCATAATTAAGTGATAACAATATGAGAGTTTTAAAACTTGAATAATTAAAAAAAAATGTATGATAAAACCATGTTATGAATTTTGCAAATAACCATTGTAAAATATTTATTACAATACGTCTCAAGAGTCATCTTAAGAGTAGAGTTCCTTCTTACTCTATCATCCTCACAGTAACAATTATATCAAATGATTTTAATAACATAAAAAAAGCCTTTTTTTCTAACTATTTCAACTATCATCTCCTTCAACCAAAATGAGATATTGTCATCAATGTTTAAAGTAAAAAAGGTAGAGTATAGAAGACATCACCTGAAATAGCAATTACTGAAAAACTTGAAATAACAATTACTGAAAAACTTAAAACACACTTAAACAAATTTAATAAACAATGAAATAACAAATAATATGTTATGGATAAAATCAAAAGACATAAATATTTACATACTAAAGCTCAAATTCAATCTATGTTTTTTACAACTTTTCATGATTGACTAGCCTGTTTGATTCATAGATGCATCATTTTAGGGATAAAAATTTGTAGTTGGTCAATCAATTGTTCAGCAATTGTAGTAGAGATTATGATTCGTTGTGCTAAAGATGTAATAAACCTTTGTTCCACCACATGGTCAATAAAAGACAACAAATTATTATAAAAACTATTAACATTTAACAAACTTATAGGTTTTTGGTGAATGTTCAGTTGGGCCTAAAAGAAAATATCAAATATCTCTTATAATGTGCCCAAACCATCTAATAAAGAAATAAAAGCATCATAATGTTCAAGCATTGTACCTATTCATTCAGACATTGTCAAGACTTTTAGTTCCTCTCTAGTTGTTTTTCAAGTGATGTTCTTTTTGGATAAAGCTTTTGAGATGATACCTAAAACTTGACTATCTCATAAAAATATAGTTGTTGACACACTCCCTATTAACCCATGATTATCTCTCTCATACACTAAATGAATCTTTCTCTCAGCTAGTACCTGACCAAGATGATTTGTTGATTATAAAAACTCCAAAGACTGGATCCACCAAAAACATAAATATTTTATATTTTATGAGCTAAGGATCGTTCCATTTCTATCCTCTTTTATACTCTTTAAATGTATAAGTTGAATAAAAATGAAAGGAAATGTGGATTTTATAGATATAGAAAAAGAAATGCAATCATATCACCTATATGGATAGGCTAATTGGAGGTTTTTTTTTTTATTTGTGTCAAAACATGTATACGTACAAGTAATTGTGATTGTAACTCACATCTTCCCTAGGTTTTATTTCCAAAAATAGCTTAAACACCCTTTATAGGTCGGGATAGGCTTCCTATACAGTTTTTTAAAAAACTAACAAACAAGGTCTTTTTTAGTCAGATTCTCAAGACTATGTCTAACATATTATTTATGAAAATAGGGTCGTAAATCATGAATTTCATGATGCACATCTCTGTTGTTATAGAATTAAGGCAATAATAACACATAAAAGGGTGAATTAGGTGTTCCACTAATTATGTCAAATAATGTAAATAATCACACTAAGCACATATAACACAATAACCAACAATATAATTAAAGTGTTTAATGTAAATAGATAATGGAAGAGAGATTGTAGACTTAGTTTTTAACATGGTTTGGCAAGACTACATATATACCTCTCTTTTACTAATCTAAGTGAAAGATACAATGCCCTTGATGAATTCATACCAAGCAATTACACTACTTGAAGATGTCCTCTCTTTAAGATTTTTTCTTTGGTGACAAAACATTATTAATACCAAGAGTTTATCCAGAATCTCAAGTGTTTACAATTATGATTTGTTTACAACAAGATGCACTCTCTCAAAAAGTAGATTATACAATTGAAAATAATCTCTATAGTTAACTTAATAGAACTTAGGATGACTGAAGGTGTGTAAGTGTAATGCATGTAAGATTTTATACTCTTATACTAGAATATGAAGATTTAATTTAGCACAACTTAGAGTATGTTAAGATTGATGATTTCTAGTTGGTTTTTCTTTTGGAATAGCTTCTATATCATGTGTATTCAGAATCTCTCTTTAATTTTGCATAAAAGAGAGCTATATATATGTTTCCAAAAGAAACTAGCCATTTATAGCAATTGGAATGCCTCTAGTGGCTAAAATGGTTGACTGGTTTAAATGATTATATTATTCGATCAATTGGATCCTACAAAATTCCAAGTGTTCATCACAGATGAACAACAATCAACCGGTTCTCATAGTATGCCCATATGGTTGACCAGTTCAGCTTGAAAATCAATTTTGACAATTTCAAACCTAGTGAAACTTGAACTGATTAAATGTATATCAATCCTATTTATGCATACAATGTGAAGTGTGTGAGTTCATTTTAGTTTGCTATTGAATAAGATATAAAGATTTAATAATAAGCTCTAAAATGAATTCTTAATAGTTAAGTCTTCACTACTTTGTATCTTAGATTTATTGATGGATTTCTTCATTCAATTTCACATACTTGTTAATGTGATCTTTATATAAAGCCTATTTAAATTTAATCTCATCCAAACTTATCATTAGTCCATTCTCCATTTGATTGTTATCATCAAAATATAAGATATTATAAATATTAATATGTGACCCATAAGTCAATAATATCTACTAGGATGTGTCTCAAGAGTCAATAGAGGATTATCTAAAGACTCATTACTTAGGTCATCCTTAATGAATTGTATTTTATCTTAATGAGATATAGATATCATTCCTAAAAAATGACATTGTGCATTACAAGTCAATCTAGCACATCTGTGATAAATTTTTAATTGTTTTGCATGATGTTTCTTCACAAAAATGTTTTTACCTGTCCTATGCATGTGTGAAATAAAAGAATTGGAAGACTCACATAATAATTGGACCTTCACTTTAATTATCCAATGAATATCTTCAGGAACTTCATGGTACATTAACAATCTCAATCTCTCACACTTAGCACGATAAATTTTTATCATGCAAAGCGAGAAAATACCTTTTCAATTTATCGAGAGTGGTATCCAATTTTTAGATTAGAGGTGGAGAAGATATGTAAAGAAAAAAGAAGAAACAAAGCATTGAACAATTGATTAATAAATATAAAAACATATATAAGTTATCATGAAAAACTGAAAATAATCGACTTGAGAGTCATAGAGTACCATTATCTACCATTTGACTGGGGTAGGAAAGAGACTAGCAAAAAAAAAAAAAAGTCACACAAAAACAATGTGAGAGAAAAAAAATTCAATCTTTGTAAAAAAAAAATTATTCAAATCAATGAATTCATTTTTATAAGGAAAATTATCAAAGTATGCTTTCAAACGATGTCCATTCACCTTAAAAACATTTCTATTATTTAGATTCTTGATATTAAAGGTTCCATAAGAATACACACGTTTCACAATAAATAGACCTCTCTATCTTGATCTTAGCTTTTTAGGAAGTAAATAGAGTCGAGAATTATAAAACAAAACCTTTTAACCAACATCAAATGTTTTTCTTAAGATTTTCTTGTCATGAAACACTTTGATTTTTGCTTTATGAATTTTTGAATTCTCATATGCATCATTTCTTATTTCATCAAGTTCGTTATTTTGTAACTTATACAGTTGACTAAATCATCAAGGTTTGAATTGAAAGCTTTAATAACCCAATAAGCATTATGTTCAAGTTCCACATGCGAGTGACAAGGTTTCTCATAAATTAGCCTATAAAGTGACATATCTAATGATAAGCTCAAAGTGCATTATCAAGTCTTTTTTATTAGGGTTCATACCTATCTCAGAGTGTTCAGATGATTCTCTAGAACCCCCTTAACTAATAGATGCTTCAATAAGATTTGTTTGATCTTCCTATTAGCAAGTTCTACTTCCCCACTTGTTTGAGGGTGATAAAGTGTAGCAACTTTATGTGTGATTGCATATTTCTTCATTAAAGATTCAAGTGGTTTGTTGAAAAAATATATTCCACCATCACTTATCATGGCATGAGAGATTCCAAATCAACTCAAAATATTACCTTCAAAAAATTTGATCATTATTTTGACTTAGAATTGTCTCTATCTATTTTGAAACATAATCTATTACGACTAATATGTGCAAAAAACCAAATGACGAAGGAAATAGACCTATTAAATCTATACTCTAATAGTCAAAGATTTCAATGACAAGAATAAGATTTAAAGGCATCATGTAATGTTTTGAAATAGATCCTAACTTTTGATAATTTTCACAGATTTTGTAGAATGCAAGTGTGTCCTTGAACATAGTAGGCCAATAAAATCTACATTGTAAGGTTTTTTTAGTTGTCTTTTTTTTACGAGAAATGATCCTCTCATGCCTTAGAATGACAAGATTTAATGACACTACTTACCTCATTATTGGGAAGGCTTCTTCAAAATATTTGATCAGGACAATACTTGAATACATAAAGGTCATCCTTATAAAAGTTCTTCACTTTGCTCAAAAATTTGCTTTTATCTTGAGTACTCCAATGAGCTAGCAAATCTTCTATTGCAAGAAAATTAACAATATTAACAAACCAAGATATTATAGGAATGAAGAATAAGGATTCATTAGGAAAGTAATCATTGATTGGTATCATATCAAATGTTGACTCTATTTTAAATCTCAACAAATGATCAGCGACAATATTTTTTTATGCCTTTCTTGTATTTGATTATGATACCAAATTCTTGGAGTAACAAGATCCATCAAACTAATCTAGCCTTAGAATTCTTCTTAGAAAGAAGATATTTTAATGTTGCATGATCACTAAAAACAATAACAAGTGAGCTAACAAGATAACATCTAATTTTTTCACATGCAAACACTATTACAAGTAATTCATTTTCAATGGTGGAATAATTCATTTAAGCACTATTTAAAGTTTTACTTGCATAGTAAATCATATAAGATTTCCTCTCTTTTTTTAATCCTAAAACAGCACCCACGACATAATCACTAGTGTCACATATTATTTCAAAAGATAATAACCAATTAGGAGGTTGAATGACTGGAATAAAAGTAAACAAATTTTTAAGTTTAACAAAGGCTTATTCACAATATCCATTCCATTCAAAAACATTATCCTTTGTCCACAATGGCTTAGATATTACACTAAAATCTTTAATAAACCTCCTATAAAAACCAACATGTCATAAGTATGATTTAACATCTTTAATAGATTTTAGTGTTAGTAAGTTGACAATTAACTCGATATAAGACTTGTCAGCCTCAATTTTTATTATAAAACAATGTGATCAAGTACAATATCATTTGTTATCATGAATTGGTATTTTTTTTCCAATTTAGGACAGGATTCTAATAGAAAAATAATTATCAACCAAAAATAGAAAAATAATCCATGAAAATTTCAAGAAAATATTCAACCATATCACTAAATATAATAAGCATGCATCTTTGAAATGTGGTTGGTACATTACATAATCCAAAAGGCATCCTTCGATATACAAAAGTACCAAATAGACATGTAAAAGTAGTTTTCTTTTGATCTTCAAGTGCAATGTCAATTTGGTTGTAACTTGAATAGTCATATAGGAAACTCCTTTATCATAAGCATTTGATGGGAAGCTTAGCTCAGCATTTCTACAATGCTGTAAGGATTGCTAAAAGGATAAAATAGGGAATTAAGTCTAGGCATATAGCTAAGACAGTAAAAAAGAAAAGAGAAAATGAAGTGAACAGTTTTAAAGGTATGTATAAAGGCAAGAAAGAGAACTACCATAGCCCCCAAACCACCTACCTTTCAAATTACTAGCATTAACTTTCCCAAACCTTTACCCTAAACCAAACCAATAAATCAAATAGCCAATCAAACAACTAGAATAACCACAAAAAACAAACATAATAAATATCCTAAAGAAACTACGACCTCTATCTATGACCTTGAATGAGTTTTATGCCAAATTACTAAGTATTAGGCATATAACTCTTATCTTTGTACCACTACTACAACAAGGACAATAATTTATTATTATTCACTTTTAATATAAGGATAAAAAAACTTGTATGAGGTTAATATCCAAAATATTATTGGGGGTAATACAACTCATTCACTTCTAATATAATGATAAAAATTACAAGGAGTTTTATCTGAAATATTATTTGGAATGACGCAATAACCAATAATTTCATGTTTATCCCCAAAAGAAACCTCAATGATAATTGAGAATATTTCAACCTGTGTCCCATGATACAAGAGTCATGGACATTTGAAATAACAAAGAGAAAGAGAAAAATGAAAATCAATGAATCTTTTTTGGTTTCTAACTATGGTTCATTTGCAGTGTATAAGATGTGAATAAACCTGTTTTCTTTAGACATCTTCCAAACCAAGTTCTTGACCTAAAAAACCAGAGTTTGTTCATCGTAGCAATCTCATCATAGATACACTGATAGAAATAGAAACACCATTAGACTATAGCAACCACAAACGAAGAAAAATAATGCAGCTTATCTCAGGTAAGGTATATATGGTTCTAATACATTCTCTTTACGCAACTAGTCCCTTGCCTAGAATCTCTAAAGATCAGTTAGGATTCCTAATAATCATAATACTAGGTGATGACTATTTATCCAACCAAAAACCTCTTAACCTGCCTGTAAAGGGTCGTCTCGACGTCGCACTCTCGTGAGGCTAAGATAGTGTTTATGCTACAATTTAAATCATTATAAGTGTTATAAATCTCTTCAAATTATCTCAAATGTAAGTATGGATTTTTTGAATTATAAGCGATAGAAATTTGATAAAATATGAATGATACATAACTTAATTGAAGTTTGAAGCATTATTGGATCCATGTGGTCTCTAAATGTTATAAGACGATTATTATCATTATAAAGTGACTAGTTAACTTCTTCAGCCACGTTTTCTAAAGAAGATGAAGAATTCCTAGAAAGTTTACAACTTAATGTGCATGAACAAACTTTCATTCAATTGTAGAAAGAAAAGAAAAAAAGAAGAAAAAAAATGAAAATAAAAGTGAAAAGAAAAACAAGAATAAAATTTATAGTTTGTACATTAACTTACCTCCTTAACAACGACATTAAGAACTTGACATGATCAAATAATTGATGTCTTTTTCAAGTACGAGAGTGTCAAAGTAATAAATAATCTAGAAAGACCAGGGTCGATCCATAGGGAGGTTAAGGATACAAAACCACAAATAATAAAAGAAAAAAAAAGTTAAAGAGATCTAAAAGATATGATATTAATGTAAAGATTTAACAAAGATAAAAACAATTGTTAAAGTTAGAAGATCCATTAATAGTATTTCAAATAAATATAGTTCAAACTCTTTCTATTACTCAACTATAAACCACTCACAAAAAAGATTCCAATCAGATAATTTATCATTAATGACTCATTTTAAGTTATTAACACGATTATATTAATTATCTTTAATTACCTTGTTCGAGTAACCCTAACACTTGTAAATATTGTCACGTATTCATGGTGCTAACTTATGTCAACAACAAATCAAGATCCTTACATAGCACAAGTGTAAGTTCTTTATGTGGTAGCCTATGAAAGAATTAAATATTTGTTGTACCAAGGATTATACACCATGAATCAAGACTCACTACTTAACAAGGAGGGTATTAATACTAATTAAGATAACAACTACAACACATGTTAATAGCAAATGTTTTTTAATTTAAACATTAAAGTCCATGATGAGTTTGTACTAGTTCTTACACCATTAGTGTAACCTTTTCATCTTGGAGAAAATAACCTTAAATGAACATAATGAAGAAGAAAAACATAAATAATCAAGATAAGAACATAACTATGATATAAATTAACATGAAATAAAACTTAAATATTACAAAAATATAAAAAAGAAAGCAAAAGCATGGATCTATTATTCAAGGATTAAGACAATTATAACACCTAAAAGGGGGTGCATTAAGTGTATCACTAATATTAACAAATAATGAACTATATATATGTTTCTAGCAAAAACTAGTCATTTATAACCATTATAATCCCATAAACGACTAAAACAATCGATCGGATCAAATTGATCACTCTAATTGGTCGATTGTGTAACGACCCGACTTTTTCAGAGCCAAAATTGATTGAATTTTTTTTATCGGCCAATTCTGGATGTTTTTTACCATATCATTCTACAAATTTATAATTGCCTTTCATTCATTAACAAGGCACAATCCATATAGGATAACGTAAATCAACATTCCCATAAAACATGTTCTCAATACACCTGCCCATAATATTTTATTTTCATACTCATAGGTTTACATTATATCATATTGACATACTCATAAATTCACATTCATGTTCTAGTTGTTATCATCACAAGTTCATACGAGATTTCCAAATAGCAAGTTACACAATTAGTACTTTCGTTATCCTGACCTTGTGTAATTTCACAGCATGACATCCTCATAAGAAGAATACCACATACGTATATTCATACACATCATTTCTACAAGATCGCACATTCACATCCATATTCCATTTCATTTTGTCATTACAAGTCTTTACAAAAGGGGTCGGATAACTAATTGAGTGATTTACATGTATGTTCATACAGAGCTCATATCACCCATAACATGTGAATATATAATTCTTTTCAAATGAATGAGCCGTGAAATGGATTTCCTTACGCACCATGTTGGTATGATGTCTCTGTTACAACATAAGGTAATTTCAAGCATTATAGGCAATTTTAAAAAAAACATAATAAAGCAATATTAACGTTACATTTCACTCATGGACCAATAAAGCATAATTCTTTCATTTCTCCGTACTTATATAAGTACCACCCTTAATAATTCTTACTGAGGCTAATTACAATACTCAAACCCGGTCATCCATCTCGAATACCGTTAACCGAACTAAAGTTATTCTTTGTTTAAAGCATAACAATCATAGTTCTTTCATTTACTTGGTATATACAAAACATAGTACCCATGAACTCATCAACTCTGAAACTAACTCACAACTCCCATATCCAGCAATCCTCTTAGAATGCTATTAGCTGAAGCTAATCATATGTGCATCCCAGTCATCCACTTAGGATGTCATTAGCCGAAGCTAATTATTTATCAGTCCCGGTAATCCAATTAGGATGTCATTAGCCGAAGCTAATTATTTATCAGTCCCGGTAATCCAATTAGGATGCCATTAGCCGAAGCTAATCATTTGTCAGTCCCGGTCATCCACTTGGGATGCCATTAGCCGAAGCTAATTATTTGTTAGTCCTGGTCACCCATATAGGATGCCATTAGCCGAAGCTAATCATTTTTCAGTCTCAGTCATCCACTTCGGATGCTATTAGCTGAAACTAATCATTTGTCAGTCCCGGTCATCCACTTCGGATGCCATTAGCTGAAGCTAATCATTTGTCAGTCCCGGTCATCCACTTAGGATGCCATTAGCCGAAGCTAATCATTAACCCATCAAACGTTCCAGAGGCAGTTTATGTAATCACTATAACATGATATTATATCCTTTATAATACATCAACAAACATTTCATAACAGTTTAGCATTCAGTATAACACAACAATAGGCCCTTCATATTTTTCATCCAACCATTCATGATGGTTAATGTTCAATACAATACAACAATAGATCCCTCATAATACTCATACAAAAATTCGTCACAATTACATTCAATAAAATACAATAGTTGAGCCCTCGAAATACTCATACAACCATTCTTCATAATTACATTCAATAAACTACAATAGTAGATCCTTCGAAATACTCATACAACCATTTGTCACATTTTCATTCAATAAAATACAACAGTAGGTCCTTCGTAATACTCATACAACCATTCGTCAACATCCCAAATTGATAATAGCCCAATCAACATCTCATAGTCGGTTTAATATTCATCGCAACACGATAATATATCCACCTCAAACAGGTAATTTCAGAACATTAACATTTTAATCATTGTTTCAACATTCATCAAGAACTCGATCAACATTTCATAGTTATTTTGACAATCATCCAGAATTCAAATTCAATCAAACACTTCATTGTCGTTTCATCATTCAACAAGGATTTAATAATATATTATTATAAGTAAATCATTTCAAAACATAAACATCATACGAGAAAAAGATGGGAACCACCTAACTGTTCCACCCGCAGGGTGTCCTTGTCCCGACAAAGGTCTGATCCCGGCTGCACCACCTAAGACATATTGGCCACAAATCAGTACATTCGTATTCAGTGATCACCCAACTCGTCACCATGCATACTTTAAACATAAACAAGTTCATATTCCACTGTTTCACATATCACAATCACACAGTGTAACCATCTTAACCATTGGCCTAATTCAAATATGTAAAACTATTTCAGAAATTGTTAGCGAAACCTGGTTCGTTAGTGACGCAGATTCATCAGCGACTAGATTGCTGGTGTTACCCTGATTTGGTAGTGAGGCAGGTTCACTGCAGATAACACGATTCGGTAATGAAAACTGATTCGTTGCGAACAACGTAATTTGGTAGCGAAAACAGATTCGCTAAATTCGACAGCAAAAATTGATTCCCTGCGGACAACACTATTCAACAGCGAAAGCTGATTCGCTGCTGGCATTGTAATTAGACAACGAAAACTGATTCACTACAGACAACTCAATTTCGGCAGTGAATCACAATTTCACTGCAGACAACACCCTCTCAGCAACGAATCACAAATTCACTGCAGACAACATCCCTTTTGGCAGCGAACGCTGATTTGCTGTAGACAACTCAATTTCAGTTACGAATCACGAATTCGTTGAGGACAACTCAATTTCAGCAGCGAACATTGATTCACTACACACAACACAATTTTAGAAGCGAATGCTAATTCGTTGCAGTAAACTCAATTTCAAGAGCGAATCACAAATTCGCTGCAGACGACAACCTTTCGGCATTGAATGCTGATTCACTGCAGACAACACAATTTCGACAGCGAATGCTAATTCGCTGTAGACAACTCAATTTCGACAGCGAATCACAAATTCATTGCAGACAACACCTTTTCGATAACGAATCATAATTTCACTGCAGACAACACCTCTTTTGGCAGCGAACGCTGATTCGCTGCTGACAACTCAATTTCTATTGTGAATCACGAATTCACTGCGGACAACCCAATTTCGACAGCGAATGCTGATTCGCTGTAGACAACACAATTTCGACAGCGAATGCCAATTCACTGCAGTCAACAACCTTTTGGTAGCAAACACTAATTCGCTGCAGACAACATATTTCAGCAGTGAATTCTAATTCGCTATAGACAACTCAATTTCAACAGCAAATCATAAATTCGCTACAGACAACACCCCTTTCGGCAGCGAACGCTGTAGACAACTCAATTTCGACAGCAAACGTTGATTCGATGCAAACAACACAATTTCAGCAGCGAATGCTAATTCGCTGCAGATAACACCCTTTTCGATAGCGAATGCAGATTGCTGCAGACAACTTAATTTTGGCTGCGAATCATGAATTCACTGCGGATAATGTAATTTCAATAGTGAATGCTGATTCGCTGCAGACAACACAATTCAGCAGTGAAAATTCATTCGTTGCAGATAACACAAATTGGTAGCGAAACTAATTCATTGCAAACCACACAATTCAGCAGCGAAACTAATTCGCTGCATACAACATAATTCAACAGCGAAACTGGTTCGTTATATGCAACACAAATCGACAAGGAAACTAATTCGCTGCAAACACTCCAAATTAGCAACAAAACTAAATCGCTGCAAACTACACCCTCGACAACAAAACTAATTCTTTGTAGGCAACACAATTCGGCAATAAAAATTCCTTCGCTGCAGATAACACAAATCATCAGCGAAACTAATTCGCTGCAAACCACGCAATTCGGCAGCGAACTAATTCACTGTAAACAACATAACTCTGCACATAACATCATCTTAACAAATTATTATACAATTTCATCAAACACAAGTAGAAATGTATGTCATTAACACCAACATACTTTCAGTTTTGGTTTCAGCAGGGTCTAAGGTCCTAATGACTACACAATTTTATATATAACCCTTTCTAACACAAGTTCTTCTATCATACATGCAAGAATCAAGATAATAACGCCATCATGCATTTTGTTTTAGTTCAAGTATGTCCTTAAGAGTTCAACAAGATCATAATTTCTGCATTTTTTCATCTCATTCCACATTTCATTCAAGTTCATCAATCATTCATTGGAAGTCTAGGCATTAACATCAATAAAAATTCTGCCTTAGTTCACTAACTTGGTTGGTCCTCTTCTTAAGTTTACACCCTCAAAATCACTTATACTCACTTAGATTTCTTTGGTAAGAGTCTGCACATAAGTTTTTATATTCATCATTCCACTTAGATCTTCCATTTAATTATTTCTGAAACTATGAGTGCATGAACACTAAACCTTTTACTTTGGGGTTTTCATCCCCTCGTTCTGAAATCGTGAGGCAGCAACCAACCAAGGAAGAATACTTCTCTTACCTCATGTTTTTGACAACTTTAGAGCAGGTTTTGGTGACATGGTTCTTTCCTCAATCTCGGTTTTTTCCTTCTCTTCCATCTCTGTTGTATAGCGGGTCTGTCACACTCCCTCTCATCTAATGGTTTCAGTCATCAACGTAACTCCCTAGCTTTCTTCTTCTTTAAACACTTAAAGCAGGGGACATGCAACTGGTGTAGGTGGGTTGTCTTCTTAGAGAGGGTGGTTGTTATTGTAGTCATAACTGCTGGTTGGTTATAGGGAAGGGGTCGGACTCTTTCTCTTTCCATGGCTTCAACCACTTATGTCTTTCCCTTAGTCACCCTTCTTCTCCAACATTCAAATGAGGTGCATACAACTGGGTATGCAGCTGTTGCAAAAAGATTTTTAGGGAGAGGAAGAAGGCAAGAGCATGCAGTCTGTTTTAGAAAGAGTGCCCCTTTCTCTCTTCTTGTTGCATTTATACCTCTCTTAAATGTAAAGAGGTGTTTGGAGGGCTGGATAAGATTGTTCCCATCCCTGATTTTGGGTTATCTTAGGCTGGTTTCTATTCCCATTCTCCCCTAGGATAGGTCGGTCCAACTCTAATTTTTGTTAGGTTTTACATTGTCGCTGCTGATTCAAAAATTGGCAATAAAAACTGCGTCGCTGCCTATTTAGAAATTGGCAACTAACTGTGTTGCTGCTGATTTAGAAATCAGCAACCAAAAACTATATCGCTTCCGATTTGGAAATCAACAGCCAAAAACTTTGCCGGTGCCGATTTAGAAATCAGAAGCCAAATAGTTTTGCTGCCGATTCAGAAATTGATAGCTAAAAACTGTGTCGCTGCTGATTCAGAAATCAACAATCAAAAACTTTGCCGGTGCCGATTCAGAAATCGGTGGCAAAATTGCGTCGCTGTCGATTTAGAAATTGGCAGCTAAAAACTGTGTTGCTGCTAATTCAGAAATCGATAGCGATGGTGGAGTCATTTTTGGCTGTACTTCTCTCTTTTTTGGGTGTTTACATTCTCCCCTCCTAATATAAATTTCGTCCTCGGAATTAAAGGGACTCGTATTGATAGTGCCTCCAAATTCTTAGAGCAACACCACAGTCACCGATTCTAGGTCATGTATTGGGTAATTCTCTATGTGAGTCTTGAACTGTCTTGACACATAAGCGATCACTTCCTCATATTGTGTCAAATCACACCCAAGTCCTTTCTTCGAGGGTTCACTACAAACTACCAAACCTTTGGTATTTTGGAACGTAACAGTTCTAGTATGGCAGTTTATTTGGCCTTGTACTCACTCGGCTAATCATGTTTATGTTTATACCAAAATCATGTAATTCTAAGGGGATCGAGTCTACTTCTGTTTCATACTGAGCTGGACTAACCCCTACTCCCACATACATGATATTTGTTTCAACCATATTCCCCATCGAAGTTCTAGTTACGAGCCTCGTTTCTACTACTTCCAGTCCTTTCCCCTAATTTGGTGGCAACTCTCCTTGTACTAAATAAGTGGGTAGCACCTAGTTCAAAACAATATAAGTACATTAAAGTTATTCATCGGTAGTGTACCTGCTACTACATCGGTTGCAACATTAACTTCTTTATGTGTCAAGTGGAAGACTCTTCCTGAAGTCCGGTCAGTTTGTGCCCCCAGCCTCCCTCGGCTGGAGTCTACCCTTGATCGGGAAGACCTCACTAACCTATTCACCGTGACGGATTGTTGGTAACTTTGACTTGGTTGTTGCATACTCTATGTATGCCTAATGTTTCTATTAGGGCATTCCTTTCTATAATGACCTCAAACATTCCACTTTTTTTTCTTCTTTGAAATGGCAGTCTACTGGTAAAATCATCCCCATCTCTCTTTTTACTTGTTCTTTGATGTCCCTGCAGATCCTCTCCAATATAGGCTTCCAAAGCTTGTGCCGCCTCAATCAGTTCTCTCATTGATTTAAACCGTAAAACAATCAACCATTGCTTCAATTCCTGTCGAAGCCCATTTCTCACCTTCTTAAACATGTGTTCTTCGGTGGGGATGCAGTGTAGAGCAAATAGTGAAAAGGTCATGGAATTTCCGCTCATATTCCAAAACCGACATTTCCCTTGTCTTAACGCCAATAATTCTTATTCCTTCACTCTTCTAATCCACCTCCTGGCTATCAAAGTATCTTGTTTCCCCCAAATGCGGTTCGTAGCCCATTTCTCTCATGCTTTTAACCAACCGTACGAGTAATACCATGTTTTCCCCGCTCTTTCTTGCTGCCCCATCTCTACTAGGGGTATCCCCTTCGTCCGATTTGGTACCCGTTCTTCTTCAACTCTTATGGTTCTTCCCCGTAAAAATCCAGATGCTCTTGTCAGAGTGTGGGAAGCAGTATCATCCAATGGATCCTCATCCTGCCAATCTTGAGCTTTTCGGCCACTACTCCTCCTTTCTATAGAGGGTGGCTTGATTCGAGCCTCTTGGCGAGTGTGCACCATCTTGAAATAGATCACAACAATATTATTTTCATCAATCCTCAAGATCCAAACCAGGCGCTCTGATACCAACTGTAATGACCCGATTTTTTTAGAGCCAAAATCGATGGAAATTTTTTTTTGGGTGTTTACAGATTAATTCCTATAGAATTCTTAGGTGTTCATCACTAATGAATAAGCGGTCGACCGGTTCATTGGGTTATACCAAATGATTAACCGGTTCATGAAAAATTCCAGTTTTGACAGATTTACCTAGGTGAATTCTTAGAACCGTATATCTTTGATTATATCATATTCTTTATGAATCCTTTAATGCATACAGGTTCAAGTGTGTGAGTTCATTTTAATTATGCTAGCACTTAAATTAAATACTTAATCTAAGTCTTCACTTTGTGATGCAACCATATTATTCGATAATTTTATCCATATTTACCTAGTATTTTGCCCATGTTTTATATATATAATGTCTTGATATTCTTTGTTTCATGTTTTGAAGGTACTTTTGGTTGTAAGATTCAAAAATTTAATAGCCCACAAAATTCAATTGATTTTGATATATTGTTTATTCATAATGAATAGAAAATAGGGGTGATTTTTTTTTTTTCACATTTCATTGGTGCATTGAATGGTATCATCTATCATTTCATTAATCAAGCATCTTTAAGTATTTATGTAAGATACACATATATATAAGATATGATAGTACTACAAAAGGAAAGATACATGTCGATTACATTCATAATATGAATTTTTCATACACACCATAATTTACAAGTCACAAATTTGAATATCAAAATCATAGAGATTTTACAAAATGCAAGTCGTCTATTCATACTACTATATAGATTGTTACAATATACTTATTCTGAGATTGGTAAACGTCATGGTCATAAGACGTCCCTGTTACAAACTAAACTTAATGTAAGTGTATAAACATTTCTTATAATATAATTGAATAATAGACATATAATCATGATTGGATTAACATTTAATAAAGTAGGTTCCCATTAATAACTTCCTACCGAGTCTATCCTTAACATTTTACTTCATATTTTTGTACAACCTTATGCCGCATTGTTTTATTTGAACTATGTTCAACAACAATTGATAACATGTATTATGGTCTAGGAATCCTTGTGTATATAATAACATCCTTACATGAATAACTATTCATTTCTAACTATGATTAATTTTGTATATGGTCCTTTAAACATTAATTCTGATTGTGAATGACACACTAACTCTTTACTTTAATGTATCAATAAGTACTTTCAAATAAGATGGTTCACAACACTCATTACCGGTGATCCTAGTATGGATCCCATTAGCTGGAGTTAACCTCATCCTTTACTCTCAACTATGCAATGTGGATATCATTAACCAAACTAATTTTTTGTAGTTGTTCTCGGCTATTCAACATGGATGTTATTAGTTAAAGTTAATCTTATTATTCTTTCCTGATTATCCAACATGAATATCATTAGCCAAAGCTTATCTCATCATTCATTCTCGGTTATCCAACTGGATACCATTAACCGGAGCTAATCTCAACATTCTTTACAATTCATGAATAATTTAAAAAAACTGAATTTGGGTAGCAGTATTATACAATAGTACTTTAAAAATTAATAAAATCAAATGAAGGTGGAAATCACCTACCTGCTGCCCCCGTAGTATGTCCTCGCCCAGTCAAAGATCCAATTCTAGATGCACCTCCTGATACATAATGAGACCATTACTCAGTATATTTTTATCTCTAGGCATTGTCGAAGATTTTTTCCAAACACATATATGTATACATACCCATTCATACAATATCTCTTGTATTTGTGTATTTGCATGAAAAAATGTTATAATAAAACACTAATTCCAACTTTATTAAAGGTCATTAACATAAACTAAATCATTACGACACTGAAAATCATTAGTGAAAACTAAGTCACTATGACAATGAAAATCATTAATGAAAACCGAGTCATCAGGACACTGAAAATCATTAACGAAAATTGAGTCATCACGACACTGAAAATCATCAATGAAACTAACTCACTTTAATGTTTCTTTTCCCCAAGTTTATGCATAAGGCCAATACCAAGTTCTTCTTCCTAAAGTACCATACCATAACCTATTTATGGACCTCCACCATAACATAATTCATCTCCAAGGCTATATGAAGTATGATTAATCATGTAATGTTTTCAACCTATTAGAACTTCACTCAATCATCAAATATTATTAAGGAGGTTCCTTTAGTTATCATTGTATTCATTTAGGTCTTTCTTTCCTATTTTCTTCCAAGATGTTCGAAACATACGCATTCTCTCTACCAAGCATACTTTGTGTTTTTACCATATCATATCATCTATTTTCCAATATATTATAACATGGTATAATGTGTTCTATGCATTCCAATTTATGAAGTTCTACTAAACATATTCAAGAATCATATTCATTTCCATAATCTCATCTAGTTCACCACAATGTTGTCAAGTAGTATTCAATTAAGTTCAAGCCTTAACGTTTTATATGTTTTCCTTTTCTCTTAGCCAAGAATTAGTAAAGCATATACTTGTTGATATCTCATGAGATTATGGTTGGAAATTATGTGAAAAAAAGTGATACTTGATGAGAAGAATGGGCAAAGTTGCCAAAGACAGACCATTTAAAAGAAAAGGAAAAAAAAGAAGAAAAGAAAAGTTGTTCCATTGTGTTCTGAAAGGTCTATGTTGATGGAGCTTGAAATCAAAAGAAGTTAAGTATTGCTGCTTAAAGATGGTGAATTTGTGTGTTTTTATGATATATCATGTTTTAAAATTCAATTTTTATAGAATGCTCTACTTCATTTGATTTTAACCTTTTCTTTTCTTTTCTTTTACCTTACCTTAACCTTAGCCTCATTACAACAAAAAAGTAAGACCTTTTAATTTATGTATAGTTTGTAATATTTTAGTAATGAAGATGAGATTGAAAAGTAAGCTTATGGTAAAACATATCCATTGATTGAATTAGAGAGATTTAAACACATAAACCCTAAACATGTGAGTATTGAAGAGTATATCAATGAGAGGACCTATCACTTTGACATGACATAGATTTCATTTAAATCCCAACAATTAATTGAGTTTTGAAGTCGCATGTAAATAAATTCATGAAAATTTAACTTTTATTCCTTCATGATTGTATTCTTGTTTATAATACATGTACTCTTGGACATTGATGGGAGATTAAGAGATTAGTCATATTTATTTTATTTATTTATTTATTTACATTTTGGACTTCCTTAAGTTTGATTTTATCTCTTTTTTCAGGAGGACAAACAAGAGCTAAGTGTGGGGGTATTTGATGCAACCATATTATTTGATAGTTTTACCCATATTTACCTAGTATTTTGTTCATGTTTTATTTATAAAATGCCTTGATAATCTTTATTTTATGTTTTAAAGGCACTTTTAGATGTGAGATTCGAAAAGAAGTAAGCTGGAGATAAAATTCAGACCATGTTCCAACCCATGTTGAATATTGGCAGATTTAACCTCTGATCGATGTTTTATACAGAACTTTAGTTTTAGAGGTCAAAATGAAGTGATTTCAGTGGCATTAGAAAGCTAACATCCATATATTTTTATACATACATGGGAAGAAAAATAAAAAATAAAGAGGATGAAAATCACAGCTTTCAAAAATAAGTCTCGTATTGTACCAATTTTGACCTTCAGTCATTCCGACTTGAATATCTAGAGTTAGAGAAGTTCATTTAATGCAAACTTATTTTTTTTGGATTCTTGACTCAAAGACCTATCTTTCTAATAAATTTTAGTAGAAAATGAAGCTCGTATGAGAAAGATATGATTTTTCTAAGAGAACCTATAAATTTTTCTAGCAGACAGGTTTTGGGAAGAAACAAGTCCAACTTACTTAAATATAGATTGTCTACTTTGAAAAGGAATATTTTTATTTTTTTTGGAGGATACAAATGAATTGGAGGGATGTGAGGATTAGGGTTTCCTATCAAATAAAAAGAAAAGAAGAAAGAAAGAGAGGGGGCGACCAGAAAGATAAAAAAACTCCACCCTTTTCTCCTATACCCGAAATTATTTTCTCATCTATTTTATTCATTAGTTTTTTGATAGATATGCAAGGCTAAGTTTTTTTTTTGGTTGAAAGAATACAAAAACCTTTGGATTTAAAAAACTATGAGATCTATTCTATCTTTTCTTTTCAGTTTATATGATGAACATTAATGTTTTCCTATGCTTATTTCATATGATTGTTTAGTTTGATTGTTAGAGCGGACTCTAAATTATTATTCTAAACCAATCCACTACTAAGTTTTTTTACCAGAATCAGAGTTGTGATATTTGAACTTGTGAAGCGACTAGGTTTAATAATTATGACAAATTTATGTTGTTAATCTTAGGAAAAACATTCAATTAAATCGAATATAGACCGCATACAATTATGTTATCTAGATTTATCAACCTATCTAGTTCTCAAGGCTGCCATTGAATTAAATTACTAGTGCAGACACTATGGTTGTTTAATGGTTAGTGTTAGTTACACTGCATATTGATTAACTGACTAATGTAATGGAAAGATATATATTTAGAATATAAATTGATGTATTGTTTTAGTTATCAATTTTGATTTTCGTAGGTGGACGTTTACTTGAGACCAAGGTTTTTCTCTTGCTAAGTTTTATATTTATTTAATTTAACTTGATTAGTTTATTTTGTTTACCATAGTATAGCCTAGATAACCTTAAAACCCCTCCAACTTTGAATCATCTAGTATAAAAACTTGAACTAGATCTTTCTTATGAGATCGACTATTTACTTGCTCTATACTATCTTATTTGTTTAAGCTAAGGTAATTAATTTGTGTGAACACGACATCGCAACAAAACCCCAAGTAAGGTGACCTAAGGTTCTTGCATCTCTTGATTGTGAAAAGCTAAATGAAGAGGTTAAAAGATTAGGATGAGAAGAGTATAAATACAGATTCTATAATAAAAGAAATTGATACATGTTGAAGAGGAAATCCTAGCTAAGGCTGGCCTATTAAAGAGGTGAAGAGAGGATAGATGATACAATGTGTTACTTATGACCTTGACAAGCACTTAAGATAAAATGTTTAGGTTGAAACAAAATTTTAGAAATGGTAATATCCTTGCTCTGCATCATGAGTTGTAGAACTTATTTGATTATAAACTTAGAGGATTGATGTATTATTAATGCATGATAACATAAACATGTTTGTAATGGAAATGATCATTCACATGAATAAACTTGAAGGAATAAAAACATTATGGTTCGGCCAAAAGGAAAAAAAATGAAGGAAGTTCCTTTGTATGATGAACATCCTTAGAGAAACAAACAAGATAGTTCATATATGATGTGAGAATAGTTGATAGCTTGTGTTTTATGATTTGGAATGATATGATTGAGAATGATGAAATGAATACTTGGTATGAATGTCCTAAGTTTCAACCACCATGAAAGCTTATAAAGGAAAATCCTTAAAATGTGCATGGCTTACAACATGGGTAAAGTAAAGAAAAGATAAACAAGTTTAAAATGGATTGCTAAGGGTAATATGTTTTGGGTTGGCTTTTTGAGTCAAGTGGTTAAAATTCCTAGTTCCTTTATCATCTTCATGTATACATGTAACATGAATGTAATATCAATAAGATATGAAGCAAGGTCTAGAGATATATATCTTTGAAAGAATGCACAATCAAAGAATATAATATTGAAGGCTCAAAAACTTACATTGATACTACATTTTTAAGTCAACATGATATATTTTCAAAGTCAATCCCTAAACGAATTCAACTTTAAAACTTGCATGCGCACTCATTCATTTAATTTATATTTTCATCTATCTCAACTAATTCTCATACATAATACTAATATTCTAATAAATCAATGGGAGTTCAATAGATAAAACTTGATACTTAAGGTGAAAAAAAAACATAAATATTTTTTTTACATGAAAACAACAAAGAAAACCAAGATTCTCCAAATACCCCCACATTTTAAACACAACATTGTCCTCAATGTTGAAATAAAAGAAAAGGAATATAAGAGAATGACAACCATAAAGTAAAAGGCGAAAAATAAAAAGATAAGGGAAAGAGAAAGCAAAATCTGAATATAAGAGAATGAAAAATATTTTAGGCACTTTGTTTGTTTCTAAACTTGTAATCTCAACTGTACTATAAGGAAAAACATTAGAAATAACAAAGCATCCAATCCATCGAGAGCGCAACTTTCAGAAAAAGTTTCAAATGTGAACAGTAAAGAAGGACTTTGTTTCCAACATGAAACTCCTTTCTTGTAATCATTTAGTCATGAAGACTCTTTGTCTTTTCTTTGTAAATCCTTGCATTCTTGTAGGAATCATTTTGTATCTCTTCCAACTCTTGCAATTGCAACTTCCTTGTAATCCCAGCAGCATCATAATCAAAGTTGCATTGCTTAATGGCTTAAAAAGCTTTGTGTTCAAGTTCCACTAGTAGATAACATGCTTTCCCGTAAATCATCCTATAAAGTGACATTCCTATAGGTGATTTATAAGTAGTCTGATAAGATCAAAGTGCATCACCCAGTTGCATACTCCAATCTCGTCGATTAGGTTGCATTGACTTCTCCAAAATAGACTTGAATTCTCGATTTGAAATTTTAGCTTGACAATTTGTTTAAGGATAGTAGGCTATGGAAGTCCGATGAGTTATATGGTACTTGCATAGTAATGCTTCCAATGAACGATTGTAAAAATGAGTGTCACGATCACTAATGATAGCTTTAGGGATTTTAAACCTTTCAAATATATGAGTCCTGACAAAATCTAAAGCAACCTTAGCATCGTTAGTTCATGTGACTTTTGCCTCAATCAATTTGAACACATAATCAACAACAAAAAGGATATAAAGATTACTAAAAGAAAAAGGAAATAAACCCTTAAAATCAATACCTCAAACATAAAAAAATTCACTTACAAGAATATTAGTTAAAGGCATTTGATTCTTATGAGTGATATTGTAAGTTTTTATATATATATATTTTTCACATGATTTACAAAAGTGATATGCATTCTTAAAAATAAAAGGCTAATAGAGATCACTTTCAAGTACCTTATGGACTGTTCTTTTTGCTCTAAAATGCCCACCACTAGAATGAGAGTGACAAAAAAAGGTGAGAATGTAATGAAATTCATCTTGTGGTACACATTTTCTAACTACTTGATTTGTATAAAATTTCCACAGATAAGGAGTGTCCTAAAAATAATATTTAGCTTCAACTCATAACTTATCTTTTTGGAATTTAGACAAACCTGAAGGGAATTCTTTGGTAACTAAATAATTTACCAAATCAGCATACGATGGTCTTGTAGAGGAATGTAACATATACATCTGCTCGTCTGGAAATGTCTCTCTTACTTTTTTTTATTTATATATCCTTGATCCATAGTCGACTCAAGTGATCAACTTCATGATTCTTGACACCTTTTTTGTCTTTGATCTCAAGATCAAATTCTTGTAAAAGCAAGATCCATATAATCAATCTTGGTTTGGATTCCATTTTCTTCAAAAGATTTTGCAAAGCTGCATGGTTAGTAAAAACAACAACTTTTGTACCAAGTAAATTGGACCTGAATTTTCTAAAGCAACACCTCTGCAAAAAGTTCTTTTTCAGTTGTATGGTAATTGCATTGTGCTTCATCTAACATGTGAGAAGCATATGCGATAACATGCAAATTATTTCTTATTCTTTATTCAAGTACAGCCCTATAAGGTAATCACTCGCATCACTTATTATCTCGAAATGTTCATTCCAATTTGGTGGTTGCATGATAGGGGTAAATGTGACATGCCTCTTAAGCTGCTCATTATAGGCACTTTTATATGCTTGATCAAACATAAAAGCTACTTCTTTAGCTAACAATTTGCACAAGGGTGTTGTAATCTTCAATAAATATTTACTAAAGCGTCGATAGAAACTTGCATAACTAAGAAAATAACAAACCTCCCTCACACACGAGGGGTAAGGCTATGATAAAATAACATTTATTTTAGCTTTATCAACCTCTAAACCACGCAAAGACACAACATGCCCAAGAACTATTCCTTGTTCTACCATAAAATAACACTTTTTATAATTCAAGACAAGGTTAGTTTCAATGTATCTTTTCAAGACTAAAGATAAATTTTCTAAACACTTATCAAAAGAATCACCATACACCTTCAAATCATTCATAAAAACCTCAATTATTCTTTCAACATAGTCAGAAAAAATACTCATCATGCATCTTTAAAAATATTGCAGTTGCATTACACAGACCGGAGGGCATTCTTCTATATACATATGTACCAAATGGGCATGTAAATGTAGTCTTTTCTTGATCTTCAGGATTAATAACAATCTTATTATATCCATTATATCCATCAAGAAAGCAATATAAAGACTTTTTCTAGGTGTTCAAGCATTTGGTCCATGAATGGTAATAGGAAATGATCTTTGCTTGTAGAAAGGTTAAGCTTTCTATAATCAACACACATTCTCGAACCACTTGAGATGCGAGTAGGAATGAGTTTATCATCTTTGTTCTTTACCAATGTGATTCTGGTCTTTTTGGGCACCACATGGATTGGCACCACCCACTTACTATCCGTGATGGGGTAAATAACTCTTGCATCCAATAGTTTCAAAATCCCAGCTTTCATTACCTCTACCATCAGCGAATTCAACCTCCTTTCCATTTTCCTTGTTGGTTTTGCATTGTCCTCCAATAGTATGTGATATATACACATCGAGGGATTAATGCCCTTGATGTCGGCTAAAGTCCAACCGATGGTTGTTTTGTGATCGCGTAACAATCTTACAAGTTTTTCCTCTTGCGCACTTGTCAAACCTTTTGCTATGATAATATAGAGTTCATTGTTGTCGCCAATGAATACATACTTTAAATTATCGAGCAAAGGTTTCAATTCTAACTTGGGTGTCTGTAAAATAGATGTCAAAAGCTTTTTATATGAAAGTACTAAATCAACAAAAACATTACAATGAGGGGCAGTTTGCGAAGCTTGCAAAACCAAGGCTGATTCTTACATGTTTTGGGGAACATATATTTTCCTCTTCATATCCTTTATCTCGATAAAATTAACATCATGGTTGAATGCCATACTTAATCTCGTAATCAAAATCAAGAACTTGTTGCACACACTCATCAATTTGGTCATAACATGTGATAAAATATACATTGTTGTAAGGATATTTCATTGCATTATGAAAGTTAAATTCAATTACTTAATCTCTTACTTTCATAGACAAAATATCCTTACCATAATCAATTTTAGTGTTGGCAGTTTTCAAGAATGGTTTTCCAAACAAAATACGAGTGTTGGTGTTTGAGGAATCACGTTCCATATCAAGAATATAAAAGTCGCATGGAATAACTAAACTATCAATCTTGACTAGGACATCTTCTATCACACCAAATGGATAAACAAAACTACGATCCACAAGTTGTATTACAATACTACTTTTAATCAAAGGCTCAAGACTAAAAGAGTTATAAACATGTTTAGGCATAACACTAATGGATGCACCTAAATCACATAAAGCCCTTATAAAGCTAGCATTACCAATAATACATGGGATAATAAATGCACTTAAGTCATTTTTCTTTAAAAGCAAATTCTTTTGGACAACAACAGATACAACTTCACCTATATTTACCATTTCACAGCCTTTTAGCTTATAAGATTTTTGGTAATACAGAGCTCCTTCAAGAATTTGACATATTTGAAAATTTACTTGATAACATCAATCAAATGAATGTTAAGTTCTACTTTCTTGAAAACCTCTAAAATTTCTTTTTCTTTGTCCTCTTTCTTAGACCTAGAAGAACTCAAAGGAAAGAGAGGGATTTTCCTGAAATTGAAATTCATTGAGTTAGGACTTACCTTTGAAGTATTGGTGGTTGTTTTAATTTATGGAGGAGTAGATTATTTCTTCTTTATTACCAGTTCATTTTCTATCTCCTCCTCTTCCTCCATCTGGATTTGTTTCGACCTTTGATCTTGAAGTTCATCCCCACTTCATAGTGTGATCGCACTAAAATTCTTTTTTGGATTTAATGCTTGGGAGGGCAGTTTTCCATTGATGTGTGCTTCCAATTTCCCTATACTCTTGTTCCATTTGCTTCTCTAAGTTGTGAATACTTGACCTTATTTCCTATTAAAAAGACATGATATTTTATTATAAAGTCATTGTGTTAGAAACTAAAGTTTTTATCATCTCACGAAGATCATCACTTGATAACCCCATAGCATTGGAATTTGTAAATGCAAGGGGTTATCTCGCTTGATAATTCTAATAGGGTTGAAATCTATTAAGGTGGAATTGTCAGCCTTGATTGCTTTTTTGAGGTAGGTTTTCATAGCATAAGTTCAGGGGATCTCTCCATCCAAGAGTGCACGTGTTAAAAAAGGGATCATATTTACGCTACGGCTGGCCATTGAATGCTCTATCAACTACATTAACTTGTTTAATGTAATCTTCTTGCATTGTTAGGCACATATCTGAAGCATGACCTTGTAACGTACATATGCTACATACTTTCACTTGCTATACATTTTCATAAGCCAAATAATGCATAAGAGAAGTAAGATCATGAACTTTATTCTCAAGGTTAGCAATACTTACCCCGATTACTCGTTTGCTTGGGAAATCTCCATGTGTGCCAAATTATTTCGAGTTGGCCGTCATAATTAAGATTAATTGGCGTGTAGTTTCTAGTCAATGATATTACCACATCAATGATACTATAGTCAATAGGCATCAATCTTTCATAGAAGTATTGAATGAGTAGTTAGTTAATTGGGTATTTGATAATGAGGACATTGAATGCACAGCTGCTCAAATCTTTCCCAATACTCAGAGAGTGTTTTACCATGAGATTGTTGAATCCCATATATTTCTTTCCTTATGTTGGCAACTAGAGAGGTCGGGAAATACTTTTTCAGGAAAATCTTCTTCATGCCATTCCAAGTTCCAATGGAACCAAGAAGAATAGAGAAAAGCCATGTTTTTGTTGCCCCTTTTAAAGAGAAAAGGAATGCTTTAAACTTAACTTGTTCTTCATCAACTCTATATGGTTTCATGCCAACACAAACCATATGGAACTCCTTGAGATGAGTATGAGGGCCTTCTCTAGCAAGTCCAATGAATATTGGCAACAGGTGCATAAACCCAGACTTGAGGTTAAATTTGGCGTTATTGTTGATGTTTATGCACAATGGTTGATTCTCCATCTTGGGAGTAGCAAGCTCCTAGAGTGTCTATTGTCGTGCAACAACCATGTTGTTGATGTGAGCTTCCTTTCATAACCTGTGTAAAGTGTTTTCTATTTCAAGATCTACCTGCACTTGCCCTTGGTCAATAAAGCAAGTTGTAGGCATAAATAGTCAAGAAAACTCAAATAAACTAAAAATAAATCAACCACAAGAGAGATTAAAGTAGTGTAAGTAAATAAAAATCCAATGCTAAAACACAAAAATTGCCTAAAAACCCTAGAAAATAGTGGAATTTGGCCTCGAAAGGGTTGGGCCAGTGGTTGAATGTCAAATAAACTACTAGTCTTACTCAGAACATCATTTTCCTTTAGGAAACTAAATATCGAAGCCCAATTCCACCAAAAATTTCAATTTAAACGGTACCGCATCGCAACACTTTGTTTTTGTTTTCTTTTTTTTTTCTTTTGAACGAAATAAATAGCAATCACAACATAAGAATCACTTCCCCGATAACGACGCTAAAACTTATTGTGATGTCGCGATCATACAAATTAATTACCCTATTTTAAACGAACAAGATAATATAGAGCAAGCAAGAGGTCGATCCCACGAGGAAGATCTAGTTCAGGTCTTTATGATAACCATTAAACAACTATAGTGTTCGCAGTAGTAATTTAATTCATTAGCAACCTTAAGAACTAAATAGATTGATAAATCTAGACAACATAACTGTCTGCGGTTTATGTTTGATTTAATTGAATGTTTCCCTAAGATTAACAACATAGATCCGCCATAATTATTAAACCTAGTCGCTTCACAAGTTCAAATATCATAACTCCAGTTTTGATAGCAAACTTAGTAGTAGATTGGTTTAAAATAATAATTTAGAGTCCGCTTTAACAATCAAACTAAATAATCATAGGAAAACATTCATGTTCATCATATGAACTGAAAAGAAAATATAGAATAGAGCTCATAATTTTTTAGATTCAAAGGTTCTTACATCCTTTCAACCAAGAAAAATAACTTAGCTTTGCATGTCTATCGAAAACTAATGAATAGAACATATGAGAACATAATATCGGGTATAAGAGAAAAGGGTGAAGTTTTCTTCTTTTTTCTGGTCGCCCCCTCTCTTTCTTTCTCGTTTTCTTTTTATTTGATAGGAAACCCTGATCCACACATCTCCAATCCATTTGTATCCTCCCAAAAAAAATAAAAATAGTTCTTTCCAAAATGGATAATTTACATTTAAATAAGTTGGACTTGTTTCTTCACAAAACCTGCTTGTTGGCATAATTTATAGGTTGTCTTAGAAAACTCATATCTCTCTCATATGAACTCTTTTTCTGCTGCAATTTGGTAAGAAGATAGATCTTTGAGTCAAGAATCCACCAAAATGAGTTTGCATCAAATGAACTTTCCTAACTCAAGATATTCAAGTTGGAATGGTCAAAGGTCAAAATTAGCAAAATGCAAGACTTATCTTTGAAGGCTATGATTTTCATCCATTTTCTTTTTATTTTTCTTGCCATAAATGTATAGAAAGGTATGGATGTTAGCTTTCTAATGCCACTAGAATCACTTTATTTTGACCTCTACAACTCAAATTCTGCATAAAACATCGATCAGAGATCAAATATGCCAATATTCGACACTGGTTGGAACATCGTCTGAATTTTATTTTCAATTTACTTCTTTTCAAATCTCACATCCAAAAGTGCCTTCAAAATATAAAACAAGGATTATCAAGGCATTATATATATAAATCATGAACAAAATACTATGTAAATGTGGATAAATAAAATTATAAAAAAATATGGTTGCATCAGGTTTCCTTCTCATTTTTCCTCATTATCTCAAAACAACAAATATGAGAGTAGGGGTCATCCTTACCACATGAGTTTAGACAAAATTTCAGGGAGTGTTTCGGTGGTTTTCTTCTTCTTCCTTTCAATTTTCTCCTTCTTCCTCACCTCTATTCTAGTTGACCTTTTATCTCCCTCATCCCTTTAATGTTTTTAGTCTTCTTTCACTCTTCAACTCTCCTCTCACTCAAGTATTCAAGGAAGGTGACATGCAAAGGGTGTTTTGGTGGAAATTTTGTAAGAGAGGGGGGCTGGTAGGGTTATTTTGCCAGATCCATGGAGAGAGGAAAGTCATCTCTTTATTCTTTTAATGTATTTATTCTCCCTTTTAAATAAGGGTAGGTCATGTTTGGATATTGTACACTCTTATCCTAATGTCTTGTAGGTTATTCTTTGATTGGTTTTCTCATGTTTTCTCCTAGGTATTGACCGGTTCAATTCTTTTTTTTACGGGGTTTCACATTCTCCCCTTCTAATATGAATTGCATCATTGAAATTAAAATTTGTGTATCATACCTAGTTCTTCAAACAATTCAGGATATTTATTTCTCATCTCAGATTCCCTCTCCCAAGTTTCCTTTTCAATTTGCGAGCTCTGCCATAAGATTATGATGATATTAGTCTTTTTATTCTGTAATTCTTTCTCTCCCCAATCTAGTATCTTCATTGATTTTACTTTAAAAGTTAAATCTTCCTTAACTTCCAGTTGAATCTGGTGTAGAAATCGTGAAGGGTCTATGTTTTCGCAACAAGAAAACATGGAATACATTATGAACTTTGGCCAATCGTGGGGGCAAGTCTATTTTGTAGACTACAAGTTCGATGCGTGTTAGGATTTTAAAGGGCCCGATGAATCTGGGAATTAACTTCCCCTTCAAACTGAATCTCAATATATTCTTTCACAGGGCCACTTTCAGAAATACTTTGTCTTTTGTAATAAATTTGAGGGGTCTTTTTCTAGTATCTATAAACTTATTTTGTCTATCTTGAACGGCCTTTATCTGATCTTTAATAATTTTTACCTTTTCGATAGTAACTTGAATTAACTCAACATCATACAATTTTTTGTCCTCGACCTCTTCCCAGTACAAGGGCGTTCTGCACTTCCTACTGTATAAGGCTTCATATGGGGCCATTCTTATAGTTGCCTGATGACTATTATTGTATATGAATTCCACTAATGTTATATGTTCTTCCTAGTTTCCTCTAAATTCTAAAGCACACGCCCTTAATAAATCTTCCAGGATTTTGATGACCCTTTTGGATTGACCATCAGTCTAGGGGAGGAATGCAGTGCTCATATCCAACCTTGTTCACTGGGTATGTTGTATGTTTGGCCAAAGACAAGAAGTGAACCTGGGATCCTGATCGGAGACAATGGACGTTGGGATTCCATGAAGTCGTACTACTTTATTCATATAAATTTTGGCGAGTTTGTCCTCCAGATCTGTCATCTTCACAAGTATTAATAAAGCAGACTTTGTTAAGCGATCTATGATGACATATATTGCATCATTCCCCTTTCCCCCAAGTAAGCCTGGCATGAAATCCATGGTGATCATTTCCCACTTCTATTCAGGAATTAGCAAGAGTTACAGTGACCTTGCTGGCCTTTGGCACTCCATTTTAACTTGTTGGCAAATACCACACTTCACCACATACTCAGCTATTTCTCTTTTCGTGTTAGGCCACCAATAATGTTGCTTCATATCCTAGTACATTTTAATACTAATTAAACAAATCATAAATTTGGACTCATATACCTCTTATAAAACCTTCTATTTTACAATTTCATTGTTAGGTACACACACGCACTGTCCTATGATCAACACTCAATCATTTGTAATTCTAAAAGGAGTTCCAATTTTAGCATTCACTCTACTTCTCATCTTTGATATACTGAATTCGATGGAATTGTTTGATCTTATATGGGATCCTCTATAATTTCACACATGAGGGGTTATTTCTTGGTTTTGTCCAGTCATTAATAACATGATTATTTTTAGATAATAGTAGATAGAAAGAACGCTCATAAGGAGTCCTATTAAAACCATGAAATATAGGCTTGCCAGCCATCCACACCAAAATAAAAGGAGTTTTCCGAAAAAACCTGCTAGTGGAGGAAGACCTCCTAGGGATAAGAGATATAGGGCTAAAGAGAGAGCCAAAAAAGGATCATTATCTTCATATTGTGCTTGTAATATATGTTCTCAATACATTGGTTGTACCTTTAACTATGCTATTAATATCCGTTCGTAATTTATGTTCAACCGAGCCCTTAATCTCCTCAACTCTATTAGTGATCGTTCCTTCCATATTGGTGGCTTGTTCAAAGCCATTTTGTTTTTGAGACTAAAAGCATACACTAACATGTTTGCCTTTTCGGGATGGTATTCTATAGTGCAATCATATTTTTTGATGGGTTCTAATCTCCTCTATTGCATATCCAGTTTTTTTTACAACGTTAGGTATTTTATGGTCTGTGGCATTCACTCTACTTTTATGGTTTGTGAAGATTTGGACTCGAGACCCGTAGAGGTAGTGTCTTTATACCCTCAAGGAAAATATCACAACTGCCAATTCTAGATCGTGTACTAGGCAATTTACCTCATGTGTCTTCAATTGTCTCGATGCATAAGCAATTACAATTTTGTGTTGCATCAAAACACACTTGAGTCCCTTTCTTGAGGCATCATTATAAACCACAAAGCCCTCGGTTCCTAATGGGAATGTCAACACAGGGGTAGTGGTAAGTCTCTTCTTCAATTCTTAAAAGCTTTCTCTACACTCTTTCGACCACTCCTATTTTATATCCTTTCTAGTTAAGCACATCAAAGGAGTTGCTATCAATGAAAACCCTTTAATAAATCTCTTGTAATACCTCGCAAGCCCTAGGAAGTTATGAATTTCAATTATTATAGTCGGCCTTTCTCATTTCAAGACTGCTTTAATCTTCTAGGGGTTTATAAGGATGCCCTTAGCATAAATGATGTGCCCTAAAAAGGTTACCTTTTCAAGCCAGAAGTCATATTTATTCAATTTGGCGTATAGTTGATGACTCCTCAAGGTCTGCAGTACTTGCCTTAACTGTCATTCATGTTCTTCAAAGGAATTTTGATTAGACCAAAATATTTTCTATAAATATTACAAAGGTATGGCTGAAAAATCATATTCATTAGATCCATGAAAAGTTTCGAGGCATTCTTCAATCCATACAGCGATAACAAAAACTCATGGTGCTTGTATCGAGTTTTAAAAGCAGTCTTCGACACATCTTGTTCTTTAATCTTTATTTGGTAATACCCTGACCTTAAATCAATCTTCGAAAACACACTAGCCCTCTTTAATTGGTCAAATAAGTCATTTGTCTATGGTAGCGGATACTTATTATTCATTGTTACCTTATTTAGCTAATGATAATCTATACAAAACCTATGAGTGCCATTCTTCTTTTTCACGAACAAAACCAGCGCTCCTCTAGGTGATCCGATGGGTTATATAAATCCTTTATCCAGTAACTCTTGCAGCTAGATTTTTAATTCCTTCAATTTTGTCGGAGCCATTTTGTATGGTGGTTGTGCTATCGGGAGGCACTTCTGGGAAGGTATTGATGGAAACTTTGACTTCTCGGTCCGGGGGTAGTCCAAGTAGTTCTTTAAGGAATACATTTGGAAATTCCTTTACAATCAAAATATCATTTAGCCCTGTTTCATCATTTTTGGAATTCAACACATACGCAAAGTATCTCGTACATCCCTTCCTTAATAACTTTCTGTTGCTCACAGCTGAAATCAGGTTGGTTAGGATAATAGTCCTTTCTCCCCTAAAGATCATTCTTCTACCCCATAATCCTTGAAAGGTAACAGTTTTTGTGTAACAATCTATCTGAGCTTTGTGTTTACTCAACCAATCCATGCCTAGGATTATATCGAAATTGTTTGATTCTAAAGGTATCAAATCTACTTTTGACTCGTGTTCGCCAATTTTCACACCCACATACCATTGGTTTGTACCACATCACCTAAAGGTGTCCCTATTGTAAAACCTTTTTTTCTACCTTTTTTGCTTCTTTCCCCAAATTGGCTACAATTTTACTAGTTATAAATAAGTGAGTGGCACTCAGATCAAACAAAATATGTATTTTTAAATTATTCATGTACAGTGTACCTGCCATTACATCAAATGCTGCTCCGACTTCTTCTTGTGTCATATGAAAGGCCCTCCCCTGAGTCCGTTCATTCTGTGTCCTTGGCCATCTTCGACAAGAATTAGCCCTCGATTGTGTGGACCTCACTGGCTTGTTTACTATGATGGACTATTAGTGACTCTAACTTGGTTGCTTCATATTCTGCACTTGCCCAGTGTTCTTGTGTGGAAACTCTCTTTTAAGGTGTTCTCTTTCATCACAATAATGACATCCTTATCCTAGATATTGACAAGCTCTTCATCTATGACCCTCTCCTCGGCATACAAAACATTGCTCCAGGGAGACTGAACAATTATCGGGGTGTCTCTGTTCACAACAGACACAATGAGGGTAGATAATATTTTTCTGGTCACTAGATCCCCCCGATGGGTTAGTCCTCGAGTGTGTCTATCCCCCTATCACTCTTCCACCTGTATGTCAGTGCGAACCCAATAATGTCCCCCCCTTTTCTCTTAAACTAATTAAACGGTCCACTCTTCCTTTCCGATGGGTTAGTCCTCGAGTGTGTCTATCCCCCTATCACTCTTCCACCTGTATATCGGTGCGAACCCAATAATGTCCCCCCTTTTCTCTTAAACTAATTAAACGGTCCACTCTTCCTTTCAGAAGCGGTGGCCTATTCATAGAATAATTAATATCCCTTCTTTTACCAACTCCATACTGACCCTGATAGCTTTCCCCAATACATGTTTCCAACACTTGTGCTGCTTCAATTAATTCTCTCATTATCTTGAATTGTAAAGTAATTAATCCTTGCCTCAAACCATGACAAGACATTTTAAGGACTTATATTAAGACAAACCAAACATAAAGTGATCTACTTAACAATACAATAAGAATAAGTATTGACATTATTACACAATTGCAATGGGATCAATGGGATTAATTAATTACTACAAAGGTTAAATTAACATCAAGCAAATTAACAAGAAGATATTTTTATGATAAATAGATTGGTACTAAATTCATACTCCATACCATATTTTGAACAAATTAATTTTTAGTAACTAAAAACTAATTCAAAAATAGACACTATCACAATATTTCATACCCAATGAATAATATTCCCAAACTAATTCAACATAGACACATTATTTTTCTCCTTAACTCACAAAATAGCCCATATTACATATACTCTAATTCTTTAAGCAATCTTGGCCTTAATAAAGGTCGTAATTTCTCAATAATAACAGTTAAAACCCTATCTTGACAAACAACATAAATAATATTAGTGTTAGCTTTCTCAAGCAAAATAAATATCCTTGTGCTACATCAACACTAGTAGGGATTTAATTAAAATGTTCTAGTTGATAAAAAAAAGGAACAAGTACAAGATGCCATTTACCAAATATCATTATAACTTTACAATAAAAAAATTACTAAATTTTATGAACATTCCATTAAACCAAAACCCTAAATTTTCTTATGTCACTCAATTCAAAAAAGAAGAAATGAATATAGAGATGTTATAGACCAAATAGTATCAACTCTCTCTCTCTCTCTCTCTCACACACACACACACACAATAAAATAAGGATTTAAACCTTTAACAAAAAAAATCTAAAAATCTACATGTCAAAAATGTGTGTTAAAACCTGTGGAGAGAAGTGTTGACCTTAAGGTCAAATATTAACGTTTTTATATATTTTGATTATAAAAATAAAATTAAAAATGGACTGATAATAAACCTTGTTGAGAAAAAGTTTTAAACAGGTTTATTCAAAGAACATATCAACAAACATGATAGATTTCATGATGAAATCAATCAAGCAATCCAAGAAAGAAGCAAAGTGAAGACTTAGATTAAATGTTCATTTTAATGTTCATATTAATCTTTATATCCTACTTGATAGCACAATAAAAATGAATTCACACACTTCACTTTACATGCATTAAATGATTGATAAATAATCTAATATAATCTAAGATAAACAGTTCTAAGAATTTATCAAAGTTAATCTGTTAAAAATGGGATTCTGCATGAATTGATCAACCATTTGGTATGAAAAAATGAATTAATTGAACACTTATTCATTGGTGATAAACACCTGGGATTTTATAGGAACCGGTTGACTGATTGGCTTGACCAATCTAAATTCTAAACTAGTCAACCATTTGAGTTGTCAGTAGAATTATAACGACTAGTTTTTTTTAGAAACATATATATAGCTTATATAATTAAAAATTGGTATTCAATCTCATTCTCACTAAACTTAAACACCTTTAAATCCTATAAGTTTTATCTTGTTATATATAGAGATATTAAATCTTTCAATTGTATTATCCATTTATTAATAGAGTTAATTGTGATAACAAAATCATTTTTGTAAATATTTAAGAGTTAGGTAAGAACTCGTGGTATTTGTGAGGTGATTTCACTAAGAAAAAAAAATCTTGAAGAGGTTATATCTTGGAATGGAAAAAATCTTGAAAATGACATATCAAAAAATTAGGAAGAATCTTGATGTGGATTCATCAAGTGGTGAAGAGTCTTGAAGAGAGAATATCTTAAAGTGGTGAAAAATCTTAGTGTGGATTCATCAAGTGGTATAAAAATATTAGTGTGAATTCATCGAGTGGCTATTGTACTTATTGCATATATACGACATCACAACGATCGTCCTCCCAGGTTAGTATCTCTTTGGTAATTGGGAAAAAAACAGAGAATTCTTGTTTCTTATCAGTAAAAAAAGGATGGAGTCGCCACCTAATATTTTAATCATTAAAAACCCTAACTGGTCTCAAAGTCTGGATAAGAAGACTGATTATGTATAGAGAGGACGTATCACCCCTAATATATCTTACCTATGGTAAATTGTATTGTTTGTTTGTCCTATATATACAAAGGTATTATTGTGTTTTCTAACTATTAGTCTGTCTAAAGTTTAAGAAAAGTCCTCCTTAATAAAAAAAAAATTCTTATTTTATCAAGTTAAACCCTAGCCATCATGGAGTCAAAACATATTTTTATATTTTTTTCTTTTAATATCAGGAATACATCCTACGTATAAGTTCATAATCCTTGATACTAGAACAAACAAAATAATATTTTTGGTATTTTTTAAAATGTAAGCTAAGTTCTCATAGCTTTAATAAACTAGTTACTAAATCCAATAATACATGTAAAAATAAAACGAATATTTTTTATGATTTTTTAATGTGCTAAAATATACAAATATAATTTAATACTGAAAAAACACCTTGCGTGTAGGTTCCAATTCTAAATATTAAATATGTAAAGGTAGAAAAAAAAATAAAAAATTCAAAGTTAATTGCAAAATGATCTTTCAAGAATTAAAAATTGATCGAAGACCATGTTTGATAAGACACAAATAAAATGTTTTTATCAATGTTATTTTAACCATGATATCAATTCAAAACAAATTATTACTTATCAACTCAAAACCAAACATCCACATAAATTTTTATTCAAATTTCATATTAATTCAAATAAATCAATATATACCTAAACATAAATCATGAACCAATATTTAATGTTCAAAAAACAATCACAGCTCAAAAAATAAATTTGTAATTTAACACAAATTATTAAACTAAAAATATATATAAATTCAAATCAAATAATATCCAAAAATAACCACAACAACAAATAATTTGTGCAAAATTTCAGAATATTATAACGATTTATCCAAAAATTATTTGAGTTTATAATAAAATGTTCAGGATATAGTGAAATCAACAATGAAATCATAAAAATAGTGATTACGTATGGTCTCACACGCCACTACCACTAGCAGCCAGCGTGCGGGTTCATGCACCACCGCCACCGCTACTGGAGAGATGCCACCTAGTGGATTTGAAACTCCACTCCCTTTTCACCTCCCTGCTAGCGGTGTCATGCAACGCCACTCCTAGAGACAGATTTGGTCACTTAAAAGTTCAGTTATTTCCTTCTTTCTATTTTCAAATCTGCTTCTATCTCTCTCTGCTAGTTTTCAACACCACCGATCGGTGTTGTGGAAGAGGGAGGTGAGTCTGGTGGTTGTATAGGAGTTCCTGATGGCTAACAGCGGCGCGCACAAAGAGAGAAGAAGCAAATGACAAAGTGGGTCTGTTTTGGGGCTTGTAATGGAAGAGAGGAGTTGTTATGGGTTTATTAGTGTGAAGAGGACCTGCTGGGGGTTGGAGAAGGTTGGTGTTTGTGTCTTTAGCTGTTGATATGACGGTGGCTTGGAGAGGAATGATAGTGCGTGGGAGGCGGTCAATTGTGTGATTGCTGTTGGAAAAGGAGGTCATTTGGTTATGGCGAATATGGATGGATTGGAGGCTATGAAGAAGAAGGTCGGCTGAGAGAAGGAGGTTGAAGATGGTGGCTGTTTGGTGGAATTGGGTCTATTGGAAGAAACAACTTCAGGTGGCTATGGAGACTTAATTATTTTGCAGTTCTTTGGTTTGAGGGAGAGAGGGCTGTGTGGGCTGCTTTCACGATATGGAGAGGCTGCTGTCATAGGGGCTGATCTGCCGTCTACAGTGGAGGAGAATGGATGGTGGCTACTAATCTGTTGGGAAGGTGATGGAAAAAGGAGCTCACGATTTTCTCTGAATGGTGAAGGTAACTGATGATTTTATCAGGGAAAGGGATCGATTATTATTATTATTTTTTTCCTTCGATTATCAGGGAAAAGGGATCGATTTTCTTTGTTTTTCTAATGTGGGAGATGATGGCTTTTTCATAGTCTTTAGGAGAGAGAAGCAATTTTTTTTTCTTTTTTTCTTTTTTTATTTATAAACAAAACAAACTTATTTTTATCTTTTAATTGCTTGGTTTTTAGGAACTAAAAACCTTTCTCCCTTTTTTTTTTCTTTTTTTACACTTTTGATTTCATGTTTAAATATTTTTATTTTTTATTTTTTTTATTTCAATGTTTTTTAAAAAAACAACATTAATATCAACACAATAAAATTAATCAATGATTTTGAAATAAACATTTTAAAAACCGAACACGTTAAAAGTAAATTTTAATTTTTTTAAAAAAGATGTTGAAAATACATAAAATAACACAAACACAAAAAATATATTATTTGGATTTTTTTTTACTTTTTGCTTTTTTTTTGGAATTTTTAGAAAAGCAAGAAAAAAGAGGGTAAAAAATGACAATACTCTTGAACTTAGACCAGTAAATGAACACAATACTCAAGTATGGTTTAATACTTAAGGTGTAAATGTAGGTTTGTCAAACAATATTAAAAATAAATTTGCCAATTCTCTCTTTTATTTATTTACAATAATAAATGTAGGTTTGTCAAACATCAAAATAATGTTTTTTATTTTTTTAAAATTATTTTTGAGATCAGCACATCAAAACAATCTGAAAAAAAAATAGCAAATATTTTTTTGAAATTTAAAGAAATATAGTTTTAACCAAAATATTAATTAACTCCTATTCTTAAGAATGTTTTCATTAAATAATAAATTATTTTTTTCATATTGCTCACCAATTAAAAAAATAAGAAAAAAAAGGGTGAGATGCAGAAGCAGTTTGGGTCCCTTGTAATTGTCCACCTCTACGTTGTCACAAACTAGCTATCACATTTTCTTCGCATGCTAATAATAAAGTTTTGTCTATTTTTATGTTTTAAAAATATTTTAAAAAAATTTAATTTTTTTATTTATTTTACTTTAAATTAATATGTTTTAGTGTTTTTAAATTATTTTGATATACTATTATTATAAATAATTTTTTAAAAATAAAAAAAAATATTATTTTAATATATTTCTAAATAAAAAATATTTTAAAAAACAATTACAATTATTATTTAAAAATAAGTTACACTAATCTCAAAACATAAGGTAACTATTGTAGAACAAAATGAAAAAAATAAAAAAAGCAACTGTAGAGAAGACATGTTAACATCAGAATGGATATAAGAACATCTCCAACCGGAGATGCAAATGAAGAGCTAAATCCAAAAACATGTACTTTTACCTTTAGGATCTTTATTAAGTTATTCCAACGGAGCAGCCATCAAAGAAGCCAAAATGGCTTTTTAATTTAAGCAGAGGCATTTCTACAGGTTCCTGTAGAAGAGGTAAATTTAAGTCAATGTTGCCAACGGCTATTTTTATAGCCGTTGGCAACAGTATTTATTTTTTCTTTAAAAGGAAGGAAAAAAACTTGTTTTTTAAAAAAATCTTGTATTGTGCCTCACTCTTCTCTCAAATTTAAAAAAACTCACTCTTCTCTCAAATTTAGAAAAACAAGAATCAATTATTCTCTGGTTAATTAATAACATCAGTTGTGTTAATTAGCTGAAATTAAAAGGTATGTTTATTTAAAAGCTTTTTATATTTACTCTTTAATATCTCTTGATTTTGTAGATTTTTTGTTGTTAATTTGATATTTGTGATGATTTTTATTTCTTTGTTATTTTATGTTTTTGATATGGGTTAAGGAAAACAATTTTTTATTTATGTTGTTATCTTTGACAAAATTAAGAGGAAGTAATAATGGTAGCTGATATTGATAAAAATATAGAGTGACATATTTAAAATTTAATTTTGGTTGTTTGTTTTAATTTGAGGTTAATTATATTTTGTCTTGTTGAAAACGCAATTAAACCAGTATATTAATCCTCTCTTAGTTTCAAAAAATAGTCAAATTGTAATGTTAGAACAAGTAGGATGCAATGCTTGTTATTAATTCACATATATGTAAACTATAAAATTGCTAGACATTGAATGTGCGCTTTTTTTATACTTTCTTATAAGGTTTTAACTTGAGATTTTTTTTAATGTAGATGGATTCAAATTTTCCAAGCTCTTTCACCAACTTTCTTATGAGTGAGTCAGAAGATATTCTCTCTCAACCAAGTGATTCTAATCAATTAATTGATGACTTAACATACTCGAATTTGAATGTCCATACAAGAAAAAAAATCACAAAGAAGTAAAAACTTCTCACCAGAGAAAGATTGTTTACTTGTCTCTGCATGGCTAAATACAAGCAAAGATCCAATTACAGGAGTTGAACAACAAACAAAACAGTTCTGGGCTCGAGTACATGCTTACTTTGTTGAGAATGGAGGAAACTTGAGTAATCGTTCCCAAATAAGCATCTCAAATAGATGGCAAGAAATAAATAGAGAAGTCGGTAAATTTGTTGGATTTGTTACTCAAATTGAAAATCGTCAGCAAAGTGGAATGACCGAAGAATCAAGGGTAATTTTAATAT
>Ga0307513_10000140_pt1 | contig 101351 bp, 91 predicted proteins | sample 15_EM_MG_FD_202174 | JGI IMG/M metagenome (GOLD analysis project Ga0307513, IMG submission 202174) | Populus trichocarpa ectomycorrhiza microbial communities from riparian zone in the Pacific Northwest, United States - 15_EM | ecosystem: Host-associated > Plants > Roots > Unclassified | place...
ATTAAGTCTACACGTTCCCCAATGGCAACATTAACTGCAGCGGGACCCCTGAAACCGGAGCGCCACTGTCCAATACTTGCTCCGCCCACCCCTCCCAGATCGGCAGTATTCGTGTGGATTGTTAAAATATGAGAGTTTCTACTCTATAGTGTTCTGGTGGAGGCAGTGGTGTAATGTATGGTGCGAGATGTCATGTTTTTATAGCTTGATTGGGCAATTGTGGGGAATGGATCGGGGGATTTAGATTGATTGGGGAGGTAATAGTTCTATGGATAATTGGATAAATATTTTTGCTACCGGTCCGTTTTTGATAGATGCATTTTTGTGGAATTGTGATCCTTGCGCATGGCCTATCACTACTTTTGAGGTTCCCAAAGTCACCAGATCGCACTCGGTCGTAGGTGAGGGAACATCGGAAATGTGCTGCCCCTGCAGTGTTAATAGTGACAAACTTCCCTATATCACGCCAAAAATCGAACTAAAAAACTAACTTCGCACTTTTCTAGAAATGTCAATCGAGTGATACCAAAGCATTTCAGGTCAAGTTATTAAGTAGATCCTTTTCTAATAACAGGCGCACTAAACTTGATATGAGAGTGATGCTGCCAGTAGCTGTGAGGTAATCCACCTGTCAATATTTACTAACATAACCAACATCCAGGGTCATGTGATAGCATCACACCTCTTGAGGTTGAATCTGCCAATCAAAGAATAACGCTAATTTCACTAGTGTCTCTTCAGAAAGTTGTAGGGAAATTCGGCACTATCAACAATGCGGGGCACTAAAAATACACCCGAGCTTCTATGCCCTCAACAACCCAATTAAAATCATGCATAGGTTTTCCCGGAGAGAGCTTAAGCAACCCAACTTATCAACACTCGCGATAACATACAAGTTGGCTTCGCGTGAGGGGACAATGCTCAGCTTGCGCTCCCGGGAATGTATATCACCAGCATTAAGTAAAAGTCCCCAAGAGAAGAACATATCTGTGAGAGGGAGGGAGGCTCCCAGCAGGATCTGCTATAGATATATGACCAATGCCCCGCCCCCGCGCAGGAATCTCCTCCTGAAGCCACTGGCAGCACAGGATCAATACTCTATGAAAGCCTAGCTGAAATTGTGCACAGCAGACATTTCAACTGCCAAAAGACGAGTTGGGAAAATTTCCCAAAAAACGAACATGGTCCGGGGATCCCCACCTACGAACCCCACAGTCCACAACCCATTATCTCCCCAGAAACTCAAGCTGAATCGAATTACTTTCTTCCAAAAAATAAAAAAAGATAGACCAGTTACACCCCATAGTCCCCATCCATCTCCGCCTCTAAAATGATACATCATCAAATTATCAAAGCCACCCATTCGCCTTACCCACAGCGCTTCTTGCTCACCACCACTACCAGCAGCCCCATAACTCATCACCAGCTACCAGCTACACACAATCGAGTGACCCGCCATGACCTCCTGTACCTCGGCTCAGCTTGAAAAATCCGAAGAAAAAATAATTACTATACTATAGCAAAACGAATCCCGTACCGCACCCCCCCCCCCATTTCTCAATGGCAACATAAGTTAAGTTGCGCGACAAGGGATACATTATACCAAGAGTCAATGTGGCCTCTTTTTTTCTCTCTGGCGTTTGTTTTCCCCACATATTGGTAACAGTACAGTAGTGCCTGAGGTGGGTATGTTTTTTATTAGTTGTTTGTTCACTCTGTGCTCATTAGACTGTGGGGCGTTTTTCCTGTCTTGCCGGCCACTCCCAAAGTAAAGTGGCACGTGTCTAGGGTTCACGTTTCGTCCACGCACTGTTCTCTACTGTTCTTACGAAACGAATCTTTTTTCTAGAAGAGGGTCTGGATGGTTTGGCAGGTGGAGGGGGGAGCAGTTGTTGAAGCAAACGTTGCTTCTTGTTCTCGCCGATTGGCTGTGTAGACTAGTGCCGTAGCCCGGAAGTTCTACCTGGGTAGGGTAGGGGTCACGGCAGCATGCATAGGACGGATCATTAAACTCTCCCAGTGGTCAATTCTTATCTTTTTTTTTTGATACTTAGGATCGCTGGAGATTAGCTTCCGGAGGCAGTTGGTAGGTAGCGTCATGTCATCTCACTCGCTCGTCTAAGAGTCCCTAGTTCGAAAAGTGAGTGTACGACGCATTCCAGGGGATGAGTATAATATAATACGCGATATCCGTGCTTGAGGCGAAATGAGGGGACTTTAGGATGACGAATCCTCCATTTCTTGGACGCCACAAGTTGTTCATGGCAGGAAAAGCCTATACATATATCATAACTGGGATCAATACCGAGGGTCCACAAGCGGTGAGCAAGCTATAGAGTGCATCCTACTCTGCCTAGATGGAGCCGGGCACCTCTCATGTTGGATTAGTGTTTGAAAATATGTTGTGATTACCTAGTATCAGAGATAGTTGGTGCAAAAAACCCTTTCAAGCAAACTAACATGGGCCAATTGTCGCCCAATCGGTGAGTGTCGAGAGAAATTCTCCGACGAGATGTTTGACATCAATGGCAAAGTTCTTCCCCCGGATTAAAAAAAATCACAAAATTCTTCGTGAATTCTTTCTCATCCCCAAATCACTCCGCAGGGCGCTATAGATAGTGTTTAAAAAGAGGGGAAAAAACCCCAAAATTAGTTTTACTTCCTCAAAGTCTTCGAGGAAACAAACATTTTTCAACTGTCAGCCTAGGGTGAATGTAGAATTCAATGACGGGTTGGTACAACCCATTGCCAATTGGACAAAGTACACACAACCCGCCTGGAACGCAGGTCTCGGAGGCCGGCGGGAAAAGGTATTACCGGTTGCTGGGCCAGTGCGGGGCCATAGCTCAAGGAAGCACGGCCCACGGAACCTCACCACGATTGTCCCCTTTTCTGCTCCCCCAGACCTCGAGATCACTATCCTTCCCACAGCTCGCGTTCTTTATCCATCGCGTTCTTTATCTCTCGCGTTCTCAATTTCTCGCGTTTTTCATTTCTCTCCCACCCTCCCTGTGTCGACACTCCTTGCGCCCTCATTGCCACATCGGGAAACATCGGTGGTAACGATCTCCCCGGGCAAGGGCAGCGACATTCTCAGCAATGCCTCCGGCAGTGGAACCAGGTATCGGATGAGATGGATATAGGCCCCGACTGTACTTTCTTTTGGCGTTGTTCTGTTTTTGCCTTTCATGTTTCCCTTTCTTGCTCATTTAGTTACTTCTAATTGACTTGTCCAACTTTGGAAAATTGGTTGATCGAAAATTGATCAAAGCGTCATAATCACCTTTTGGCCATTTCTGATGCCTCTGATTTTTTCGCCACAAAATCACACACGGGCGCCGTGATTCTAGATCAATAGACGATTTTTGCGTACTCCATTGTAACAACTATGGTTTGGATATCGTAGGGTATTTTTCGAAAAAGCTACTTGGTAGGACAGTATTCTACCGGTTCCTAGGGGCACCATCCCTGTGCAGTCTGAAACTGTGAAATTCGTAGCCAGCAAGCCAGTCCTGTTTTAGGAGTCTCCAAGTATTGTGGTTCCTTGGAAATTAATTCCTGACAATGATGATGATGATGCTGAGTCATTTGAACGTTAAAAAGGCGATACTCGTAAGTGGAGGTAGTTAACCACTGACTGATCTTCGATAACTTATACTCATTCTATCTGCTATCTCAGCAGGGGAACTGTATAGCAGCATTGGCAAAAGATTTCACACCCTTCCGAGTACCACTAGCCTCTGGAAATTCTTTACCAAGACTCCTTCGATTATTTAGTAGAAAAACTTGTAATGAGAGCTTACAATGTCCTTAGAGGCGTATCAAAAAGAGAGTTATCAAAAAGACTCCAGCTGGCCTGTTGTTGTGAATAGGTATTGCTCTTGAAGTACAAGGAAGGTATGATAACTTTCCGAACGCGTGAGTGTGGAGAGGAAGAAACAAGAGATCGCATGCTACTATATTGCAGACTATGGAAGGAAGTCAGGGAAGAAGTATGGAAAAGGTGGTGGAAAGGGTTGATGCATAAAGAGGGATGGGTGGAAATGGATAGGATGCTGTCCGAAAAAGAGGGGACGGAGAGAGTCGAGGAGTTTAGAAGGACACAGTGGATGAAGAGAAATTTGGTAATGGGGAAGGTGAAAGAAAGAGAAGAGAGGAAGGAAATAATTTTAAGGCCATGGGAGAAGAAAGGGAATGAAAATTTGGCAAGAAGTAGCAGGGGGGGAAGAGAAGAGTTGAGAAGAGAGGCAAGGGGGAGAATGAGGAGGTTGAGAAAGAGATGGAGAGAGGGGGTGGCCCTAAGGGGGATGTCACCCATTGCAAGCGACATACCCCCCGACGCACCTAGAGTATAGAGGGAATGAAGGTAGAAAGGGAAGTGGTGTAAGCAAGCCCTGAGGGAAGGGGCTGTAGGCTATAAGGATAAGGTAATCATACTTTCGATAATCACAAACTCGAAATAGAAAAATATTGCAAACCCCCCCTCCCTTTACAAACGCGGGTGTATAATACCAAACCGACCCGGAGTACAAGAGTACCAGGGGAGGCTTTTTCGTACAAGACAGGATCGTCACCCAGCAAAATAATCCCTGTCTTGTACTCGAGTAAGAAAGCATCTCCCCTGGCAGTTGCACCGGTAAGCTTGCCAGGGGACTAATCTCACTGTTTCGGATGGTCCAAGGGATAGCGCAGCAGTCGGCTTTTGGCTTCATTAAGTGCAATAATACAGAAAGGTAATTACTAACTGCAAAGACTTGCTGTCACCCCTCGTTGCTAAGGAGTACGCATAATTCGCATAGCGGGATAAGCTTCGGGGGACGTCATGCATGGGGAGTACGGTAATGGTGAATCGTACCTAATAGTAAGAAGAGTAATCTCAGATACACATGAAGCTTATTAATGATATCTAGGGGCGAGACGATTGTGAAACTTTGGTAGACTAGCATACAAGCAGTCAACTAGTCGACTGTATAAGCCATCACACCCGGAGGTTGAAACTGCAACTGGGAAATCATTCACGGTAACCCCCTTGAGAAAAACCAGCATTGGATACTCTTACGGAGTAATCACTACGAACTATACGCCTCAACATAGCATCCGTTTCAAGGCTCTCACGGCCACTAATTCCTTTCTCCTCTATATTCTTGGTTGCGCGAAATCCAACCAATACTCAACGAGAGCCCATCAATTCTGCTGACCCCGGATGCCCGTAAAGCGCCGCTGGTATTATACTTCCGTCACCGGAGAGAATTTTTGCACTTGGTATACACTAGCGTTGGCGATCAACTGCTTATACCCTCCGACTTTGCCTATGCTATTTTTACAGGTCCCTTGCGGATGGTCGGTGTGCAGGGGAGGTCTATTATTTTACCAACATTGCATTGGGCAGCCCATTGCCCGGAGAGTTTCGGGGAAATTATCTTCGTGCAGGTTACTTTCCAGTGGCTAGATACTCCTGGTGGGATTGAGAACTCGGATACCCAAAACGCGGGTAAGCACTGGATACCAACAGAACAAGAGAATTCACCGAAAATTCTACATATTGGCTTCCCATGTCCCTGTTGCTCAGGAACGTGTTTTCCAGATTCCCAAGGCTTCTTGAGAGAGATGACGGATTTCGTTGTCAAAGTCGCTTTTTTGCGGTTTTGGGTTGCATGGTCCCCCCACTGTCCTGGCTTTTAATCTCACCAAGAGTGCAGTATAAGTTGATTTGTTGGGTGATGCGCAAGCTGACCCAAGCGCCCGACAATCCAGGTGAGGAGGATAAATATCAAAGTAATCTGAAATGCAGGACCTACGGCACAGGGTGCTCCAGTATTCCCGCTCGGAGGGCCCGTGAAGGGGCGTTTTTCATTGGAAGAGTCGGACTGGTATCGAGAGATACATAGAATGGCGGGTCATCACTTAATCCTGTCATCCACCTGATTGTGGAACAAGCTTTTGTGGTAGGATCCAGATATGCAAGCAAAGGTAAGAAGTGCAGTACCCAAAGATTCAAGTACCAATTTAGTATGGGGGCTTAGATACGAATAGGTAATCAACCATACCGGTATATTCTTCTAATCCCTGCTTTCGGATGCTTCTTACCCGTTACTTGTGGCTCGCCTCTAGATCCTAAGCACACATGATCGCGCGTCCTTAATTCGATCCCAACTACCAGTACCATACCGTAAAAACTCGTTGAACCCACTGCCGGGATGCGCAACAGAAGTCACTAAGCTGAACCGCAATAAGCTTAAAAGAGTAAGTTAACAAAATTACGAACACAAGTTAACGAGATACAGCGTGCTCAACTTAAATAAGATATACCCAGTCTGGAAGACATTATTCCTTCTCGGGGTGCTTTGTCTCGGATTGCCTACTAGTGAACAAAATCAAGCATGGGTTTTCACTCACAGCCCCAGACTTCTGCAGACATCATCAGTGGTGACAACATATAAGCCCCAAGGAATCCGCTCTCATAAACAACTTCCCACAACCAGACAGACTCCAAGATACAATTCACACAACAGTCTACTTTCAAAAAAAAAGCCCCTTTTTAACCCTCAATCACTAAAAATGCAATTTACCACCTTCCTCTCTGTTTTCGTCTTCGTGGCCACCGCACTCGCAGCTCCCGCTCCGGTGGCGGACTCCAGCATCGAAGCCCGAGCTGGAGCCCCAAGCTGGGAATTCCACCCTTTCCGCGACGTTTCGTGCGAGAGTCCATTTCCCGATATCCTCGGCGGTCCGCAGACTCCAGGATCTCAATGCATCAACGTCACTGAGCGCATCGGAACCGGAGTCTTCTCAGCAAAAAACACCCAGGGCTGCAAGAGTAAGTTCCCCTCTCGCCGGACCCGCATGAGGTGAGATTTCTAGAATCAGGCTAACGAGATGGGCTCGATTAAGTCTACGTGTTCCTTAACGGCAACACTAACTGCAGCGGGACCCCTGGAACTGGAGCGCTGTTGTCCAATACTTGCTCCGCCTACTTCTTCCAGATCACCAGTATTCGTGTGGATTGTTAAAATATGAGTGCTTCTACTCTATGGTGTTCCGGTGGAGGCAGTGGTGTGATGTATGGTGCCAGATGTTATGTTTTTTATAACTTGATTGGGCCAACTGTAGCGAATGGATCGGGGGATTTAGATTTATTGGGGAGGTGACAGTTCTATGGATAATTGGATAAATATTTTTACTATCGGTCCGTTCTAAGATATGCGCTTTTGTGGAATTGTGACCCTCGCGAGTGGCCTATCACTACTATTGAAGTTCCCACAGTCACCAGATCGCACTCTGTCAAAGATGAGTGATTATCTGAAAAGATGTAACACTCGATTTGAGTAGATCCTCATTTGGGACTAATGGTCAACTCTCACTTGAAGGTTGACAAAGGGACGTTATACGAAGTTGTTGGAAGGTGGCCTATAGGGCATGGGGTTATGGAGGTTTGCGGATATGGAGAGTTGGAGCTATGCCGTTAGCAGACTCGGACAGAAGGGTATCAAGCATGTGGCTTTGTGGTTCGGACAGTTATTCACCTCGCAGAGGCTTTGTTCATTTCACATCCTATGCCTGTAGGGATAGGGTATTGGTTCTATGGTTTCTTTCACACTCTATGCGGTTAGTATGCGTGTGGTGATGGAGTAACCCCGTCATGGGTTAATGGTACAGTGGAGAGAAGAGTTATGAGTGGCTATCGTAGCCGAGTGACTGTCATGTTCGGCAGTTACTGTCATATCCGATAGATGACCCTCATATCTAGTGTTAGTGCATTGTGTGGTACACCATAGGTGGCCACAACGGATCTGTATATAGTTCGCCCATTTCTCCTTGTCTCCAGGGAAGAAGGCATCGACGAATCATCTCCGCATTTTCCCTACAAAGTGCATATAGTGATTGCATTCTTGCTTGTTCTTTCCTTTGTGCTTTGCTAAGGCTCAAACAGAAGTCATTTCTTCTAGTAATCCCGAGTCATCTGCTCTTCTGCTTGTGCTACCTTCAGGGTCCATCCGGTATTTATTTTCTAGCATTTCCCCCTACCTTGTAGCCCGTCACGGGTTTGGCCCGGCCTGGTAAGGGATACTACAAAGCCCCGGGCCAATTTTTCCTATTAGGCATAGACCTTCTTTATATGTACCTGTTTTTCTAAAGTTGCTTGGTACATCTATGTCCCTCATAGGCTTGCTAACCCGCCAGAACACCAGTTTGCTGCCCCCTCACCTTTCTCCCCCCACCTTCTCTACCTCCACTACCACCCTCCTTTGCTCTCCTGGCAAGGAAAAACAAATCCTCTTCTTAAGCACCAGGAGCTCTCTCTCCCGCTCAATAAAAAATATCTGGGGCCTCTGAAGGGCTTTCAGACCTCTCCAAACCAATTACCAGAGATTCTTCAAGCATTTAACTCTAAGCCAAGCAGTGGTAGCGAAGGATACAAACTGATTATCGGATGTGAGAGCAGTATATTGGCAATACAAAGAGTGCGAAATAGTTGTTTCAAGAGAGCCATGCACTGTTAGAGAGTAACTATACACAAACTAGGCCATATGTTTGTACATATATATTTCATTCTACTACGGTGCACAGTAACTCGCTCCTGAGTATGAACATAGCTAACCCAACCAGGTGTTTTCAGACTTTATTTAAACTCACGATGTGGAAGCAGTGTTAGTTTGTTACAGCGTCAAGATTCATAGCTTGGTCAGGACAAGAACTGGCAAAGCTACTCTGTACTTCTAAGTGGTAAATATAAAGATGATACCCATGTGTCTTCATCCCCTCATTGCTTTCATTCTTTAAAGGCAGTAAACAGCCATTACAGGGTAGCCAACCAGGTATGATAACCAAACTAACTAGTCCAAGAATATTAGATCTCTTTAGCTCCCTTTGCCTCTTGACCTTGATCTCTTTGCTTGAGCGCCCACTGAAGCCTCTCTTAGAATCAGCGCTAGCAGGTATACCGCCGGTCTCTATTGTACCTTTCGTTAGGCAGGAGTAAACCTGCTATACTGACATATCTTCATCCATTACGGGGATGCAGTGTCTTACTAATTGGTAAGCTACTCCAGTATGGGTAATACACGGACAGTGCTCCCAGCAGGCCAGGCCGCTGGTACTAGTACTTGTAGGTCGGCCTATAGGCCGTAGGCCCGGCCAAGGCAGACCACCCCGAAAGGTAGCCTAGGCCGATCTAGGCCGAACTCGATCGGCCTAGTAAAGCCTATCAGGCCTGATAGGGGCCTAGGCCCAGAGATTAGCTTGGAGGACAGATCAAGAGTGTTCCAACCCCCTCCCCTCTTTCGAGTTTAGCGCCTTTGATTTCCTCCACCTTTTACCTATTGCTTCTTTATTAATCACACTACGAGTGATACTCAAAGATTTACCTCCAGGGCCACCAGCACAGTCCTATCCTACCATCATTCTCTTCTATTTTCCTCTTTAGCAAGAACTACTTTAAATCACCAAGAAAATGATGCGAAACTGCTGTATTTTAAATGCTAAACTATTTACAGTTAACCCCCATAATGATACCTATATAATCACCATCCTACTACGCCCAGTTGATCCACAACAGCAACACTTTTTCCACAATTAATTTAATTAATTAATTGACTATCTCTAGTATCTTTTAGTATTTTTTTTCGCTAATAAAGCGAAATTTTTCCTTTATTTATAATGATATTGGATAATTGGGAAATATTTACCGTGAACTTTGCGGCTGACACGGAGTGGCGGCTCGCTACGAGCAGGTCGGCCGAGGCCATACAAGCAGCCGGGAAAAAGCCTATATGGCCTATAAGCGGGCCCAGCCCAGCCAGGCTCAGGTTCGGGCCAGGCTGGATCCACGAGAATTTCGACAGGCCGGGCTCGGCTTCATTAAAGCCTGGCCTACCTGGCCCGTTGGGAACACCGTACACGGACAGGCATCGCAAACTCAAGCAGCTGATTCTGTGGGAGAGAAGCACTCATCCAGGTGGGTCAGGAGAGGTCACAGGAGGAAATCCCATGGAGGAAGAAATAGACTCCACCAATCAGAAACGGAGGTATTGTATTCTGGAAATACTATCAGTACATGCTGCAGGGGCCGGAAGAGGACTCAGAGTAAGAAAGATAGCTGGAGGGGAAGAGCTAAGCAAGCTATCTAGTCCACCAAGACCCACCATAAGAGATTGTAGTTTACCAAATCGCCCTAGGTGGTACTAATACCACCCAGAGGAAGCCCTCAATATTGAGGCGATAATTACTCCTCCACCAAGCGGGTGAATTCTATATACAAACAGGGTTGTGGAGGAGACAGCTTTATCACCTTTGCAGATGTCTGGTTTGTAGGGTACAATTTGGACTCAAGTCCTATGGTCTTCAATGCCATTAAGGATTAAGCAACAGGAAGAGTCACTGTTCTGTGGAGGTGGTTAAATTGAAGAGGTTTTATAACGAAAGATATAATATTATATAAAGTCCACCCCTCCCCTAATTAGAAAAAGCTACGCGTAGAAAGTAAACTTTTTAAAAAGACCGCCAAGAGTACAAATATGGAATCCAATATTTCCACTAGGTTAGTAAACTCTCGCAACTCCCTAGAACATTCGGTGGAATAGTAGAAGCCATCGTTGTATGATATTCCTACCTGTTTGCTTGTTTCCCACAATCAGTTCTGTACGGTCATAGGATTGTCACTGATTTTACAGGCATCCGTGGTGAATGCTCTATTTGTGAATTTTAGGCTAGAAGCCGGAGGGTCCAACTTGAGTGACAGTAGTCCACCACCGCGTGTTCTAATCTGATTGGATCCCCAAGATGGTAGAAAGAAGGAGGGCATTTTCGAGGAGCTATGGGACCCAAGAACACAATTCAGGAGCCATAATTCCAACACCCAATGATCACAATGTCTCTATCAGCCACCATAACATAGAACGGTATGAACCGAACCCCAAGTAAATCCACAAGGAGCGACTTGACAGCACCACCCTTGGGAACCATTGGCCAGTACAGATCTCTCAAGTATTAGGTGGCAGGCTTGACCCACCCAAGAATGGTTGATACTTCAGTACTAAAAATACACTAAAGCTTTTATAGGCGTTCAGCAACCCAATTAAAATCATGCATAGGTTTTCCCGGAGAGAGCTTAAGCAACACAACCTACCAATACTCGCCGTAACCTACAAGTCGGCTCGCATGCGGGGACAATGCTCAGCTCGCGCTCCTGGGAATGTATAGCACCGCCATTAAGTTAAAATCCCCAAGAGAAGAAGATATCTGTGAGAGGGAGGGGGATACCCAGCAGGATCTGAACATATGACCAATGCCCTCCCTCACCGCAGGAATCCCCTCCCGAAGCCGCTGGCAGCATAGAATAAATGCTCTGTGAAAACTAGCTGAAATTGTGTACAGCAGACATTTCAATCACCAAAAGATGAGCTGGCAAAAATCCCGAGAATGCATTCACCCATCCAGCGAAGGCACAGAACCCGAACAAATCAGTAACCAAGAATTCCCAGACTCAAAAAGCACGATACTCAAGAAAACCAATACTTCCCCCGGAAACGAACATAGTCCGGTGATCCTCGCCTACGAACCTCACAGTTTACAACCCCAGCTGAAAATCGGATTCCTTTCTTCCAAAAAAAAAGGGGGGGGAGGGACAAGTTACACCTCATAGCCCCCCTCCCCCTCCACCTCTAAAAATGATACATCACCGAATCATCAAAACCACTCATCCACCTTACCCGGGAGCGCTGTTCTCACCACCACCAGCCCCATAACTAATCACCAGCCACACACCATCGAGTGACCCGCCATGACCTCATGCACCTCAGCTCAGCTGGAAAAATCCGAAGAAAAAGAACTAGCAAGGCGAATCCCGTACCGCACCCCCCCTCCTTCAATGGCCCCATAACTAAGTTGTGTGGCATGGGATTTATTATACCAAGCGTCAGCAAGGGCTTGTTTTTTTCTTTTTTGCGTTTGTTTTCCCCACAACGGATTGGTAACAGTACGAGTACTGTAGTACCCGAGGCAGGTATGTTTTCTATTAGTCGTTTGTTTGTTCCGTGCTGATTAGACTGCGGGGTGTTGCGCAAGGGGACGAGGACGAGGTCCAGGGCAAATAGCGTTTAAGAGCGCGACAATTGGAAAACGAACCTTTGGTTGTGCAGGGTGCGGGAGTGAGCGAGTCAGCGGGTGGGGTGTGGAATGAGCAGTAGATGGTCTGTGTCGGGGCCGGGAACGCTGCAGGTTAGATGTGCATAGCACAGTACTACGCTTAAAGCAGGCGGTAGTGGTAGTAGTACGACTATCCGTGCATGACGTACTGAACTCTATGCGATTCGACTTATCGGCGAGGGAACCTGCTGAGTACTGTGTTGTACCGAATTCGCTCACCCGATATCGGATGATATGATGATAATATTCTAGTTACATAACTGACCGCATATTGAAATTCGAGCATGGGACTACCATACCTTCCTTCCCCCCCCCCCTTTCTCTTCAATAGCGAAACCTCATTGCGGTTCTTCCTCTCTAAACCCCACGTGTACTAGACATTCCCCGGGATCGCGTCATAAAAACCCTGATGCGTAAGATAAGGCTTTCCTCTCCCCCCCTTCCATCCGCCTTTCCCCCGCCGGGGCTCCATCACATAACCCCTGGACAAGCAGAAGAGGAAAAGAAAAGAAAAGAAAAGAAAAACTCCAATATCCAAGCCACACGATAAGCAATCACTACTCATTCATCCATCCATTCATCCGTCATATCATATCATACACATCATACCTTATCACGAGACTATAACCCTCCCCTCCACCCCCATCGACCACCGCCCTCAGTCTTCCCCGGTTGCATCTAGCGCCTAACGTAGGATTGCTTATTTTGTTTCCCCCTCTCCCGCTCACTTGCTTTTATGGATGGAAGTAAAGCCATGCTGTGATCCACTCCTATTTTTTTCTTTCCGGCCGTAGAAAGCTTTCCCTTCTTTTTTCTCCTCCCATCTTTCCCGTCCTAGAAGTGTTGTGGGGTAAGTTAGATGTTGGGGTACGGCGGGGATTCATGTGTGTTATTCATAGTCGAGTAGGGTACCGTAGATAAAGGGAGGGAGTTTCAGGTGGGAATTATTGCTTTTTTGAGCACAGGTGAAATATCTAGCTGAAGGTACAGCAGGCTAAAGTAAGGATTGGCTTAGTAACGCGGTTGGGGAGCTGCGAGATTTCGTGGCTTGGGTTGGGAGATCGCTTGATCTACCAATGGATTGATGTCTAGCTTATACATGGCATGAATCGAATACCGGGTAGAATCTTGCATTGCTAGGGCGAAATTCCATAGGTGAGTCCGCTACCGGCATGCCATACTCAATAAATCACGTGCACCTTCCTTGGAAATAGCCGACTGCTTCGTCTCTCCACCACTGCTTGGTAATACCGAAGGCGTCCTATCAACTCTTACCCACTTCTACCAATAGACCACCAGTTAAGCTTCGCTCACTTTCCCCCTCACCAACAAACTCCCTCCTCATAAGCTGTGTTGTGAACCTATCCCTCCATTCAAACCCCTCAGCATGCTTATCTGCTTCATGAGCCAAGCTCAATTCAAACCTTCGCACAAACACCGCAATAGCTATAGTCAGTTAGTGATTCGCGAGTCTGTGACATCAGCTCAGAATGCGCTTTCTCTCTCCAATAATTATGTCAAGCGATGATTATCCGAAAACCGGAGACTGCCTCAGCCAGTTAATGCCAGCCTTCGGCCTAATCTAAGTGAAGTTCGATATTTGGAACACTTTTTCGCCCCACATGATCCCAATAGCGATGGTGACGACGGGAGAAATGAAAATGAAAAATTCATTCACGAAACAGCCAGGCATTGACTTCCACCTCTCGGACACGGAACGTAAATCCTCAAGCTGCTTGGCGCCGTCTCCTAGCCTCCCGGGATTAGACACTTCTAGAGACGAGAATACATTTGGATCACAATGGCCTCAATGAATGCTCATTCAGACAGCAAGTCCCCAAAGGTACCTCCATCCCAGCCAAGGCTACTCCATTGCGATCGGCGATCCTAAGCAGTCGAGACTGCACGGCCGAGGATAGTCCTTGGATCCCTTTCATCGCCGTGTCCCAATCCTTAATTAGTATCTCGCACACAGTGCTTCTATCACGAAGCACAGAGGATGCAAATGGGGGAGGGGAGGGGAAACAAACCAGATATGGAAGTTATTCAAGGACTACGTAAGTGGCCCTAGTGTTCACCCCCACCAACTCTTCCAGCAACATTTCATGAACTTCTTTATTTCGCAATATCTCGTATAGCCCCTTAGTGGGTACTAATCAGCAGGTATCCACCCCAGCAACGAACAAGACAATCGTCTCGTCCGCGCAATCCTGGGAGTGGCTGTCCTTTCCCAAAACTAGGATCCAAGAGTCTGTCAAATATGATTGCGTAACCCCCGCTCATTTCAGCACTCTTGGACTTCACATGCTGCGAGAACTGCTCCAGAGAGATCTATTGTACGCAACTTAGTAAAAATGATTCACCGTAAACCGCTCATATAAAAATAAAATAAAAATAACAAAAGATATCGAGAGGTAGCAGATATTGCCTTTTTCCGGCTCCCCTAGACCAGAGCTCCGGTTTTAGCCAGCAAGATAACCATTTAGGCATCCCTTTAACAATTGCAACCATAATTGGAACGTGACGGAACACGAAAACCATAGCCACTGCTGCTTCGTAGGCTCCTACGAGTCGAATCTAGAAACCAATTTCATCGGCGCCTAGCTGCCCCATAGTACTACCAAAGGTAGCCATGACAACATTCTCCCTGGCAAAGCACTTGGTCCCCATAGAAAGATCCACCAGCACACCAGCTTCAAAAGTCTTCCCAAGTTTTCTGTAGAACAACCCTGCGTTAGTATCACGTGCTGATATTATGCAACGAGAGTCTACTGCTGATGACAGGATCCGTCGGCGGTGGGCATGTGCTGTATGAGAAACCGCTGTAAAGACACTGCTGGGCCGCGGCCAAAACCACCGCTCTTTGGAGAAACGGCGACTAAGATTGTATATTGCTAGACAGATAGAAGATATTAGCCTAAAAACCGCCGCAGCAACAAAACTTAGGCATTCGGTGTGTCGCCCTTATAGTAACCTGAATCCCCAATTCCGGTATGTATGCTAGTAGGCCCAGCTCGAGCAATAGGCCCCACACCACTCAGTTAGCACTTGTCCATACCATGCTCAGGTCAAACTATCATATGCTGAATTTAGTCAGGCCTGCAGTAATCAACATGAACAACAAGTATCTGATAAGGAACTCACACTTCCCTCATTCAACCAAGAAAGGGAAAGAAAAAGAAAGGAAAAAAATGCACAAACAGCAAACCTCGCCCAACCTCTGGGTCTCCACGGTCGACCCCCCCCCCCCCCCTCATCACACGAAATATCCCAAAAACACAAATACCACTTTGTCGCCCCGGCGACCTTTGCCCGGGGAACCTGGCCAATGAGTGGTAATACTCGAGCACATCCGATAGAGGCAAACTCCCCTAGGAGCAACCGGATGAACTAGTACACAAGTCCAGCCAGAGGCAATCAAAGCCCAATCCACATCAGTGAATGGCAAAGACAGTAGCAAGCAAGCAAACTCAGGATAAAATTTTAAGGGCCATCGCCAGTCTAACTAGTGATGTAGGGGGAAGGCATGCGCATACGGAAGAAAGTGAGTTTTTTTCCTTCTCCCTTTCCTCCTCCCCCACAATACCGGCGGAAAGGAATGTTACTCGCAAGGGGAACTCCGAGGCGTCAGGTCTAGACCAATGGGATAGAGGTATTCGGTGACCCGGACATGGCGATTTTTTGGTATTTCGGGCGCCTCTGGCCTGTCTCATCACACAACTTAACCGAACACTGTGCAAGTTCGGTACCCTACACACAAATAGGTAATAAAACCCAAGAGAAAAAGGAAAAGGAAACATCAAAAACACAAACGCCATGAGGCGTTGGAAGTCCTCGATCGGACCTCGTGGCGAGGGAAGACCCCGAGAGATCTAGCACGCCAGAACCATGGAAAATTAACATTTTTCCTGCCTGCCATATGATATCAATTTTCTCTCCCCCAAAGAGCCAATCATTCCCACGAGCTTCACTTAAGGCTGCGAGGTTATGTGAAACGGAACTCAACCGACCAGGAACATAAAGTGAGAATTATTACAATTAGAAACATAAACTTTCTTATTCTTCCCCTCCCACCTTCCTCTCTGTCCCCACCGAACTCGCCTGACCGGAAAAAGCATCAGACTCGCCTCGCTTCAATCACTCGGTTTCCTCCGTCCAACGGGATTCTCCCATCTAATGAAGGACTCATGATACTGCAACTCGTCAAGTCTGCAGCGCAACAGCATGCTCAAGCACCACCCGGAGACCGAAAACTTAGAAAGCTCGCCAACAACAACTCTATGATCACAAACCCAGCCACAAAACAACGAAAAAAAAGTCGCACACCATACTTTTGAGACGCAACTGCACTGGATCACAAATCCGGCACCGAACCACGGCAGCAGTCCAGAACCAATTCCTCATCGATGGTCATTGATTTTTGCTTTTTTGCTTTTTGATTTTTGGGGTTCCGGTTCGGGTGTTTCAGTCGAGTCGCCCCCACTGCGGCGTCCACGATCTTCTTCTCTAGTACTAGCACAGCGTGACGCCGTACTGCTAGAATTGTCTCCTCCCACCTCCGCGACTAGGACCCTGGAGCAGAGGGAGGAAGAGAAGAGGAAGGATCACTCAAGATCGTAATTCAGATATGGGCGCATATTTCGATATCTTGGCCCGGTAGTGTTGATCATATGATGCTCCGGTTTCACTCTGTCTTGTCCTGACGCCCACCGCACTTCGCCGTACCCCATCATAGCTCTACACTACTGTATCTAAGTACTAGTACAGCAACACCATACGCTGGCAAAAATCCCTTACTGAGGCCAAGTCGACCCAGTCAAACACCACCGAAAGTTCGTGATGCCAAAAAAGCGCCATCGCGGGTCAACCCCGGATCCACTCCCGCGATTGCTACTGGCTCCCCCCCCCCCACTCCAACAGCCAAACAGGAGTAGTGACACAAAAATAAATACGAAAAAACAGCATGGAACTGCCACACCCAGTAGCACCCTCTCCTACTGTTTATACAATTCACATTCAACGATGACATGCGCATCCGAATCTATCTTACTCTACCCGGAGGCGAACGTAGGTATTCGGGCGCCCAGGGACTAACTTTGGAAGTATCCCAACTTTTTGCTCCTTTGAACAGTTTCTTCACACCAAAACCTATTTGAATACCCAACCACCTATGTCCACACCCGAGCACCATGCATTCCAATGGTCCAATGCATCCATGACTCCTCCGTGCGTACAGTACTTACTTGCTTCTTCCGTGATCCCACGGCGTAGTAAAATGAAAAAGCAGCATTGGTAATGTCCCAGCTCATCGCCGGGGTAAGTAAACTATCAATACAATGGTGTAATCCTGTATCTCCTGCTGAGAAACAAAAAAACAAAGCTCCTAACCAAATCCGGTCGGTAACTTAATTAGTTGGCAAGATAGGGTACTCGAGTAGAGCGGAGTGAGATAAGATGAATTAGGAAGAAAAATGAAAGAGAAGCTAAAATGGATCCAGAATCCAGGGCTAACTCAACTCTCAGCTATGTTTTTGTGTTGCTCTGATACATGATAACGCTTAGGAGGAAAATATGTAGCTGAGGTGGGAGGGGGTACTACTACTTACTCGTACTAAGGCTTATGTCCGACCATAGCGACGAGCCGAATAACTTTATTTTAATTGTTGTATTAATAGTCCCTGGGATAGCGTAGGTGTGCCGTACTATACCCGTACCGGTACTATTAGTACTCGTAATCAGGTATCATACTAAGGTTAGTCCCTGAAGGCTGCTGTACCGTATTGGTCAAGTTGTCATAAATATCCCTCCTAGCTAATAAAAAATCGCAAAGCGCTCACGGGATTTCTTCTCTTTCGCAAGTTAAAGGCTTAGCCGCATACAAACTACAGCTAGTTATTCGAAGTACCCACTAACTAACCCTGGTACCCAAGTATTGCTCTCTACCCTTGCGCCAACAGGTATGATACCATACCGGCATGGCAGCCCTAAACATGAGTGAGGTGCGTTGTGCCACCCGAATTTCAGATATATCCGGACGCCCGATAGCGATGGACCTCTTTGGCCAGAGCAGGAGGACATTCATTCTAGCTGAGTAATAGTCTGTTAATTTACCAACGGTAGGAATTTACAGGTCAATACCTTGGCAAATATCTGTTCACAGTTCTTGCCAAGGAACCCGACAGTATTTAACATGTCCTGGACTTCCTGTGCTCCTAGGATACCAAAGTTTTGACCTACTTCTAAACCCCAATATCTCCATGAAAATGTGAGATATTCCTATTGTCTCTCTATTTATATGTAGAAAATAACTCACTCTATCACCTAATAAGGCCATAATTCTCAGATAACTGGTGGTTAAAAATCCCTTGGTTGTCGAAGACGCGCAATATTTCTTCTCCAAAGACTCCAGCTACAGACGCCTCTCACCACAGGGCAAGGATCTGCGCTTTATCAGGCCCTGGCATCAAGGTGCCCAGATGCTTATAATTCGCGAGAGCAGTACTGTGCTATATATATAGGTTTTGCATGTCATAATCTTATCCACCTGCAGCCTAAACGAGAAAAATATTATATTCTTGGTACTGTACATTGTTGCTGGGCACATACAGCGCTGGAAAAAAAAAACTGTAAACAAAAGTCCGTCACCAGATAGAAAAAGGAGATTCGTTCGACATCGCACCCCTGCCTCCCCCAATTTTATAATCCATAAATGGGAATTTAGGAAACCGATCAAACCGATCTGCCCTAAATCCTCACCACCGCTGATTCCTTCTTATCTTTCTCCTTCTCCTTCTCCTCCTGTCTATCTGTTGTAAGGCTTCCCTCGCCCAACGAGTCGCTTAATCCCCCGGTGTAAATCACAACCTTTCGTCTCCACCGGCGTCCAGTCACTGGATCTGTCCCCTCCTCCATCATAGTTTTCATGCCCGGTAAAATCGGTTTGAAGGGTGATCTTCGGGGTACCCGAGAATCTTCGGACCCCACGGACTCTGTACCAGGGTTCGTCTCTGCAGGGCAGCATGTACAGGGAGGCAGCTCGTCGGCGGCTGAAAGTTGCGGGCTAGCGCCTTGACTTTGTGGGGGCATCTTGCCAGGGGGCTTGTAACGAAAGCCGATATTGTGATAGTCCGGGTTCTCTCCAAACGCCAACGATTCCTTCTCTTCCTGGAGCAAAGGCATAACCACAATTGAGCTGGGTTCTCTTGGGGCTGAATGGCGCTGTCTCTGGCGTAAAAAATTGCGGACGATCAAAGGCCCCAATACGACGGTGAAAAGTAGGGCTAACGATCCGAAGCCAGTAGCAGTCATGAATCTTTCAAGCTGCTCAGGACCAAAGCCGTAGCAGGGCATATCCCTGGAGCCCCCGGAAATATAGAATGGAGTTATCCTTCTACGTGAAGAAGAAATAGCTGACAAGGCAATCGGCAGAGATAGTAACAGGAGAGCCGGGCTGGAGGCAATGAACCGCATTCTTGGAGTTGGTGGAAAGAACGACTACCTTTTAACAAAGACATTAGGATACAATCATAGTTGGCTTTTAATGAATAGTGTGTATGATAGTAACAGTGTGAGAATCGGTGGTGGCAACACTTCTTGCGTGGGACGCAGAGTAAACTAAGAAACTCTAAACATACCCCGATTTGCTATATTCGAACCCTACGAAGCCCAATCCTCTCAGGGTTGCCAACTCCAACTCCTCGGAATGCCCGGTATGGTTGCTATCGGGAGAGGTGCCTCCAGCTTCGCTTTCGTTGGACGAGAGGAGAGCTAAACGAGTGTGAGGAAGACGAGGCCAAGGTGTGTCCCGCAGATGGCGATTCAAATTGTAGGTAGACTAGCAGGCTGTATTGAATATGTAGCATTGCATGCGAGAAGGAGGAGGGATGAAGGAGAAACGCAACGCTTGATATTCAAGTCCCAAGGAGTTTGTTCGGTGGCTTGCATACGTATGCATAGCAAATCAAGACCATGCTCTGTGGAACTATAAAATAGATACCCTCATTCAGCTCGTCTCAGCAATCCGAAGGAAAATACACTCCCTCTTACCCGTTCATGAGGCTCAAGAGGATATGTTTCCCTTCGCCCCCCACAACGGGGGGTTGTGGGTTGTACCGGTATTGGAGGATAACGACGTTGCGCCACAGCCACATAGGTCTGCCCATGATTCAAACCCAAAGGGGAAAGGCGTGGTGACCGGGGGACATTTCTTTGTGCCCGAATAAATGCTTCCTGGGACACAGCTCTCCGCCTCTCACCGCCGTGCTACCATAGGGCAGCAAGGGTGCAGTAGGTACAGACGGGTCACTTGGATGAAGGCGCAGCTGAGAAGCTCTCAGATGGCCCACTGCGGTCGCCTAGCCCCATTCGACACCTCGATCCGGGAGCAACCATCATTTCGTTTCAGGAAGATCCTTGGCCTTTCCCAGGTTCTTCCGCATTGGTGCTCACAACCCACACAACACCATAACTTCAGTCAGATTGTATGGGCAGTACAGCGCCTGGCCGCGAGTACTCCAGAGTACGAGTACATGGCGGTGGCAAGTGAGTGGTGATGGTGATGAAGAGACTGAGGAGGAAGGAGAAGCAGAAGGGGAAGGGGGAGAAGAGAGGAGACTCGCCATCGGCTAGCCCTAAGAGTTGTCGCCTCCAACACGCGAAAGCCACACTTACGGTAGGCATAAGCGTACACGGCAGCAAAAGCACGTGTTCCTGTTATCGCGACAAATTATTAGGGATACAACGCGGGTATTGGACGCACATGGATGATTCCCCCCCTCGAACCAGACCCCCAGAATTCAGATTCTCAGCTGGATGTTTATCCGCTCCACTCACAAGTTCAATTGTACCGTGCGAGAGGAGGAAGACAACAATCCGCAGGAACGTAGATCTTAGCGATAAAAGTAATTTTACAAATTGGTTGTTGTTGCCAGCGAAGCCGTGGCAATAGCCAGCTGAAAACATGGGGAAGGCGCTTTTTCTTTTGCTCTTCCCCCCGGGGTGCCGTGATGATATGCATGGTCTTTGTGCTACAAAGTTAGGTCCGTGCATGAAAAAAGGGAACCCCTCCTGCGAAACTTGAGACGACTTTCATAGTTTGTTCACCCCGAGCCAATGATAAACTCAACCATTGCTGCCCACAAGCATCGCTCTTTCCTGGAATGTGTTTGCGAGTGGGTCGTGGAGCACGGTTTCCAAAGGAATTAATGCATTCAACCCCCCCCCCCCCGATACCTTACCAATATCATACGCTCGCTACTGGAGCCCCTCCCGTGCCTGCGAAGGCGGAACCTCTGTTATACAGGCGTTGGTGGAGAGTGCCCGAAATACTTATCGTAATGCGACTCAAGAAAAGAAAAAAAACGTCACAATCCAAGCACAGTGCCCACAAAACACAGAAGGTAACTTACTGTGCTAGCACAGTACGATACAGCACCCGGACATCGTATGTTTTGCCAACGTGATACTAAACTCACTGCGATCTTCCTTCGAGCTTCTGTGCAGCAAGCGATTGTTCTTTCCCTTCATTTCCAGATAAAAGGAATACGGTAGTGCTGTACCGCACCATGCGGCACTTTCACGAGCCAGATTTTGACCCGCCCTTGAACCGAAAAGTTATCATAGTGTAACAATCCCGGGTAACGTGACGCGGAAAATTCCAAGTACGCCTTTCGGAGAGGCTGAAGCCGTTACAACCACAAGCACTATGGGAAATTGCCAATTCTGCCTTTTGTACTCGTAACTTCAAGGGCGCAGCAAATTTGGATTCGCCCAAGGATCCAATGCCCCCTGGGACGGCCCAGAGAAATTTTTTAAGATACCGGTGCGAGAGCTGACCTGGTGCTCGGGGCACCGGTCGAACCGAGTGAGAAGAAGGGGGAGGGGAAAATGTGCTGGAGCTGACTGTTGCAGCGAAGTTGTCTAAAATAGTTCAAGGAACAGTATTTGGAATCCACGCGGATAAACTTTAATTCAATGACTGTCCAGCTAATAGTGAAGCAATAACAAACACTGTGTCCCGCTAGCCCGGGGACTTCAGCTACCGTGGGGTACCGGTACCCTATCTGCCTTGGACGGAGTGTTTAATTTCATTTCATCTCCGGGACAGGGCTCATCTCCGATCACTCGCCCTTGGGCCTTGGCAGTTGCCTGCCACTATTCGTCAGAAAGGCTCCGAATGAGTGATCTAAGCAACAGCTGACATTTGAGCTCTTGGTGATTAAGTTATGTCCCTACCAGTAGACTATTTTGCCCTTGGGGTCCGGAGGTTATCAGGGTGGTTTCTCACCGTGTCTTTTGTCTTGACAGCCAGAAGCCTCCGTCCTTGGTGTTGCATTTTTCCAAAGTTGCGACGGGTGCTGTGTGCAGCAACGTAACTATGACGTAAATTACCGAGACCCTTCAACAAATAAAACTTATCTAGAACCTGCTATCACACACAAACCCAAAAGCCTCAGTAACCATATCAACATCCTAAAAAAAAAAGCACAGAGTGCTATCTCGAATAAAAGGTAAATTAAAATCACAATGTCCGCGCATCCTAATTCTGGCACTTTTCTTCCTCCAGCCGTTAGGCTTGCAAAAATTGCTGGTACGGTCGGCTCTGGAGCTCTTGCGGGTAAGTGATATCCACATTGAATTTTGGACCTCTGTTTTAATAAAATAAAAGGGTTTTATTATACTCACTGCCAACACACTGTTCCTTCATTCCTTGCCTCCGGTGCACCGGCTGAAGACCTCGTGAAGACATTCAAACGCATCCATGGTGCCTCTCGCACCCCGGCATTGGCTACCATAATCGCGTCCTCTTCATCATTTGTGTATACAGCGTATTACCTCTTTTACTACCCGCCAAAACATGCCGGGGTAGCCACCACGACCTTTGCATCGGACTCGTTCTTCCCTTCAACCTCAGTAGACCATCCACTCGGAGGCGAATGGGCCCTCTACGGTGCATCGGCCCTTTTGGTTGCACTTGTTGTGCCATACACCAAATCCTTCATGAATACCGTTCAAAAAAGTCTTCTGGGAGCAGCGGAAAGTGTTGAAACGAATGAACGAAGGAAGCTGGCGACCGTGGTTGACGAGAAGAAGATAAGGGAGGATCTTGAAGAATGGAAACGTAGGAGCATGATCCGGGCCGGATTGGCTGGTGCTGCGACAGTGATTGCGATTGTTGGCTTGGTGGCTTAATGATGATCTATGGTCAGCTTCGTCCATGTGAGCTTAAATTTGGATCTGTGGTAAACCTCTTGGATTGTGGATCAAATCATGCTATATAAAAAAACTGAAACCCGTATTTCTTTTTGAAAAGGTACAAGATTCTTTTGTTTTCATATCAGGTCTTGAGGAGATATTTCCGCAGGGGGTGGGGTGGTGGTGGGATGAAGTAGTTAAAAGAGAGTACCTCGATGAGTTTTAGTTGGTGTTTGTGTCCTAGTCTCTAACCAGGATATACACGAGTAAGTACTCTTACTCATGTTGAGGGTGACCTTGCCCTACAGAGCAAGCGCACTTGTGTAGATATGGAATGCTCTCAGCGGTTTCGATATTTGGGTTGTCTAAAGCTTGCCAGTCAACCTAAAATTATTAAGACTTTTCTGCATTAAGTGACCCAGGGCGGCTGAAAGGTGGCGAATAATAAGCAATCATACTGTGAATTTACGGACAAAGTGATTTCCCTCTACGTTTGATCAACTTCAAGGCCAGATGCGTTGTCGCAGCTGGAGGGAGTATTAGGTTTCTGGTCACGGGATATCACTCGTCTTCCGGAACTACTGAACATTTGGGGTCACACAGAGAAGGCTAGGGTCGAAGGGCAAAGTAATGGGGCCGATTGATGAAAGAAAGAGCTGCTTTCTTGCTTGCTTATACATAAACACACCCGAGACTACCCTCATTATAACAATTGGCAGCATGAATATACGCCAGCATGACTCCTATCATTCATAGATCCTCATATCCCAGGCGGCCTGTAAGTTGGCCGAACGTGTCGGCACCTGCCATCACATCGAAGCAATACTTTCGACACTATGGTTGCTTTAGTCCGTGAGGTTCACGTTCGGTGGGGCTCCGCCCTAACGATTGTGTATGGATTTTTCGTGATGAAGAAGGTCATGGACACCTCAACTCCCATATAGGGAATGTGTGATTAGGGCTCAGAGCGGTCCTTTGCTGTTCAATCACGCCCTGGAAAAAAAGTGGTGCTTTCACATGTTACAGAAGAGTAGGGCTATAGTGGTAAAATCGGACACAGAAACCATTACTATTCGGGGGAGTTTTATTTAAAGACAAGCAATCTTCTCTTCGCCACCTTCGCCTTAACAACCACCACAACCACCACCCCTCAGCGGGGAATTCATACCCACCTTATCGATTGAAAATCGACAGCACAACTTTTATACAAGGTATGCATTCGATATAATCTCCCCTGTCATACCCTTAATCGAAAATAATGAAAAGACGGAAGCCAGTCATACTCCTCTTTTTTTTCTCTTTTCACTTACTTTGATCCTCTGCCCACCGCGAGTGTTACCATTGCGCTTGAGCACTTGGCACTTGAACTCCCATTACTTTTGTTGTTGATAATATGACCCCTTTGCCCTGCATTCACCATTGATCCTTTAAATATTAGGACTCTACCTTTCTGTATTTGGTTTACCAATAATTTTGACTAGGAACCAGCTTAGCCACTGGATCGATTCAACCTACCTGACTAGGTCGCATTGACACTATAACAGGGGTTACGGGACCCAATAGTATTGAATCCGAGAGAACAGGGTCACAATTATTATTTTAGATATGTCGTCGGACACAGATGACGAGCCGAAGGCGGACCAAATGCCCGAAAGCAACAACGACAACGCTCTTGCCCTGATACCTATCGTCTCTGCCGAAGACCCCCAGGCTTCTCTGGATCCAACCGCAGCCGCATTTGTCTTCGAATCCAAACTCTGTCCTGTCACTTACTCTTACCACCCGTATACCAAGATGGCGAACAATGGAAGTTCCGCGATCCACGGCCTTGGGCGTCCAGCTCTGACCTTGCAGTCAACCGCTCTAGTACAACCTAGGGCCAATACTGGCGTCCCGCGTGTATACCAGTCTGAGAGCCGTAACATGTTTGTAGCGGAATATGAGAGATTCAAGGAGGTCAAGTTGAACCTGCAAAGTTCCTTCCCTTCCAGCATGATTATTGTGGTCGGTTTTGATGAATGGGTCGCATTCCGGGTTAAAATCACTGAGCTCCAGATTCAGCAGCTTAAAAATAATATCATGTTTCGTGTCGCGAGGGCTACCGCGAGAAGAAGGGCATTCGCAAACGGGCCTATCCCGAATTACGAAGTCGATACTTCTCGCTATCCTAGGCCGATTATTCCGTTCCCCAGATCAATTGTAGGGGGACGCCCCCCCGCTGTGATCAAAAAGCTTAGAGACGTCTACTTTGAGAATTGGTCTAAGATCGGGGAACTCTGGGGGGAAGATATTGAGCCTATGCCTAGAACTTATTCATATCACTATGGCCAAGAGGCCTTCAACATGTCCGGTACTAGGCCTCCTACGAGCGCTAATCCCAACTCTCCAAAGAATCTACCTGTCGGGGTGATGCACGGGGTTCTTAGCAGCGATCTCGGGCCCAACGATTTAAACACACCCGGCAGAGCTACCAATGCTTCTGGGACCGGAGGGACTACTATTCCTTCTTCGAAGGCTCCCGAATATCCTGTGTTCCAAGGTGGTGGTAGGTACTTCCCGGTCCCACCTTGTCCCGGAATCCCCCAGCAGAATGGGGGCTATGGGAACGATCATTACTTTAGAACCCACCAGGGCAGCGGCTACCATCAGAACCCCAATCTCAATAACTGGGGTCATTACAATAGCGTTCCTCCTCCCCCTAACTTGGTTGGCGGACATTATCCTGGGAATCATTTCGGTGGTGGTGGATATTACGGCCGAGGACCCATGCCTCAAGCTAGGAACCAGGGCACTGGTGCTTATAGCCACGGTTACTACGGTCCTAGCTTCAATCTTCCGCGCCCCGGCTTCGTTCCAGGCGCTTCAAATCCTAACTTTATCCCGGGCGGTGGCCCTAACTTTATTCCCCAGCAACCTAGCTTCATTCCAAGCTCTCAAAATGTTAACTTTGCTCAGAATAGCGGCCACAACCCCAACCTTCAGAAGCCTGGCTTTGTCCCGGCCGGCCAAAACAACAAATTTGGTCAGAACGGGGGCCCAGTCCCCAGTTATGTACCTGGCAGCACCACTGTCCCTGCTCCTGCCCCCGCCCCCGGCCCCGCCCACGACGCAAATGGTGGTGCCGACCCTAGCCAAAATGCCTCGCAGCTTGTTATCACCGGATATGCATTTGAGAGCGACGATGACTATATTCCTGAGGACTACGAGCATGAGGGATACGAGCGGGTGGAAGAGGGGGAGGAGGAGGAGGAGGAGGCGGTTTTTGAAGTTTATGATGCCCCCTCTTCCTATTACCATCCCATCCCATGTCTTGTTCCAGCGTTCAGATTGGACCTTGAGGAAGAGAACGGTACCAACCCAGAGTAAACGGCTGAAGAAAATAAGCCTGCAGGTTCCCATCCCCATCCCCGCCACCACTCCCACATCACTAACAACCATCGGACAGTGAGAGACAAAACCCCCTTTGTTGAGAAGGGGAAACGGATATAATAATAAAAAACGAGACGGACATAATATGAGGGGAAACAAAAGCGGCGGAGAGCATTCTTCGAGTTTAATCTGGCTCACATTTTCAGAGTCTTTGATTATTATCTACTTTTGTTTTTTTCTAACGACTCTAGTCTTAATAATACCTTTCTATGGAACAAATAAATCTCAAATTCTTTTTTAGAAAATAAAGGTAGTAATAGTTAATAAAAAAGTTAAAGGCGCAATCCAGGGTGGCAATTCTCCGATAGACGTGACGTGCTTATGTAAAGGATAGTGCGGTGCAGGCTGATAGCGACTTAAATTGCCGACTTGCTTGTACGCCAGTGATGGCACCCCAGTCCGAAAAATCAGGTTGGTGTAAAGGTGGTGGAAGATTATCCAGAGTGGACCCCAATCTTTTAGAACGACCGTTGGGCGTAGGGAGCGAATATGCGTGATTGGACTGGACTACGGAACGGAGGGTGGGGGGGTAGAAATGCGACAAACAAGGACTTCAGCACCCGTACAGACAAGATCGCCGAGTGAGCCCACATGATTACAATAGCCAAAAAGCGGGAAAGTAAGGGGCCGTTTGGTGCGCCGTCATTTGAGATGTTAGGGGTGGTTGGCAAGCCATCATTTGCAAAACACGTTTTGCACAATTTTCAAAATGTGTTTTGTAGATTTTTTTGTTTGGGGTTTAGATTACTATGCAATAATAATATATTTGTTATCGTTAAATTTGACTTTAATAGGATCCTAATATTGAAAAACCCCACCTACATGATAGTTTCTAAATGACACGCTGTTCGACAAAGTGTTGTTGGCAAAACATGTTTAGTGATTTTTCATAAACGTGTTTAGCAAAACGCGTTTTGAGATGACGGTCATCTCAAATGGCAACGCACCAAACGGCCCCTAAGGCACCAAAGATGCTCACCCTATAAAAAATAAAAAAACTTGGAGAGAATCACCCTATGGGAAATTTCCCCATGGGCGATGGTTACGAGAATGTCTCTGGCTCACTAAATTCTAGTAGCTGTAGCTGGAAGTATCGGAAGGTCCTGTAGGCACGAAACCAACGTAGTTGAGGGAACCTAGGGATATATAATAATACCCATCCAAGATACCCCACTTTTCCCCGGACCCAAGAGTGCATCTATAATAACCAAAAAACCAGAAAACCCCCGGTTTGGCCCAATCTCTCTCCTCCCCCCCCTCTTGCGCACACTCAGGTCAACTAAAAACAGAGCCTTGCATCGCCGTCGTGCAGCAGTACCCCCTTTTCACCGTTCTTTTCACCGTTTCTCGGGGACCGATACAATGGAAATAATTGTATCGTCGATAATTACGTACCCCACTATGGGCGAGAACGTACTCAAATCGAGGAAGCCATGTCTGTGTTTATTTTTGTCCTGTTACAGGGCACCAACCTTGTGGGGAGGGTGCGGCAGTAATCCAGCTCTAGATCCATGAATGGAGGAGGGACCATGGATCGAGCGAGGTATAGGACGGGGTTCCCCTATTTTACTTTGCGTGAAAGCCTTAAGTTTTTGCGAGCAAGTGAGTGCTTAGTTTGTTGTTTTTGTTTTATCTACAGGTACGAATGGGGGCGAGATTGGCTTATGAGATGAGATGGATGAGATGGGGAAGTCCATGAAGACTTTCATGAAAAGCGGTGATTCAAACGATGATCACCACTATCATCCCGCTGAATAAGAAAAGAAGCAGTACTGTGTTGGGTCTCGTTCCCCAGAGCCAATATGCAGAGCCGTGGTCCGGCCACGTCCACTGACAATGCTAGGCTGAACCCCTTAAACACCCAGCAGTAGCATAAAGTGCCCTCAAAGCACCAATACCATATCAAACCCACGGCGCCACCCGCCTAGCATTCTCCACTCCCAAAAGCTCCCAATCAAGCAGTTCCCATCTACCTACAACGACCAAATTAGCCTCCAAATCCCGCCAAACCACATACATGCATCGCGACTTGGAAAAAGGAAAACAAAGCAATCAGATAGGAGCGAAAGACGATGGTTAATGTCTCAACATGGACTAGTAATCTCTGTTGAACTATGCATTACTCGAGAAATCATCATTGCTAGTGGTAGAGAAGGGGGAAAAAAAAGCGACGGAGAATCCGAGAAAAGCAGAGGACGGGTCGTACCTTCTGTCAAGCAATTTGCTCACTATTGCTTAGAACGAATAGCCGATCAATTGGTGGGCTGCTTGGCTGGGCAGGAGGATGATGTCGGTGGTGAAGGAAATGAAGGGTCGGAGAAGCGGTGCTCGTGATGAAGAGAACAGAAGTGAAGAAATGTTCACAGGGTTAGGTTTATCCTTTAGCCTCTCTCCATCTTCCAACACTTCGGTTACCCTGCCATCAGCCACATGCCACCCCAAGAGACATCTACACCACGTCAGCCACAATATCGCATTCCCCAAAGCATCAAACTACGTCACAGCCATCCAACATCCCAGCACCCCGAAAGACGAGCTCCACAGCACGTCGAATCACACCCGAGAAAAAAAGCCCATTACGTCGCCCAGAACCAGGCCCCTCCAATCCAGTTGTGTCCCTGGTTTCTCCACAGGGGCAGAGAAAATCAAGGTATTTAAGAAGAGCATCATTCCCTACTAGTTCCTTTTTTCCTCTTTGTTGGATATGATACGAGAAATAGTCCGAAGAGCTTATTTTTACTACGGATACCTTTTGGTGAGTTAACACATCGTGCCCATACCATGGCCACAGTTCTATAGCGGAGTGGAAAGAGAGCTGATGGTAGTTGCGAGCAGCACGAACGAACGAACGAATATAGACAACCCCGATAAACAACTAGTCTAAACGGAAAGATGCCTTTCACCTACAGCAAAGGATTTGGCGGGAGGAGGTTTGGGTGGGGCGTCTCTGGGAATAGGCAGGGTGTTAGGCCGTATGCCAGGTTTCGCTGCTGTGGATTTAATTGTTTCAGATAGTCACCTGTATTGGTTGAAACTACGATGGGACGAGGAGCAGCTACAAATGGGTGATGGTAACGGGAGCACCCATAACTTATCTAAAGCAGGCGGGAGTTCGTTTTCTCATTTTTTTCCATTTTCGGGTATTGTGGGTTGTACTTTTAATCAAACCACCCCCAAGAAAACATGACAATCAAAAAGTTCACAAAAAGCCACTCGCAGAAAGAACTGAAGAATCTCAATATTTACACCTCATCAGCCCCCCGACAACCACCACGCCAGCAACAATCCCATCCACAACTTTAACTTCAACGCCCAACCTGTCTGCGACTCCTCTGACCACCCCTTCCAACCCGACCAACCCCGCACACCCCAGGCAAACAACCCCAACATCCCTACTCTCCAACAACTTCTCAGTGGCATCCTCCATCCTCTGCTTCAGCTCTTGCTCAGGCACGGAATGCAGCTCCCCCGCGGTAAGTCCGGTACTCTGCACGCCCGCGAACCGTTCCCCACCACCCAAGAACCTATGTACCCCGTCCGTCAACAACCCCTCCCAAACCTTCCCCGTGGTAACGATCCCGAACTTCTTCTCCTGCGGAAGAACGTGTAAGGCGTGCGCCACGCTGGCCTGGAAAATCCCGATAACGGGCTTACCGGTGTGCATTCGCAGCAGCGGAACGAGCGGGTGGTCGCTGTAGCACGCTACGACGAAGGCGTCGTAGGAAGCTAGTCGCTCAAAGAGCACCGGGAAACAGACGTCTGCGCTTCTCTGGGAACCCTCGGCATCGTCGATTGACGATGGGGAAGAGGGCGGCGCTGTGAAGTAGGTGTATGTTAGGAATGGGAGGTTGAGGCTTTCGATGGTTGGCTCGAGTGCTTTGGTCATGGAGACATTGGAGTTTGGATTGATTATTAGGATTGACATTGCTAGGTTTTGTGTGTAATGGGTCTATGTTAGTGATGAATGCGTTTATAACATGGAGTATTTGTTTAGCACTAACGGTCGGAAAGCGGTTGCTGGTGGGGTGCGATTGTATGGACGGTAGCTCAATGTGGGGAAGGTCGAACGGTCTGTGGGGTAAAACGTGGTTTGTCACATGGCGACTGGCCAGAGTTGGCCCCAGGGCCTTTGGGACCCCGATCGACGTCACAATGCAGGACCCTCGGTCGTTTTGCCTCGAAGGCGATATGAGTGCATTACGATATCATAATACCAATATAATTATACTTACTACGGTTTTGGTGCAACCTGTAATAATCCGACTGTATCTATAATAACCCAATGGAGAGAGAAATAACCCAAGCCGCATGCTTGTGTAACGGAAGATACCCAAAAAAGAACCTTTAAACTCACTCCCAGAAAAGCAAGCAAAGCCTTAGTGCAGAGACTGCCGACGAGAATGGGTGGGAGAAATAGTACTCGTATGTGCCGACACCACCCACGTATGCGCCGACACCACCCAGAAGCCAGCCCGAGGGAAACAAATAACCCCTCAGGGGAAAATAAGAATATGAGGAGGAAACGTAATCCAAATTACCCCGCCGTCCCATATCTATCCAATTTTCCCGCTTAGACCCCAAAACGCCGCGCGAAGGATAAAGACAACCGTATGAGACGCCCTGCCTAAGTAATCAAACAGAATATCAACAATTATCACCGCAAAGAAAGAAAAATCTAAACGGAATTCCATGGATTTGTTTCGACAGAACCGTTACTCCCGAAACCCCACCAATTCGGACCTGCTGCTATGCCTGCTCCGGCATCGCCGAGGCCACTAGCATCCCACCGAGCGTTCCCGACCGTTTCCACTTCGTGGTTTTTGCCATGGGATAAACAGCTGAGACAGATACATCCATCCCCGCATTTACATTCAGTCTCAGCTTCAGAGCACGGCCCAATCTGATAGTCCACCAACACAAAGGCACTGGGCGAAACTCCATTCTCAGAGACCCCGGCGGAGCTCTCCCCGTCCGGTGATGGCGGGGGCGGAGGGGTCTGAATAATTAGGTTGATATTCGCCTTGGTGGTCACAGCATGTCTATGAGCCGAACCAGTGGAGCCTCCGGCCTCTCCCACCCCGTTTACTAATCCGTTAGGATGAGGTGAAGAGAGTGTAGGTGAATTCGACTGTGAGTGAAAAGGACTTATTGGTTGATCGTCGAGTGCAAAACTACGAAGCCCTCTCACATACTCAACAGTACGGGGATTATACGGGTGGCTGATACAACCTAGACAGTTGCAGTCAGGCCCACAGTTACATTCTGCCGATTGCCTATTTTCTTCGCCCCTACCCATCATCTCGAGACCCGGGAAAAGCCCGGCTCCCACTGGAGGAGGAGGTGGCGAAGAAAACCCCGTAGCCCTTAAATACTGCACCCAAGCAAACTCCCGGGCAGTGAGAGTTACAGTCGAAGACTCAATGGGCCGCGGCAGCGGTGCTTCAAGAGGACTGGTAGTGTTATAGGTAGTATTGTACTGCGGTGGAGCAAAAAATTCGGGGTTAGGAATGGGTACCCGTGACAATTCTGGTTTAGCGACAAAATTACCACCATGGCTTCCTCCCCCGTTGCAGCAAGAGGCCATAGGCTTCGGAATGGTAGATTGGCATTGACCGATATTGGTTTGTGGGGTTTGTGATACCAGACGACCACTACTGCAGCATCCACCGCCAGGCTTAGCCATGGGCGGAGCATGTGTCGGAGATGCCTCTCCAAAAAACGGGAGACCAAGAGCCGAATTCCAGCCATCGGCGGGCATCATGCTATTACCCGTATCGTATCTCGGTGTAGGGGCCCCGTTTGAGGGTGAAAATGTAGGAACAGCAACTGGGAATTCTCGGCCTTGGATTGAAACCTTAGGATATGCTAGAGAAAATTCGCCCTCAGCTCGGCCGGAACGAGAGACCCCATTCGTGTATCCCGATCGCCCATCACCACCAGTTTTGGCCCCCGTCAAATTCGTGTCAATCACATCATACTTCGATCCCTTCTCCACCCTAGCATCCGGGCTTCCTGCTTCTTGTTGTGCCTTCAGCAAAAGTTCCATTGTAGTATCATCCCCAATCAAACTCGCTCTCCTCGCCAGACCTCCATCAGCCCCGGCAACGCTCTTCCTCTGGACTCGATGGCGCGACCCTGCGACCTTGTTCATAGAGAACATCGAGCTGCCTTGCTGTGGCGCTGGTGAAGGCAAGGTGTTTGCTTCAGCGCATGAAGATGATTTTGATATCTCGCATGACGCATGTGACTTGGAGGCAGAACCGGGAACCCCACACACACACGAGGTAACTAGAGAGGCCACAGATGTCAAAACCTGATCCAAAATCACCCGAAAGTGTTTCTTCGGAGCAAGGATAGGAGTGCAAGGTCTTGCGTACGTTTAGGAATTGCCACCGATGTGACCTCACAGTTACAACCGTTTCCCCTATGCGCTTCCCCATAGGTGTTCGTCTTAGTTGCAGTACCCCCTCCGTTCGAAATGGCGCCAGGTGACGAATGAACGAAGGTCCCAGGAGATGACGAAGATAGCGTGTGAGGGCAGCTGCTCAACGGCCTTCCTGGTTTACGGACCTTCACGAGGATTCGATCGGTGTGATTGCATTTTGAGGAACGGTGGCCCCTCATACAAGGTTCGCTGTGGTGCCCAACAGTTAGACATAATACTCTCGTCGGACATTCGGCCGTGAACGAAAGGAAAAAGCAAAGGGGGGGGGGGGGGGGGTGCAGAAGATGTGGGGGAAGAACAGGGGAGTCACATACCATGAAAATTTCACACCATTTAGGATCGGCATTTGGAATATAAGTGCTCACTTAACTCGAGCTATTACGACCAGATAGTGGCCGATAGGAATGAATGAAAAGAAGTCGGCGTGACAGGGCCTTCTTTTCTCCGAGTCCGAAGAGGACAGCAACAACCTTGTGCCAAAAAAGTAAGGTAGGCCAAACAAAGAGCAAGGCGACAAGATGATAGGTGCTCGAGTAGATAAAAGTAATGGCGTTGCGGTGCCCTGACCGCGCGGGTATCTGACTTGCTGACTCGGATCTGTGTGAGGGGTAGGTGGACAGTTCCTTTGCGAGATGAAAGAATTGATAGGATAGGCACTATAAGAGAAACCTCGGGAGAGGAGGCTTAAAATTATCTATTGGCTGCGCTGTCCTCAACTCTCCTGCGTGCCCCAGCCAATCCGGGCACTATATTCGAAAATAAATATCCTGGAAGCCTTCAGAATCTTCCAAGATGGGATAATTATTCAGGCCTATAATGACCAGCTTAGAGCACGAGTCCGTGTTTAATGTGAACAGCAGCAAAACAGAAACCCTCTGACGGCGAATGTAAACGCTAAGTGCAGAAACCTCTTAGTCAGACGATTCCAAGGGATGGCAGTCGGGATTCCCACCCTTTACTATGACCGTCTGTCCTTGCCTTGTTCTGGTAAACGTGCGATTGCTCGTTGCGGTACAGCTGCTTCTGATAGTGCGTCGTGCTGCGCTGCTCAGCACCCCTCGATGATATGTCCCAGCACTTGGCCCGTTTGTTCCTGCCCCCGTAAGACCCTGTCGCTCATTCAATTTTTTCCGGGATCCTGATAAGCAAACAGACACCTCCACTTATGCCGCAATACGGTACCGCAAAAAAAAAGTGAACAGTCCCGATAAATCGTGGATTGGGTCCCGACAAAGAAGGACTCGGTCGATGGAATGTGGTTGCGTTAGATAGAGCCAGTTTCCACCCTTTCGGTCGTTCTTTCGTGCATCCCCCCCCCTTCAGCCTTATCCCGTGCTGGTTATAAAGTGGTCAGGCAACGACCCTCTCTCCAACAACTTTTTGCTTGTTCTCCACCTTGGGTTGCTCCCCACCCATCCCGTTCAAAGCTAACGCGACACTCAGAATGTCTCTTTCGGACCAGTCAACTCGGGGACGAGGCAAGGTGATTAATGCTCATTTCTCAAGGATGGGCGGTGAGAGTGAGCAGGTTTCACGCCACACGCTAAGGTGCAGATGCGATGTGGTGGGTGCTTCTGCACAAACGTGGGAGGAACAGCTTTTCCGTTCAAGAATTTCTTCGTGGGGTGAAGCCTTCTTTTATTGCTTGCCTCCGCTGTCACATCAGACTTCCAACCCATATCAGACTACTGGTAACCCCTCACTGATTCTGTCCCTAAGTTTATTCACAAAGTTTCCCATCCCTATATAACCAACCCCCGTCCCCCCGTACCAATAACCCCGGAAGGATGACCATTTTCCAGGCATTCATCCGAGCTTTAGCCTCCACTCCATGGTGCCCCATTACTCGTAATTGGGACGACCCCTACCGACCACCTTATCGAGCCCGAATTTCACCTTGGAAAGCGGGCCGGATCCACAAAATTTAATGCTGGTTTTTTACAACATCGATTGTGCAACAATTTACCCCACTAGCTGCCCGCTTTTGGCTTTTGACGGCCACGTGCAAGCACGTTCCCTCTGAAATATTTTCTCTCCTCCCCAACCACTGATTGATCCTGTCTGCTTCCCCGCTCAATCCCTTCGGTCCCAACCGATCCCCCGAGACAACTCCACACCTGACTACCGGCAGCCCTTTTTGGACAGATACAGTATAATCCTTACTTCATTTTCCTCCTCCCAATAGCCGATACCGAAAAAATTGAGGAAATTCGCTAAGTCCGCACCAGGATATGTTATTTCCGGCCCAGTAAGATATCGTATTGCTCCAGATTGTGGCTTATACAATGGATTGTGGTTGGCTGGTTCGCGTTGGTTCGAGGCAACCAATGAGAGATGCGATCTGAAGCCGAATCCCACCCTTCAATTGGACCGGAAATAGCAAATCCTGGTGCGGACTTAGCGAATTTCCTCAATTTTTTCGGTATACTACTCGTACATCCCCGGTCAGTATGAGAGACCCGGAGAATGATACTTTCTCGAGAATCTTTACGGTAACCCACCCACCACTTAGACACGCAGATGCAAGCCAAGCCATAATGACCGCCACAATCAACCGGAGATTCCCTGATCAATTACGGTACGCAAGTTAGCTTTGATATGGAGCGGGAGAGAGGAAGCTAGCGATCAGAACTACCGAACTTCGTGGGGTACGGTAAGCGCCTCAATGAGTTGACTCGTCAGTTGCGTTTCCAGCGCAAAGTGGGGCCAAAAAAAATTGAGGCGAATCATCTATTGGCAATTCGGTAGGGTGTTGGCAGTTGGCAGGGTTACAGTTTTCAAGCATTGCCTTGGGCAGCATTGCTGGTCCAAGCAACGGATTTGTGCAACCACATTACTCAGGGGCAAGAAGCCCGGAAGGAAAGTGGTCGTCCCATGGAATCCGGATATCGGACCGCTCCCTTGAGCATACACCTCGCTATCCCCGGATGGCCAAAACCCAAGGAATTAGTCCGGGACAGCGAATTATCCGGGACAACGAGTTAAGTCCTAGTGCAAAGCAATTTAGAATTCAGAGAATATCATGCGGGACAGCGGGGGATCCGGCAGAGTGAGGTAAGGGGCAACGAGGTGCGACTGTATCCTCTTTCCCACAAGTGAGCACCCCGGCACCTGTGACCGAATTGATTCCATGCGTTCTCGACAGATTACCAGAGGCGGCCAAACTGCGAAGTCGCAGTTCTCGAGTACAGTACCATAAAAACTCGCCAGATTCACCGCCGGCGGTCAGCCCTCGCAATCCAAGACGAAACACCCCGAGAAGGATTAGTATTTCCCAGATGGGGTATAGCTTATTTAAATTGAGCCTGTTAGACCCCACTAACTGGTATTCGTAATCTTGTTAACCTACTCCGTCAAGCCTATTCTGGCTTAGCGCAATGATTTCCGGTGGTGGGTTCAGCGAGTTTTTACGGTATGGTATGAGTACCGCCAGTTCATCGGAATAATTCAATCCGGCAGTGCCGTAAGCAAGCATACCGTAGTTCATCCGAAATCTCACCGGACCTAAGACTTATCATATCGCGGTCCAGAATCCCCTCTTTCCGATCAGGGGCAAGAACTAGAATCCTCCGATTACTAAAGAGACTAGACGGGACGAGCAGTCCAATCGGTCTAGGCAAGCAGAAGCCCCATCAGGGCCCAACCAAGCCACTACAGTTTACGAAATATTCAATCATGAATGCCACGCTGTCTCAGCCTTTGACATGTCAGAACCACTCCCCTGCAACTTGCGACTCCGCTCTTACAAGGCACAATTCTATTCACCCATGCTCTAGAAGCAAGAAGAAATGATCCGGGACATCAATATAGCTCCTCCTGCGTCCCCCGCCCAAATATGTAAAACCGTCCTTTTTTAAACAAAAACAAAGAATGCGCAAGCCTATTGTTAGGTAACATGGGCGCCCTTTTTCAGTTGTAATTGACATTTAAATAGCCAAGACATGCCTTCTATAAACAACCGACTGACCAAAAAAGCACCGGGGCGGGGTGCCGAGCAGATACCCCCGGAGCGAAACCATGCCTCCGTCGACCACCTGAGATCAATCCGAGATCAATGGCTTTTGGCCTCTAGCTCTTTTGTGGACTAGAGCCCGTTTTGTCATCTGCATGGCTCTAGTTCACCTGTCTACAGATTGGCGTTGAAGAATGCCTGGGCCGTGGCTCTTGACACCCACAATCCAGCACTTGGGCCTCCTTTGCTATCCGAATATTTTTTACATTATCCGTAGCACCGAAGCCCTTTTGAAAAGGGCTGCTATTGCACATCGTCCGGATCCAAGAAGAGGGCCAAATCCGGCAGCACACAATAGCAGCGCTCTCCAAAAACGCTTCGACATTACTCGAGTACAAGTACTTGCTACGAGTAGTCACATGCCAGCTCCCTCCCTATGCATGCGTGCGACCCTACAGAGTCCACCTTTTGATATATGATAGACCACCGTACTGCACCCTATGATGCTAAAGCTTCCGATAATAATCCCCGATACAAAAAAAATTGAAATTGAAAAATTGAAAACAAAAAGGAGCCCCGCATCACATTAGCGCATTAACTAGACCACGGTAACTTACTCCCGCACCGACAAATTGCTTGTCCTAACTTATCCTAACCTACTATACTCGAGCACTAGCAGCCACAATCAGACCTCCTACGAGTATAGTAATGCTTTACAATGACGCTATTCCAAAGACACCTGCATAAATTTCGTTGCCCACACGCTTGTTCCCATGTTTCAAACAAGCAAACAAAGGAACAAACAAACAAACAAATACACATCCGCTACGCTGCTGTTCTATTTGCTTCCAGCGCGTTAAGGTGAAACTCAAATCCGCGCCGATAATCTCGCTTATTCCCTTGCCTTCCTTGGAGCAGCGTAGGGTAGGTGAAGTAAGGGGAGAGCAAGGAAGCGCTTGCCAATCACCGCGGCTTTTTTCTTTTTCTGCTTTGTTTTTTCTTCCTCTCCACCATAGTATTACAGCGTTATGCGGTCTCTTTTAGAGGATTTTTATTTAGGTGAGAAGAATAGGGTTTATCGCCCTTGTTGGTAGCGCAGGTGTTTTGGTTACCGCATCGCAAATACCTTGGTTAAAGTTAGCCAGTGTCATGGAATGTTTTTATTTTTGTCCCCTCCTTGTCCTCTCCTCGTCCTCTCCTTGAAGGTACAGTAAATCTAATGATGTCGCATGAGATGCAGGATTATTATGCAGCTGTTGTGCAATGCTGTATAGTACAGTTGCTGGTTGGGGGTCCTTCTTTATGTAGACTACTTAATTAATGAAGACACTGCTCGAGAACGGTATTAAAATATTATGATGTCGATAGCTTGCGGTGGCGACGGGTATGTTAGCCAGTTCCGGCATTCGAGCGAAACTGGCTAACATGGCTGCCCCTTCTCCCTTTTCCTGAGAGGTCAGGGCGTGCTCCGTGCTCGAGATACAACTACCGGTACTGTACAGTACAGTATTGTACTCGTACTGTACTGTGCTTCCCTGGTTGAACATAACACAAATAGTCCTCTCGAGAACCACTTTCCCCATCCACACGGTACAGTACTTGTACACATAACTTGGACTTCTGAATGGATAAACGCTGTGCTATGCATGACTGAGTTGGGTTGGGTGTATTTATTCCTCACACGTCCTGCGGGGTACAAGGGGTGGTGGTCGGGTTTAAAGGTGGAAATTTAGGTTTCCCAAAGGCGCACTTGCGGCAGATTGCCCGAACGGTAACCCTTTTCTTTCTTTTATTTCCCGCCGTTCCCGTTCCAGTCTTTGCCAGGTTCGGCACGATACAAGCAATTGGCGCTGCCTCCCCCTCGGGCAAGCTTGACCCAACGGTACCATACGGTAACGGTACAGATTGCAATTTATTTGTTTCCTTTTTTTAGAACGTTAGAGGTTGATAGGGGGACATGGAGGGATGGGGCCACTGGGTTGTGATGGGATGGGATGAATTTGAGCTGCGTTGCTATATCGGGATTGTAAAGGGGGTTGTTGTTGAGGATGGGAAAGTTTCAGTTGGTGACAGCCCTACCCGAGACGATCTCTACTCGAGTCTGGGTAGAATTTGTTTTTTGTTTGGCGAAACAAGGGATGCGGAACGCCTCCACCTCCACATCTGTCTCCACCACCGCCAACCCCTTCCCATCCACCCCCAGCAAGGAGAATAATGTCATAAGTTACCATAGTCGGATGGATGGGTGGATGGAGCGAGGGCGAGAGGATGAAAAGGGGAAGGGCTGGGGAGGAGAGAGTTTACCTTTGGCACCTCTTTCGCCAATATGACGCTGAACGGATGCTGCTCGACCTGCAAGTAGGCTAGAGTTACTTTATCTCGCACGATTTGATACTCGCTGGTTTAAAGCCCTCCGGCGGTATAAACTCTAGGCCGCGAGCGAGGAAACCTTTTATTCAATCCTGAAACCTTCGTGGAGTTCTTATTTCATTTTTATTTCCTTGCTCCTTTCTCACACTCTTTCCGACACAAGCTGGAAACGGTTGATGAAAATAGCTTGTGACCAGTGAACGGGTGGCTAATGTTACAGCTTCTTCCCTCAGTCTAGATGCATAGCATTGTATACAAATATAAATATAACTTTTATTTATTTTTCCTTCTATCTTTTCTCTAATTGAATTTATTTTATTCCAACTGTTTTTAATTTAAACGCCTGTAATTGTAGGTGTATTCGAATGCCATACTGTGCAGTATCAGAGTCCCGGCACAGCAGCATATGGGTACTGTACCATTTACTATTGTGCTACAGCTACGATACCGGCACTGGAGAGCTCCCCTTCTTTTGTTTTCCTTTCTTCGCACAGGTTTCTTTTTTACCCTTTTCCTCCCATTTGTCACTCCCACCCCTCCCTTCTTTTTATTTTATTCCCCCTGCCTGCTTGCTTGCTTGACCACCCGCCTTACCTCCGTTCGATCGAGCGAGTGCGAGGCATTGAGATGTTGCCGCACTGCAACTCCTTGTTCCGCTTTCGCTTAAATAAGAAAGGCATGACAAAAGTCGAGGCGCCGAGTTGCATGCATAATTAATCCAGTTCCGATTTGGAGGGGTGGGATGGCGTGGGAAATTTGCATGATGCATGCAACTGGCAGGACTTGATCACTCAATCAATAAACTTGAAGAACCTACCGTATGAGAGCTCCTGACACGGAGAGGGAAGAGGTCAAGTGGATGGCGTTCTGAGACCGATAGTGGCAATTTGGCTCAGATAATGTGGAAAGTAAAGCGGAGGCAAGTAGGAGTCAATCGTTCAATCAATCAGATTGCCCTGCTCTGCTTGCACTTTCCAGCTTGCTTGCTGCTTGTTAGAATAACTATATCCGTTGAAGATTATGTACAGTACAGTACAGTATCGTGCTGCATAGTAATACTACCCCGAAATTCCAGTCACTTCCCTCTTCCTTCTCCCCCCCCCCACCCTAGAAAAAAAAGGGAAAAAAAGAAAGAAAAAAAAAGGGTCAAGAAAACTGCCGGTGCTAGCGCCTGAGACCCCGTATCTGACTGCGTGCATAATTTTATGTCTGACCAACAAACAAGTCCACTCGCTCCCAAACATGAATTCGCCTATATAACCTAGCAGGCACTGCCCCACGGAACTTTTCTGCCCACACTCAGCCTTCGCAACCTCCCACCCTCCCCATTCGCAACCTCGCCATCATCATCACACACCCATACACACACTCAACCCCACCAAACCTTACCTGACTTGATCTTACCCTACCCCTTACCCTATCCTAGTAATAAAAAAAAGGTTCTTGATTGTTGGAAAGGAAGGAAAGGAATTGAGGACAAGAAGATTATCGCCTAGCCTATCACCCATATCGAGGCCTTTTTCCCCCTCTTTCCATCTTATACCCCTTATACAACTTATCAACCATGAAGGTCGAGGAAGCGGAGCAGGGCAGTGCTTCCCCGGAAAATGCATCTTCCGTGTCGAGCTCGAAGAAACGGAAGCATGAAGAGGCGACTCCGCAAGAGAAGCATGAATTGTTCCTGCATTCGACCAGGAATCCACATCTCAAACAGGTTCGTAAACACATACACACACACTGCATACACAACAACCTATCACGTTCAATTCCGTCCCATTCTCAATTCCTTCCTATCCTATCTCCCTCATAGTCCCCCCTCCTGCCTTACCTCGCCTCGCCCCAAAACGTCAAAATGAAAGAGGAGGAGGTCCATCAGGATCATAGATGATTGAATGATTGAATCAAGAATTGAACGAGAAAAAACAAAGCAAAAGCCCCTCTTTTTATTTCCTCCTTTTTTCTAAATTATTCTTCGTTCACAGAGAGAGCTCGCCGAGTGGTTCGAGCTGACCTTCCATAAAGCTATCAACCAATCCACAGTTTCGCGGAACTTGAAGAAATTCAAGGCCAGCCTAGCACTGGCAGATGACCCGACAACCGGTAGCAACAACCAAAATGGCTCACCCACGACTCCTACGCCGTCAAAGAAGCAACAAAAGCAGCAGAAACAGCAAAAACAGCAAAAACAAGAACAGGCCAAGGAGAAGGAGCAGGGAAAACAGCAACAGCAGCAGCAAGAGGAGAAGGTAGACGAAACAAACAAGTCCCCAGCACAAGTCAGTGTCCCAATTCGCTCACCTCCACCGCTACCTACACCACCGGTAAAGCGCGAAGACGGGGAGGTAGCTAGCTCCGCGGAATTGGACAAGGCCCTGCACGAATGGTACTCCGAGCAGTGCGACAAGTCTATTCTAAACGACGACTCACTAAAGGCGAAGGCGGAAGAGATCAACTTGCAACTGTACCCTGACGAGAAGACCCGGAAGCAGATTACTAATGCCTGGGTCTGCTCCTGGAAGCGCAAGCACGCGGTCGCCCAACCAGACACACCTGCCAGCCCCGAGATTGAGACTCGGCGGGAAGCGGAGGAGGGAGCGGAGGGAGACAAGGATAGGGACGAAGATGAGGAGATGAAGTCGGAAGGAGATAGTGTCAGTAGCACTACTTCTACCCCCCCGCCCAAGGCGGGTGAGTCGGAGGAGAAGAGAAGACGGAAGGAGATCAAGAGGCTAAGGAAAGATATTGAGAAAAGGGATATTCAGATGGCAAAGGCGAAGATAAGGAAGGAAGCATCGCTCCGGAGGCTCGAAGAGCTAGAGAGGGAGAACGCAGCGGCGAGATGATGGGATTAACCTTTTCTTCCTCTATTCTTTATTCTTTCCATCTCAATCGGCTCACTCTTGATCTCATACTTTTCTTCTCGGTCATCTCCTCATCTCATTCCACTACTTTCGGGCAATGCAACGATATCATCTTTTTTATCTGGGAGGGAACATTTTGTATAATAGGGTAAAAAAGGCGCAAACGACAGGCAGGGTTCTTCATATTTTTCCTCTTCTAACGTTCATATTTGTTTTACTGTTTTTGTTTCTTTCTCCTTTATTTTTTGTCTAGTTTTTTTTTGTCTCTTTCTTTTTTTCTTTTTTCTTTTTTCTTTTCCCCTATTGCTTACGTTTCTTTGCTTCCTCCGCAATACCAGTATCAGTATCAGTATCAGCGTTAGTATCAATTATCAGTTTCTTGCTTGCCTTCTTTCGTCAACCGTGTCATCATTCATCACACACAATGCTGGCCCTCCAAGCCCCCCATGCCAAAATCCCGACTCGTTCCGTCCACCTTCACGTGGACAGGACCACTATAAATACTATGCAATAAAAACTGAAACACGAGTGAGAACCAATGACCTCCTCTCCAACCTACAAATAGCATCAAGAGTCAATGCGTCCTGGTACAGGTATAACCCAACCGGCACATACACTCCTCTCCGCACCAGGGACGGTCCGGTGAACTATCGAGGTCAAGAATGCATGCATGCATATTTTACTCGGGCATGAACATGGGTGATCAAGGATCAGGATATATCAAAACTTCTTGCTTATTCGAACACTTTCCATAAACCAAATATACTTGTATTCTCCCCATTTTTTCCACGAGGGGGGGCGGTAGAACAGTTGGGCCTCCAGAATCCCTAAGCATCCGATTACCCGTACCGTATCCACCACCCCCCGCCCCGGTCACGGTATCTACCTACAGTACCTACAAGTACCGTACCCACAGTGCTACCTACAAGTACAAGTACCTCCCTATCTACCCGCCTACGAATGTACCGTTTTTTTGCGTCACGCACGCGATCACCGGGAGCAAGCGAGCGAGCGAGCATATCATCATGGCCTGAAGAATGGTGCCGTGTCGTGAGTGTGCAGGCGGAACATAGCTCACCGTGGTGGGCGGGATAGGGGGGGATCCCCTAATTGGAGTGCTATACTACACTACTATTCGAGCCCGAAAAGTGGGAAAAATGGGGGGGGAGAAGAAAGTGAGAAAATAGAAAATAAAGGTAAAAAAAATGGAGTGTCCCAATTTCAAATTACAAAGGCTCCCGAATGGCGATTTTTGTTTTTTAGTTTTTTTTTTGGATGGATGGATGCATAGATGATAGGATAGATAGGAGGGGTTTGGAGGTATGGGGTGTTGAAAACATTAATAATTTTTGGGCGAGATCTAGATAGGGGCTTGAAGGAAGGAAGGAAGGAAGGAAGGAAGGAAGGAAGGCTGGGCCGGATCCACATGCTTTCTGCTACGGTTATTGATTGTCAAATCTCCTGAAAGGACGGTTGATCAGTCGGGTATGTTTTTAATAAGATGGGCAATACCGGTACTGTAGGTGGTTTAACCGGGCTGACTGGGACATAAATTACTGTGTTGCTAAGACGTGAGAGTCGGGGGGGGGTGGATGGATGGGTTTGATTTTCCCACTGCTGTATTGTTGCCGGCGGAAATGGACGAATATGGATGGACGGCGTGGATGTGTTGTGTCGGGGGGGGGAGGGGAGCTATGCACGTGGGTGGGTATTCCAGCACTTACGGTAGGGGGAGGGAGGGGGAGAGGGAAGGTTGGGATGTTCGAGTGATTTGATATGTACTTGTTACGGGCTACGGATATGGTACTTTGACATTTTGCCCCTGATTCTGTATGGGAACACTGATCCACATGCACGACTAGCCGTACATTTACTACTGTTCCTTTAATTCCTGTGTTTGGGTATTTGTTTCTTGGGATGTGTTTGCGCAGTACGAGGCGGATTATTTTTCTGGTTAATCTAACTTGGCTGTTCACTAACTCATCGTGGGGAGGATACGACACGAGTATTTGTATGATATGATAACGGTTTATCTCGCCTTGGCAGAAGGTGAAGAGGATGACTAACCGAGGCTTCCATTTAGGAGGAAGCGGGAAAACATGACCAGGGCAACCCGAGTTCGTTTTTTTCCTTTCCTCCTTCTCTCTCTTCCGCAAGAAAGACGGGAAAGCGATAGATAAGATTACGATACCAACCGTACTGTGCCTGGCCTCGCAATTGGCATTTGGTTCCCCCCCCCTCCTCTTCATCGTCACACCACACCCCTCACGCTTCAATCTGATCTATCTCACTCACCCATCGCGATAATTCACGAATAATTTCTCAGTTAGTTTACCGCCGCTCCCGAGCAACTGCTACCTCACCTATCACCACGCACATACATACATGCATACATATTAACGAGTAGCCTAATCCCCACCGATAGATAGGATAGATTCCCAGAGCACAATGACCACTTCGACATCAACTCAGCTCGTCAAACGTAAACCAGAATCTGAAGGTCTTTTGAATGAAAAAGTCCTCCTTCCCCTTTGGGCTCCCTTTCATCCTTTTTGCTGACGCATACTGTGATAGTGGGACCACTGCCTTGCAAACCTTCTCGTAAAGTCCACCCTCGGTGCTGGCTTCGGCATAATATTTTCCGTCCTGCTGTTTAAGCGTCGGGCGTGGCCGGCGTGGGTTGGTATCGGCTTCGGTGCCGGCAGGGGGTATGCTGAATGTGATCGGGAGTTCAAAGGCGCGGCGGGGGGCGTGTCGAGGGCTGTTGGGGAGAGGCTGAGGAGGGATTGATGGGGTTATCCTTTTTTTAATCTTTTTTTTTTTTGCGAAAAGTTGCGGTAATAGACACTGGCGGGTGGGAGGCGGCTAGATCGATAGGGGGGTATGGGAATTGATTGATGATACGGGGGCTGTTCTCTCCTCTTTCACTCTTCTTGCACAGTCGATTTGATTTGATGACGATTATGTTACGGTGTGTGTGTTTGTCCTTGCGTGTGTGTATATGCATTAGGGGTATTTATTATGTGAAGGATGCCTCCCCTTCATCTCGTTATACATCTAACCATCTACATTACAGCAAGCATAGCCATCAAACTCGTTTAAATGTACAAGAACATTCCGACAATTCCTCCAACAATGGCCATGGTCAACCCTCCGATGCCACGCCCGCTTCCAGAGGATATCGCTCCCGTGGGAGTAGGCCGTCCTCCCGTCACGGTTGCATTTCCTCCGCTTCCGCTTCCGCCAGATCCAGGCTTGGTGGAGTTACCTCCAGTGCAGGGGGTCTGGGCTGGGTTGATCGCGCTTCCCGGCTGCCAAAGTAGGATCCCCTCGAGCCTGCCGGCGAACGTCACGTTGCTCATCTTGAGGTTAACCCAGTTCTGCGGCGCAACGGGAGTGACGTTGTCTCTCCAGATGGCCGTTCCATTGGGCATGAAGAAGACGCTTCCGCCGGTTTTGTTGTAGACATAGACGTCGTCGAGGCCCCTGACGGCGTAGTATATCGCCGTAGCTATTTATCCATAAGTAAACCTGCGGGTGTGAAGGAGTGCGAATGGGAAACTCACGATCCCAAGACTGATGCTTCTTGTTGTAACCAATTGTGGTATTGAACGCCCACGCCACGGGGTTCTTCTGCAAATCCAGCTCCGTAGTCAACCTATCCCCCCACCACACTGTGCTGCCAATGAATCCAGGCACGAACGTCAATTTGGTAGGCCATTGATTCAGAACGTGTGTCGGATAGAGAGGATTATGTCTGGCAATGTTGTAGCTAGTTCCCGTACCCGCTGCCTGGACAACGAGCTCGGTGACCTTCTCCTTGATCAATTCAAGCCCGGTCAGTGGGGAAATGGCATCGGGCTTTGAGTCAAAAAGCAAGTACAGGGAATCAAAGAAGCCGATTGAGGCAATGGTGACGCTTTTGGCCGGGGCTTTGGACAAGAGCGTGCGATAGAGCGTCACGGGATCGGTGGTGTTTTCACCGTCATTTGTGTCCTCCGGGAAGCGTTGACTTAGCTGGTCAACATAGGCAGGGTATTCAGTGTAGAGGGGGTCCTGGGTCTTTGAGATGTTAATGGTGTATATCTACTAAGGGGGGGGGGGGTTGTTGGGGGTATGGTATGCACAGAGTTGTCTACGGGCTTACTTATAGCAAGCGGGATATCAGGGTGTCCGTAGAAGGTGTTGATTGCGTCAATTGCCGGCGGGGCATAGCGACTGCGGATATCTATCGATCCATAGCTATTAGCACTGCTTACCAGTACTCTGATCCTACCAGAAGATATGGTCCACCCGAAGACGTACCAGAGATGACACCCAATATCTCAACCTCCCCCCAAGTCATGAACGCGTTCGCGATGCCAATGGCATTCGGATCGTCGGACTTTTTTCCCCCCGGTAAGGCAATTAGCACTGCACTAGCTGACAAATATAGTGGAATTACTCACGAAATTATAAAAATCCGTATCAATAATAATCCTCTTCCTGACACATGTGCCCCCAGCGGCAGAAGCCACACCCGCGACGGTGGCCGCCGCAGAGGCAGCCCTGAGTAATGCCGATCCCTTCATGACCTTTCTCAATCCCTCAATTCCTCAATATATATGGTATAATAACCCCCTCTTGGAGAATCAATCAATCCACCACCCTGAGGAAGAGTAATAGTAATAATAATAATAATAGTAATAACAAAAAGAGGGCCATCCGCCCAGCCTTTATATACACACACTGGGGATTCCTCCGAACATACGCAGCACGTGCCCGTGCATTATTGGGAAGGTTTCTGGCTATCATGTCGCGGCCGACCGCGGCCGGAGTGTATTGTGAGTTAGCGGGGGGGGTAGTGTTTCAGGGAACGCAGCTGGAAGTTGTAGCTAGCTAGGTCGAAAGTGAGGGAATACAAGAGTGGTTTAATCTATCGGCGGGGTGGGTTGCTTGTGCAGGCACAGCTCAGCTACAATGGTGGATTTAGGCATTGGTAGAGGAGGAGGAGGATGAAGGGAGGATATTTGTGGTGGTTCTGGTGGTATACTGGGAATTGGCGGGATGGATGGATGAATGAGTGAATGAGTGAATGGGTATAATGGGTGTTATGGTATGGCAAGGTGCAATAGAGGTGGAGTTTTACTAGAGGTTGTTGGAATAGTGCTAGAGCAGAGTGGTTTCTCGGAGTACTGTATGATATTATGATAGTTTCTTACTGTGCTCGCGGTCAGCTCACTCACTCACTCACTCACTCACTCACTCACTCACTCACTCACTCACTCACTCACTCACTCACTCACTCACTCACTCACTCACTCACTCACTCACTCACTCACTCATTCACTCACTCACTCATTCACTCACCGAGGTTTGACATGATGTCTTTTCGCTACCTACGAGTACCCTATCGTGCAGTGGACTATCCAAGCCATGATAACCACCGTCACGTCGATCCAGCCCCACTCCCCACATCTCACCCCCCTATCTATCTATCCATACCTATCATCAGCAAACCACGAGTGACCCCCCATGAGCTCAACCCTCCCAATTGCCCAACCCCCCCCCCCACAACATCATACAACGGAAACGAAAGGAAAAAAAACATAGTGGCGCTTCCACCCCCCCCGAGATCGCATAGGCACAATAGTAGCCTTCAGATACCACAGGGTTAGGTGTATAAACGATCTAACCTGTTGCGGGAATTTTTTTTCTTTTCTTTCAAGGGTAGAGCGGTGGGGATCTAACTTTCTCGAGTACGGTATATCTACCGACATGCATGCATGAATGAATGAATGAATGGGCAGCTGGAGGGGAGGTTTGAGTTGGCCGGATGGGGGGGTGTATGGGCGTGTTTTGGTATGCGCAGGCGATGTGCATTGGGGATTTGCTTACCGCTGTGTGGTAACCTGTTTACTGGTACTGTACTGTGCAGTATATGATGCAGTAGGGTGCAGTAGACTGCAGGACTTGTGGTGGAGTCGACAGTAATTGAGTAGGTTTGGAGGTTTGGATAATTGCAGGGTTGGGGTTTTGGCTATGATGATGAAATTGTAGATCGCGTTAATTTGGTGTGGGGATCGGGGATGGATTTTTTGGATTTTTTTGGATTTCTTTAGTTCTCTTTGGATTGAAATTTTGCTGTGGTACGGTACTGTAGTTAGAGATAGAGTTACCGTACGTTTCTAGATCGCTTACGGGTATCCCCTTCTCACTAGCACGGATCCATAATGTCACCATCAGACATGCTATGACGCTAGTTCCTAATAGTAAGGCTAATAAAACACTATCAGCGCTCTCAGCTGAAAAAAATGGTGAAAGTGCTGAATTGGCTTTCAGAGCACTCAATTGGATCCGGAATTCAAGCTGATTCACCGCGCTCGCACCCCGCGGGCGGGCCAGCCTCATCCGGGGTGTAATGACCGATAGATCGTCCACTCATCAAGACATGATATTCCCTGACACAAGACGCGGTAAAAAATAAGCCCGCAATGGACTCCTACATCCCCATTGCTCTACTGCTACAATAACCAGTGCATCACGTATACTACCTCCCTCCTCCTTATAGGCTATTCAACGACCCATCACCAAAGGCCAAGCCTGCATCATACCGAAACAATATACCAAATATCGCGGCATAACTAATTTAGCAACAAAACGTCACGAGCAATCAGACCCCCCTTCCCCGTGCTATTAGAATGAGTTCACCACGGCATTAAAACCCTTTTCAGAGAATGCTGCATGCATAACCGCAGTGGGTTCCGGTTGCCATATGCACTTGATCGATTCCAGCGCTGTGAATCAATAGCATCGTACCGTTCGGGCGTGCCTATGATAGCCGGCCGGCCAGCCAGCCGTTACACGCTTGCGATGGCGTTCCTAGACACCGTTTGAGGAATTGAGATGATGGCAGTAAGAGGCGGGTTTTGCGATGGTAGTTTTGCCCAGGGATCGTTCGGGTGTGGCGTTTTTGGCGGACGGTCGGACGGGCGCCAGGGTAGCTCGGGCATTAACAGTGGGGGATGGGGGGGTATGGAGGGTATCAAGTGCCCGAAGCGGTACGAACGGGGGAGGGCCGTTGTATGATGGAAGTTGACCTGGTCACCTGGTCGAGTGAGGTTAGGTGATGCCATTTGATGCCGAACATGGTACATGTAGGTGATCCTTGTTTGAGAATATAGCAAGGGGCCATCTTCCGCTGTGGTCAGTCCGGTAGCACTGCATCTAGTATGGTAACTTGCGTAGTACAGTAGCGAATATTATTAGCTGTTTAGGTGGTGCTACTGCTGTAATATTGATCCTCTGTAACATCTCCTACGGAGTCTATGATTGTGCTTACTTTTACTGTACTTGACACAGTGATGCTTCTATAAGAACGGGTTTATCCCCTGTTTTTCCTAACTAGTCGGTTTTGATGCATCTTATGCCCTGCCCTTCAATTCATTGCCTTATTGTATAGCTCGCTGGAAAGAAGCAAAGCCTGGATTGCTCACCCGTGTGGCGATATGATCAGGCCCTTGGGTGTTGCCTTTTCCGAAGGGGGGCTAGTCGTAACCCTGGATGGATAATAGAGGTTTGTGGAAGGATTTCTGTGGTTTCCGCCCACTGCCGAGCCTTTGGCTGGGTAGATGTGTTCAAGGAAGGCTATTACCGGCATCTCTCTTTAAAGCTCGTGGCTGGGAATTGACTGAATTAGTGATTTCTTGGATAAGTGCTCCTCTTTCCTAACCCCCTAGGAATCCCATCTCTCTCTGATAACAGAGCATTCCCGGCACTTGTGTAGGTTCAATCTTACCCCGATCCTCGTCCCCCGTGGGAGCAACCACCCGAACTTGGAGAGCTTGTAGAGAACCGGAGGCTCCACCTTTCATTGATGGAATAACCATATGCATATAGATTCTCTGCGCTCGCGCGCGTAAAGTAGGCTATAATAAATACGGAGGTGCTCATCGGTCTTCACTCCATAATATAATACCTATCATCCGGGAGGAACACCGTCGGGAACGGGTTGCATTTATGCAAGAGAGAGGAAGCGGGATTCCCAATCACATCTTGTTCCACCAGCGTCACGGACGAAACGGCCCCCCGACGCAGTCAACAATATTGATCCTTCCAATCCAAAATTCACAACCCTACCCCATCCCATCCCTTGGCAGTAAGGGCTGCGTCCTTCAGCCTATTCCCGCCTAACTTAGGGGGCGTCAAGCACCCCGCAAAGATCCACGATACAAGCGCCATCGGTTCCCATTTGATTGTCCCGTGAATGCATTGTTGAAGTTACACCTTGCTACATTTCCGTCTGATCGAGTGAGCCCACATGATCAGCGAGGAGTAAATGGCGGCGCCAAGATGTAGTCTACTTCCTTAACATCCCGCGGGGAGCGCTTTCCACTTGCTGGCGAGATAAACGATTGGCGCAATGGTGCTGCCATATGTATGCTGAGGCAGGGCTCTGGTAAAACCACTGTTGCCCGAATTGAGCTTTGGCAATTCAGGAATCCCCGGAAACGACGAGGATGTGTGCAGAGCTTACCCCGGATTGTTGGAGGGTCCTACTTGCAAGCTCGGGGGAGAGAAACCCCAATACCCCTTAGTCTGTCCTATGCTGCGCCCAAGAGATCTGGTTAAGGTAATAGCGAGGTCTGGAAGTACCCTTCCTCAAGTGGAGACGAACTACTAGAGTTCCAAACCGAGACCTATTCTACCAATCTCCCGGGGGTTATGGTAACCCAAGCGATAGAACCCTTCCAATATCTGCCGGAGATACCTTCCCTTACCCGAAGCGTTGTCAGGGGGTGATTCTGGTGGCTCGCAGGGCAAATAATTGATGTCGTGGGGATCCTTGAGGAGCCGGGGATGGTGAATAGTGATGGATGTAGTGAAAAGAAGGTCAATATAGATGTTAGAACTCTGGCGAAAAGAAACTACACCATTCAGCGCAGTGAGCAATCGTCATCGCAATTATGATGTTCCTGTCAACTTTCTCCTTATCAGTCATGACTCTGACAACTTTTGTCAGAGTTGTTAACCAAACAACTCCCCAATCTGGCTGTGCTGTGGTCTCCAAATCTCCATCATCACCAGGGCAATATTCCGAGGCAAGTTCCACCGGCTAAACCTACCTCTATACGCATCTGCATAAAGGGTATCACAAATATTCCCAAGCACCTGTAAACTCCCCCTTGAAAATCCCCTCATCAGCCCGATGCATCTTCGTCCAGTGCCCTACAACGGGCACAACATTTCCAACACTGTTACCATCACACGGGGTAGGTCATAGGAGGATTCTGCAAACAATGACCTGACAGTCACACCGAGAGCTCAGGCTGCTACCGCAAAAGACCAGAATAATTGGACCCAGGTTAGACGCCGGAGTTGCCCCACCTGGCCGTTCGTAAATTTCCTCTTGTTTGTCTCAACCGGAGAGGGATAGTTTTTTCGCTGTGTCCCCCACCCCCCCTAATCCAAAGAGGGAATTCTGGACGACTAGCCCTGAGGGCCATTATTGCAATATCATCCTGGTGAACACAAGAGGTAGTGGGAGGCGCACTTGCTGTGAGTGCGCTGGCGAATAAACGGGGGGCATGAAATTAAAATTGTTGGATACCGAGGTAAATTTACGCGTTACCTCCCTGCTTCTCCTTTGCCCTCTTAACTGAAGAATCGAACGTTTGGAGCAGGGGGGGCACTGGTTCGGGGTATCATAGACACTCCCTCGACGGTTGTGGTTATCAAGTTTATGCTAGGAGCTATTTACCACCTTGTATGATAATACATATAATAGATAGTGCCACCTATATTTAACTCCACTCCCCAACTCCCTCCCACCCCAAGAGTGAGAAAAGGGAAGAAAGAAAAAAGAAAGAAAAAAGCTATCCTCAGTAAAGTAACCTTACCTTACCCCCGGACAATATGCTAGAGCCTAATTTGGAAAAAAATCAAAATATGAATACCTGCATCTCGATCGGGTGACGGATGGATCACCAACAACAGGCACCTCCTCTCTCCCCCCCACCCCGTGCCGGTTTTATTTGACTGAAGGCAGGGCTTATGGATGGGTCGAATTGAACAGCCACCTTTCTGTAGCATCTGGAGCAACCTGTAATACTTACAGTAAGTCGGCCATAGTATGACTATTCTCGTGTCGTCCCCTTTCAGCAATGGCCGATCCCGCCGACTGGAGTATGTAGAGTTCCGGGGATACCAACACTAAGCACATCTACTACCACCGCGAATTCGGGAACGCCAGTGCCGGCGCGAGTAGTACACGGGTAAGAATATCCCTCTCATCCCTCCAGTAATCATTAACCAACAATGTATAACAGGCAAGCATTGCCGGATCCCCGAACGCCGCTAAGCTAATCGCTACATTATTTGGAAGTGGTTATTAGTTGGATTGACACAGGCTAAGCTATCTATGATTATAAAATCTATATATACAGTCCTAGGGAAAAAAGAAAATCCTAAAAAATCCTAACCTACGGGTGATAAAATTATTATGAAGGTCTATGATAGATAATAAGAGAGTATTGGGGGGAAATGGAAAATACTAAGATGGAAGCTCAATAACCTAATACCAATCCACAGCCATCTCGTCTGGTGACCGTGGCACCGTCCGCTCCCATTCCCTCATATCAGCTTTCGTGACGGCGGGCAAGCCCAAGCCATGGGGTGCTTGCAAATGAGATAGCGTTAATTTCGTCAAGGTCAGACTGTTGTGTAATCTCTCGAATACCCTTTCCCAAACCCAATGCGTGTCATTATCCACCCTCACCAGAAGGCCAACCCTTCTCAACGTCAACTCCCTCAGAGTGTTACTGTGCAACTCCAAAAAGGCAACAAGATCCTCAGCCTCGACAGCAGTATTAGCCGCCAAGTCCAAGACCCGCAAACTCGGCCAGACGCAACCCAAGTCCTTATCCACCAGATCCATCCTGAACCGATTAGTATTCCCCAACCTGACAACCTCCAGATTCTGTCCAGACCCTAGGAAGACCTTTAGTGCCGCGTGCCCCGGGCGATTGTCTTCGTTGCCGAGGGAAATTGCGGGGATGGACAGCTCCTTCAACTCGCCGAGTACTGTGTACACCTGCGTCATCTTGGACATGGACACGCCGTGCAGCATTCCATTGTACACCGCATCGACGTGCAGCCGCTCAACGGGGTACTCGCACTTGTTCAGCGCCTTTATGATGGCCCACCAGGCGCGCTCCGTGGTGGCCTCGTATGCCCCGGGTGCGTCGTCGACTAAGTCGAAGCGCGAGACGGTCACGGAGCGCAGGTTGCGGAAGTGCGGCAGGGCCTTGCTGAGTGAGAGCACGTCGTAGAAGGTTCCCAGGACGTCCTCCTGATGCAGGTACTCCTCGTGCCGCCGAACGAGGCTCTCCGCCATGGCATCTAGGGTTAGGTTTATCGTGGGGTAGGGTTTTTCCAGGCATAGCAGATTGTCGGCGGCGTGTATGCTTGCTTCACCGACCACCCATCAATCAGCATTTTCTTATGTGGCCCAACAGCAGTAGAAAGTGTGTGTAATACGTACGTCGATAAACCGGAGGGTGGACAAGGTACTCGTAATCCTTCACATACCGCGAGACCCGGCTCTGGGAGAGGCTCACCAACCGATCGAAGGCGTCTTTGGTGAACTCCCCTGTGCGTATCCGACGGAAGCAGCCCGGGGTCAGAATGTCGTCGAATGAGTGGCAGACTAGCCTGTCTGAAGGGTTCGGCGTCAGGTTGAGGAGGATTTTGGTGAGGATTTCGAGTGGGAGGGAGTCCATTGTCTAGCACTGCCCTACTCTAGTATACATGTGTTGTTGTTGCATGTAGGTCTTGGGTCGAGTGAGTGAGTGAGTGAGTGAGTGAGTTGAGGTTTGAGGAATCTGGGCCCCGGGGGTGGAGGCGGAAGATAGAGGTCATGATAACTAAATTGGAGGGCTCTCTCTCTCTCTCTTTTTTTTCGGCAAAGGGATAGCCTTAGTGCCGGTAGACAGAGAGCAGCGGTGGAGAGAGGAAGAATTGTTTTTTTTGTTTTTTTTTTTTGCGGCTGCTGCTGGCTGGCTGGGTTGGTTGCCCAATGTGGGGAGGTGTGTATGGTAGAACAAACAACTCAGACCCAGTGCCGCACACAGTCTATAAGCACAAGTATCATACAATAAGTGATGAAATGCTCAGGCCCTTGTTATTATACCTTTAGAGCTTATTTCATTTTTCCCCCCTTTTGCAGTGCTGGACAGTACGGTAACCTTTCCTCTACTCGTATTGCCTTCCCTCGCAAATGCATGATCGATTATAGAATGGGAGCCCTAGATTCCCTGAGGCCGCTGAATCTGGCTTATTCGGCGAGAGGTCACGGATAAGCCAAGTTGACCCAGCCTGCCCCGTGCTCCCAGGATTTGCGGTCAGGCGTAGAACACAGGCCAACAAGATGTGTTCTGCATGTCCTCCAGTTCAAGTAACGGGGAGAGGTAATATTAAACTACGGCAGGGGTACTTACGGGGGTCAGATGAACTCGGAGGGTAGTTTGTTGAAAGTTGCAGGCAATACTGCACACCATAACAAAAGCGGACTTCCTAAGGCCGGGAACGGGTAAAGCTAGGAAGCAATAAAGATTAGGGTCTAATTTTCTCGGTGAGGCGAGAGGAATTGAGGAAACATTCGATTTCTAATATTAGAAAATTGTAGCTTGGTTTATTCTTCTGTGAGAGAAATTAGGGAAAGGATGGATGGTGGGGAGGGCATAGGATGTTGTGGGGAGAGTGTATAAGTAGACATGAAAGGTAACAGGACAAAAGAAACCAGCTAGGAGAGAAAAAAGCTGAAAAGGCTAGGAAGTTTGAAGGAGAAATTAAAACAAAGCCGGAGAATGAGAGAAAAATCAACAGGAAAAAACCAGTATGATAGGAAAAAAGAACTAAAGGGAGAAAATGGGGGGTAATAATTGAAAGAAAAGAAGTAAAAGAAAAAACTGGAAGCTTAGAAAAGTGTTTGTAAATATTATAAACTATAACTTAATTAATAAAACTATTAATACAAATTGGAAAATACTTGATATTTAACCTTGTAAGATATAAAGCAAAATGGTTAGATTATAGTATACTATACTGGTATTAAAGTTATAGCAGAAGTTATTGAAATTTAGAAAAAGAATAAAGTTAATTTATAATGATTTTTAGTTAATTTTAACTGCTAGTATACCTGATAGCTTATATACTTCAGAATAATCTTTTTGCTAAAAAGTAAGGAATTACAAATGTTCTGTTTCTATAGCTGGAATTTTTTTTTAGTTGTAGTATAGTATACTTTTAGAATATATATTAGAAATGTTTGCTTTTGGAAGAGCCACTTAATTTAAAGCTTAAGAAAAATAAAGTTATGTTATTAGTATTACTATAGTTTTATTTCAAGATAAAGCAAACATTGTTCAGTTGTTTATTTCATTAATATAAGTATGATAGTAAAACCAGTTGAATATTAATCACCTGCTACTTAATTTTTACATATATTAAAATATTTAATGGTGGTTGTAAGGAAATACTATAAATATAAACAATTGATATTGGCTAATAAATTAGATTGAAAATATTAAATCTTAAGGTTTTACTCTATGAGTATTAAACTCAGTCTCTTCAAGTTAGCAAGTACTTCTAAACTATGTTACTATAGAGATAGCTATTTCTCTTTCACAGAAATATTACAAGGTACAGCTACCTGCTTTCTGCTTCATTTCTTAATTATACAAATAACTTTCTTAGCATGTAAATAGGTAGAGTATTATTTCTGATAGTATCTGAAGCATGCAGCACACACACACTCCAGCATGGCAACTTTGTAGTACGGTATGGAATCTACCACACTCCTTTGCTATTTTCCTCTGGGGCGCTATTATCAATGGCTGAGGCGATCACTTCCTAAATATTCATATTGTGGGTGTTATGCGGGGTCTTAGGGTCGGCCGAAAACCCAACCCCGCGACGCGACCTTCATGATACAGCTATTTTATCGGCCGTTACTACTATTTATTCGGTCGTGTTCCCCGGTGCAGGCAACGGTAACGGTATTGTGATACATACCCAAAACATTATGATAATTGATAAATCGGTGCCTGTGGAATGTGAAATGTAAGATAAGCATTATGGTACAAGTACACTACCGCATTGTCGCAATGGCGTGTGATCGATTCTCAGATCCACGGGATACAAATCCCATAACGAGGGAAAGGAGAAAAGAAAAGAAAAGAAAAGAAAAGAAAAGGGGGGAGATAGTCAAAAAAACAAAAGAAAGCTATTTGCCTCCGGGAATGCTATACCCCCTACTCATAAAGTCATTTTTTCCCAATTTAGTCTTTTCTTCCTTGGAGAATAAACTCTTGAGGTTATCGCTCATCTCGACCTTCCTCCGCTTGCTCTTTACCCTCTCGTCTTCGAGTACCTTGTTTGTGAGGCCCGCAGTAAGAGAGCTCTTGATATTACCAGCGGTGCCGTTACTATTACTACCGCTACCACCATCACTCGCAGCGCTACCCGCCGTCGCCGCTAGGGCTGCCGGGGCTGCCGGGTCAATCGCATTACTACCCTCTTTGGTATCACCGTTCTTCCCGGCCCCGGTCTTATCCTTCTTCCGCTTCCTGGTCTTACCAGCAGACTTAAGCGCATGCGTAAGCCCCTTCTCGGCCAGCTTCTCCATCCGGGTCTTGAGCTGCTGAAGGTCCTCTGGAGCGGTTGGATTTATCGAGATGATGTTATCATCCGTGTATGATTCATCGCACTAAGTGTACGACCAACAAACATATTAACACTCTCATGATTATTGCTATCGCGTTGTAGAAGGGTAGAACATAACAAACCTTTAGGCAACCCCCCCCCCCAACCTCCTTCACCGCGCTCTCGGAGAAAGCGTGGCCACACGGAACTAGGTAGACAGCCTTCGTTCCGGGTCCCAGCTCTTTCCTGGAAACCGGACATATTCGCCCTTCCTCAAACTTAACCTCGACAACGTCCTTTAGAGAGTGTATCCGTCCCTCCAGCACTTCCTCCCCGTCGCCGAACGCTTCCACGCCCTTCAGAAGCCATTCTATTATCGAGTCCTTGTTGTACAGCACCCCGGCCGAGTCGGATACTATCGGGTCCGAAAGAGGGCGCTTAGACAGCGGACAGGTCGTCCAGTGGTATGTTTGTGTCTGAGAGTTTGTGTCTCGTAGTTGCGAGTGGGTTTTCTGCTTTGTGGGCGATTTGACGAGCTCTCGTCGGGTGGGAATGCTACTGGGTGTTAGCGGTGACTGCGACAGAATGGGAAGGGAAGGTTGGGAGATTAAGGAAGGATGAGCTTACCTGCCGCCGTCGTTGCCCATTTTGAGAAATTGGCTGGCGCGAGAAAAATGGCAGCAGGGTGCAGTAGTGGAAGGTGGAGTTCTTGTTTCTTTCGCTTTGGTGATGGCGATAGTAGAAGAGGCTGTACTAAACAGCAGAATAGTGCTGCTGCGTGGGTCTGAGCGCCTCAGCCACCTTTGTTCTGCTGTCGTGGCTCTTCCACGGGAGGCGTTCTTTTGTGGGTATTGGCAATCTTGACTATAGACGGTACAAACTAAAACTGATAATTGAAGACAAAAGACAAACACTGGCGGTTTCAATAAACCCCAATGCTCAGCTCGCGGAAAGAAGACGATGATGATGAAAAACCAAACCGTTCCCAACAACCAAGGAAAAATCCACGATCAACCTCTGTCCTCCCATGAAGTCTTCCCCACTAACTAATAAATAAACCCTTATCTACCGTGACTGCCATTTTGCGCAGTCATAAAACTAGCTACCCGGCCCATCACAATTACCGAAAATTATAGAAAGGCTATCCAAGCGTCCGACACTGCTTGACCTGTTTAGTCAGGAAGTTTGAATGCAGATGTGGGCTTAGTTCTGCGGCCGGGTAATCCTTTCGGCACCCTTTCTTGGCTATCGGAGCATTACATTTTTATCCAGGGATATTCACGGAGAATCACGCTCACCCCGGTGTCCGACCTTTATTCGTCTAAAAGATCCTGAGGGGCCCGACGGAGCTACGGGTACGGTGCAAATGCAAGTAGAATTTAATTGAGATTATTTGGCCCTCAATGCCGAGAATGCAGAAAAGTCATAGGGCATTTGGTATGGTGAACTGTAGTTATCGGACACGACCGGCACTCGAGTTGGTCAGAATAATACCAATATTCCCCATGCAACGCCAATATCCTAAGCGGGATTCTAGCCCGTACCGACGAACAATCGATGACTTGTTTAACTTAGCAACTTCAATTGTTTCCTTCCTATCTACTACGGGAGCGGAGCCTAGCAGCAGAGACACAATCCTTTCCACCAAGCCTAGAATACACAACCTTTTATCAATCTCAGCATCACCAACCCTACCTTACCATACCCCCTACACAATCGCCCCATGACCTCTTCCCCTCTCCAACCAACCCCAAAACCCGACACTCTGGTTCGAGTGACAACTCATGACACCTACCTAGCTACCCCACCAACTCACTTGCTCACTCACTCACCTGCAACCCATCCACCCACCCAGCAATCCGGTTCGCCCGCTCCCCTCCATGAAAAAAAAGAGCGCCTTCCAACAAAAAAAGCAGGACAGACACAGTAGTGAATACGGGATATGGTAGTGATCCAAAACAAGACGGCATTCACTAGTCGAGAGAGGCGTTCTTAGGGGTTCCGCCGGCTTGGTTGAACACAGTATGTGCGAGTGCCGGTGCAGCATTGCAATCAAACATCACTCAGTAGAATGGCCCATTCGGGGGAGAAGCAATAGAAGAAGGGGGGAGAGAGTAAGGTGTGTGGTTGTATGGTATGTGCCGTGGCCCTGGTAAGAGGGGAGGACGATCAGGTGGGGGCGCACATACAGTGTTTTTAGACACGGTAGAGCTGGTCGAGTGACTAAGTGGGTAAGCAACTTACTTAAGTGGTCGATCGGGACTACTCGTATACCGCGAGAAGAAGAAAAAGGAAAAAGAGAAATAAAACGCGCATACTGGGATTAAGAATCTGGAGATTGTAGGATGTGATAGGCAAATTGAGCGAAGCGTACGTAGTCGATTGTACCCGGGTTTCCTTCCCTTCCCTGAATGCATGGTGGCTGAGAACCGGCACTTGTGGGGGCGATGCAGTCATTAAAAATTTGTGGCCTTGGTGAAGGGCAGTTATTACGTTCGATAAGAAAATGATCTGGGAATCAAGTGTGAAATAGGGCACAAACTGGGCCAATTATTTCGTACGTGTTTCTCAGAGGGCTGGAGAGACTCCCGGATTCATCTTCACTCACAAACCGCCTACTATGGGAAATTACGAGAAGGCTAGTGTTGGTTGATAGGATGGCACTCACCGCATATTCCGCCCTTCCCTTGGTGATATAGATTGTGCTATCCTCGTAGATACCACTTCGGCTTCTATCACTCGAGCAATCAGGGCTCCGTATATCTGCCGAGGGCTGCCGGCAGCACATTTTGGGGGCCACTGGGCCGAGCAGAGATTGCTGAGAGTATCGCGGGACGTGAGTTCAAGGCTCGGTATCATACGATTGGGTTTTAGGTGGTTGAGGTTTCCGTGAAAGAGGGGAAAAGAGGGGTGAGAAAGAAAAGAAAACGAAGGTAGGAGGATACCATAGGATAATCTCACCAGTCCTAGGGGAATACGGTGACGGCGCAGGTATACGATCTAATCCAGATTTCAATAGAGAGAACAGTATTCTAGTCGTGTGCGGATGGGAGTGGAACTGCATGGTGTATCACTCGCCCCATAAAAACTAGGAATTTATGGTGTGCTCTAATGCTCTTAATCTCGCGCAGGGTGTGCGTACAGGCCTGACCGGGTGATATTATCCTAGGGAGAGGATTTCCCTGCAGTTAAAAAACCCACCACGAACAAAAGTGGTGGGGTCCGGATTTGTCCTCCTGATCACTTCTGATCACCAGAGGGGCCTCCTCTGGATATCAAAAGCAAGGAAGAGAGTGCATAGAGGACATTCTCTGCACTTCCTCATATGGAAGAAGAAATATACCTCGAGCGATCCTGTGCACCGGAGTTCCCCACCTTCGTGATTCCGTGCTGGAACACCTTCCAGCACTCGCAATCCGTTCGAATCATTCATGTAATGGCCATGACAAATTTTCTTAAACTGTTAAGGAATACACTAGCGCACTTGCCTGCGGCGGAATCTCAAACTAACTGATGGCAATTTGATAGGATCACTGTCCTAGTCTTTTTTTCCCGTTGCTTCCCCTCGTACTAGAGTCAAAGTAGATTCTGCGCGCAAGTCCCAGAGCTACCATGCACCACCCTACCCATACCTCAACAATCCACAACACCAACATTCACGAGCCCCCTCTTGAGCCAACCCATCAACCAACATATGATAGCTAGAAGATAGCCATCTAGAACCCGCAACTCAGCCCAGCACCCCACCTACAGAACTAGCCCCCCAGGCCGCACATATGCTCCTTGCAAGGACTTCATTCCTCCACGATATCCTACTCACCCCCCCCCCGCGATCTGTAACAAACTGGAAGGACAAACACTCCCTGGAAATTCCAACCTCACGAACAGAAATATGTAGTGGACTTTTTTCTTATTTTGATTTTGATGTTACAGGCAGTATAATGCTATTGCGGCAACCTTAAAAATCTAGGAAATAAGGGGTGGCACAGTGAATTGTGTAAAATCTTGTTTGTTTTTATATTTTTATATGGATTCGAAGTCATTGATATTTCGTGCTTGATAGTAAGTAGGGACTTACTTGTAGAGTAAGGTAATAAATAGGCTGACCTTGGGTAACTACACTGTGACCTGTCCCGGCACACGATGAGCACGACGAACAGCATTAGCGATCTAATATACAGTAGGTGAGGGTCCGAGGTCAGACATAGCAGATTTCTATGGCAAATGCTTGACTTCAAGAGGAGTATCAAGATCAAGATGGCCGTGGATCTACAAAGGATGGCCATGACGGATTCAGGGGGAGCAAGAGTTAAGAGAGGGAAAGCATAGTGTACTCGGGGGTGCCAGTAAAAATCGGAAAAATATTTCTGCTGACATCACACAACCCGTCAGAGACAAGAGTTGCGTCTTCCGATTTTTTATGGATATACCCGAGCAGCTCAAAGAACTTAATCGTATGCCATGTGCATGTCCCGACTATCGGAAGTCTTGAGGAGTTGGGGGATCTAGCAAGTTAGAGCATGTGAGTTATTTAGGCCCCGCGAAGAACCACCCCCCCACCCAGAACGCAAATTCTCCCTAAAGCCCAACCCAAAGCTTCTATTTCAAGCGTCTCCTGCCGTCGGCCATAGCCGCTCGCAATGCCAACAGGATAAAACCCGAGTGACAAACCAACTAAGTAGATTGATATCGCAAAAGAAACCATCACATCCACCAAGGATAGGAAGGAAGAAAACATTTTGGTACATATATTTGCTTTTTTTTTTGTTTTCGAATATACGGATTCTGCCCAATCCCCTCTGCCCAATCCCCTCTGCCCATTCCCCTTTTGCCCCACCGTATTTCTACCCTACTCTATAACCCCGCCCCCGCTAATCCGTACCCCTTCAGTCTCTGACCAACTGACGTTTTGAAGCACGCGGTATATTGAAATAGAAAAACCGATGGAAGGAAACTTGAGGACTTTTTTTTTTTTGCTTGATTTGATTTCTTTTTTTTAGTAGATGCTAGACCATTGATTTAGCTGCTAGTTAGTAATCAGACCCTCAGCCCCAGGTCTTCGGCGTATGGCAGGAGATATGTGTTGCCGACAGCGACGAATGTGGCCTTCGGCTCGAGGAGTTTCTTACCAGCCTATGCAGATGCCAAGGTTAGTTAGCCAGCAACGGGCATATAAAAAGTGTAACAGAGGGGACATACAGCCTTGACTGCTGAAGCAGTAACACCATCCAGAGCCTTGACAATACTCTCAACCTGCGGTGCCTTTCCGCTGGCGATGACAGTCTGTCCAACAGACTCCAAGCCGATGCTCCGGTCCTCTGCCGCGGCAAGGACACCAAACTTTGCAAGGGCAATGGCTCTCTTGATATCTTCGGGCTTAGCCTCTCCCAGGCTCTTGATAGCGCTCACAACGTTCTTTCCGGCCTGGGTCAGTGCAGACCCAGGGCCCTCAATGGCGACATACAGGAGGCCAGCATCAGTGTATGAAACGTGCTTGGCTACGGCAGTGGTGTGAGGGATATCCAAGACTGTCTGGGACAAGAGTGACATTCCAGTGTTCCATTTGATAGAGGCCTCTCCACCCAGCAAGTGTGCCAGAACGGTATACTCCGCCTGAGCGCTAGCGCTGCCGGGGAAGGCAATGACTATGGCATCACCGTGAGGTGAGAAAAGGCGGTTCTCACCCCCGTAGTACTGAGCAGGAGCCACAGCTGGCCCAACTCCAGAGGGGAGTTCATTGAAGAACTCGGCTGTCCACTTCTCAAGATCTGGCTGCGGAGCACCAGAGGCAACAACTGCAACATTGTCCTTGTTGTACACCTTTTTAGAGTACTCGGTAATACTCTTGTTAGTGAGGTATTTATTGGTAAGTGCCAAACGGCTAGAGCCAAGTCCCCCGTGAAATGCGACGTTGTGCGCTGTCTCAAGAGCGAGGGCTGCGGGGGTATGGTGGAATTTATCGACTTCGAAGTTCATGGTGGAGGCGACTTGTTCGTTGAACTCGTAGGCTATTGACCCCGCAATCAGAAAATGTGGATAATAAATTGATAACCAAGCGCGAATAGAAAACAACAAACTGCACAAAGTAGAGCAGCGTACCATTGTATTTGGTATGGATGAGAACATCGGCAAGTGCTTCGACGAAGTAGGGAAGATCATCCCGCAGAAATTTCGCACGGAGAACGATATTTTCTCGGGAGAGGGTAGAGCCGAGGGCACCACCGAGTAATTCGGTTTCCCTCTGGAGACGAAGGGCAGATCGCCTTGAGTTCTGTTAACCGATTTTGAAGAGTCAGTTTCATAAATTCGGGTACGCATAAACTGCGGCCGTGGTGGTCATCAAAATCGGACCACTTGGGGGGTGTGTGTACCTTGAATGCGAACTTTTCCAACCCGTGGGCCAACCCGGGAGCGGTCTCATATCGGCTTCCACCTCTCGCAACCACAGCCAAAGCTGTGGTTGGGCCACCATCATCTCTTGAGACAACCTTGATACCTACTGATTCGCCGACGGTGTAATGGAAGGGATTGGAGACAGCAGCGGCGGCCAAGCCACGGTGGGAATGGGGAGCGGTTCTTGCAAGCAATTGGGACGAACCCCGGCAGAGGGTGCTGCGGGCAAGCATTTGTCGAAGAGCGCGGGAAGGTGACGGGAGTTTTTTTGACGTTGGGGAAAGGAAATGCGATGGTAGAAGGTGAGTGGGTGTCAGTGGAGGTGGAGGGGATGAAGTTAAGAAACTCGAAAGATCTGAATCACGAGAGGGAAACGGAACGAATGAAAGCCACCGAATTGAAGGTTTCCCCCAAGTGGGGGGGGTAAGCAGAATCCTCTGCCCAGGCGTAGAGTTTGGCACATCTCGATGAAGACTTGGCACAAGGGCGGCTCTCTTGCGGAGCCTCCCTCTAGAAACTCGCATTTAGCAAAAACTATTCGGGTAGGTTGAGAGAAGGAAACAAGTAGCTCTCTCCCCGCCAACACCAGAAAAAAAACAAAGCCCATGTTCACCGACTTCTCTCATCTATGACTCTTCACTATATCGACCTATTTTACACTCCGTAGTACCATTAATTTCTTTCATTTTTCAACTCCCTTTTGATAACTAATGTCATGTCGCAGGTGACTACTCCATTCCTAGTTCCCTTTGTATTCAATCTGTTTCCTCATCAGGGCCTCTTTCACCCGCTGACTCTTAATTCTCATAGAATGCAGCAGAGCTATGCGTCCTTTTAGTGAGAGATATCTACGGCGAGGTCTCTTCGGTTTGTTATATCCTTCACATCCCATCTGCACTACTTTAGGCCATAGGACTGACTGACTGACTGCGACTCGCACAGCGGGTGGTGTCCGTTCTTCTTGAGTTGGGCCGGCTTTCTGTCGCTCAACTAGTTCGCCAACTTAAGCTTCCAGAGAGGATAGTCAAGCAAACCTTAGCAGTCCTCATTCAGCAGCATCTAGTCGTTCACTTTTCCCATCTCGAAACTGGGCAGGAGGTTGTGTATTACGAGTGCGAATGGGCCCAGGTTTATGAGCTCCTGCGCGCCGGTAGAATCATCCGGGCCGTTGAAGAACGGTTTGGTAGCAATGTATTTATTATACCACTCTACTGGGCCATTCGAGACTGACAGGCTTTCTCCTCATCATAGGGCGCACTGATCGTCAGTAACCTGCTTCAATTGGGCCATGTTCGTGTCAGCGATTTCCTTGCAGCCTATGGGACATCTGCCAAAAAGTCCAAGGCAACGGTGAATAGCAAATCGAATGCCCCGGCAGTAGAAGAAGATGAGTTGTCTATTACTTCAATAGACACCCTGAAATCAGTCATGGCGGACATGATGAAGGAGCGGTTTCTAGTGCAGGCCGAGGAGCATCATATGCACATTCGGACAGATACCCGAAACACCTTGCGGGCACAATTGACATCTCAGCTGAGGAAGTCTCAACTCTCCGAGAATAAGTTGGGAAAGGAAGTAGATAGGCAAATGAAAGTTAAAATGCAAGGGCTAGCGGACGGGGATACTTCACAGCACGCCGGCATGAAAAGAAAGGTTGCTCCTGCATCAAAGCCAAAGTCGAAAAAACGTCAGAAGGTTTCTATCTATGACTTGATTGACCAAGAAGAGGAGGAATGGGAAATCAATGTTAGTGGGTCCCATCAGGGTATGAGCTCAGAACACAAACACTGACTTGCTTTCTCTGGGGCAATAGGAAAACATCGTTCTTCGAATAAATCACGAGAAGTTCTTGGTTCTGTTCCGAAATGCCGAACTGGTTTCTCTGGCTGAAAGTCGACATGGAAAGGTCAGCTCCCAGGTGTACGCCGAGTTTCTAAAACGGCTCGAAGAGAAATATTTTCGATGCCGTGAACCATATCCTGGTGATGATGACGAAGAAGACGATCCTAAAAAAAGTAAGTTGTAAATATCTCTGCCTATGACTCCGGAGTTACGACCTAAAAAAAAACCCAGTTCTGATTTCTTGGTAGGAATCAAACTTAGTGTTCTTGAGCTGTCAAAAACGTTTAACAAAGATATCGACTTGGAAAATTCGATTATAGCTGCTCCCCGACCCCCTAAGAAGAAAGCGAGGAAACGAAGCTACTCGGATGGCGAGGATGAAGACGAGCCTCGCCCCAATGGCTACGGGAAAAAGGTCAATAGGAAAGGCAAACGTCGAAAAGACAACAGTGAAGATGACGATGACGATGACGACGACGATGATATTTCAGACCTTGAAGAGCTTTACGACGACGAAGAGGAAGGAATTGACGCTGAGAACCGAAGAAAGAAGATTCGTATGGAATTACTAAAGCAACACATGCAACTTCTGGCAGAAGACTCTTGGAAGTTTGTCCGATTAGAAAGTAACCGTGGTTTGGGCGAATGGAGCGTCAATTACAAGGAGTTGGGTAAGCTCATGAGACATATCGAACTGGAGAAGGTGGTAGAAGAAACGTTCGGGGAAATGGGCTTGAGGTTACTCCGGATCATCAAGGATAAAGGGAAATTAGAGGAGAAGCAAGTCCGTCTCGTTCCCTTCCTTGAAACTTGTTTCTAGCACTCATAAACTTCTCTCCTAGATCGCTAGCATCGCCCTCCTCAAGCAAAAGGAAATCCGCTCAATCCTCACAGGACTCCAAGAAAACGGCTACCTCCACCTTCAAGAAGTCCCCAAAACAAGCATCCCCCAGATCTCAAGGACATACTTCCTCTGGTTTCACGATCCAGACCGCGCGATCCAATCTCTCGTCACAGACACTTACAAGGCCATGTCGAGAGCTGTCCAGCGGACAAACGTCGAACGAGCCAAGCGTTCTTCACTACTAGAAAAATGGGAACGTTCAGATGTGCAAGCAAACGTGGAAGAATACCTTACCACATCGGAGAAGCGCGAATTAGAGATTTGGTTATCAAGAGAGGAGAAACTCCTGGGTCAATTGATGAGACTGGATAGAACGATGATGATATTGAGAGACTTTTAGATATGAAAGATTCCTCTTATTATAATTGCAGTGCACTGATGAACAAAAATCTGGTACAAGGAGGAGCGGGGTGTTGATGTGGGACTAGGAGGAAGTCGAGAAGGGGACGATTAATAGTGCCGCTATATTTGTATTATTATTACAACCTTCAGCCAGGTTATCGTACTACTGTACATTCGGATAATAATCATTCACCAAACAGAAGCTGCTTACTTGAGAACCCCGAACTCGCCCGAGCACAAGAACTTGTACTTGTACGGTACTCATGCTGTACTCGTACAGTGACCCCCCACGCTTTCACCCAACACAATATCAAGAACCAGGAATCCTGGAGAAACTTTATTGGAACGCGTTAAGCCGCAAATGACGGACTTTCGCTTCATCTACAGCACCGGAATCCTGCCCATTCTCCATACCCCCCCCGGAGCAATCATACAAAACCCCAGAAAGGGAAGAGAGAAAAAAATCAAAAAAATCAAATCTAAGACTCCAGGCGAGCGGGTGATATCACGGTTGGCCGATCCTACCTAACCTAGCCAACCCCAATCCAACAGGAGGCGGAAAATCCTATCCCTCCCACCAATCACGAAAGATACTACCCGTAGCGTGAGGACCCGGGGCAAGTGGTAGGTTAGGTATCTTCCTGCATCCTCCTCCTGCGATAAAAAATTGAGCGAGTGATATATAACTACCCCTTTTCTCCGTTCTTACGCGCTGGAGAGGGGAGTACAGTACCGGTGGAGTGGGCCGAACCACCTCAGCTCGCCAGGGGGGGGGGAGGATCCGGCATTTCTGACAGGAGGATGGGCAGTGGGGCAAGATACAGTACGATGGGAGGAATCTATCCCAACACTTGGAGAAAGCATAGAAAGGAAGGAAAAGGGAGGTGGTAATATAACGTAGACCTCCAAGAACATTTCCCCCCTCTTTTTGTTTCCTTTCTATTATTCTCCCCCCCCCTTCCTTCCTTCCCCCCTGCCTGCCATACCTGCCAGTATTATTCGTGAATATCCCAAGCCAGAGTACTAGTACTGTACTGTACCTGAAAACAGGGATTTAAGTTTGCAGTACGAGTATCTGAGCGCTAATACAAATATATTCCCCTACTCTCCAGCTAGACTAGACTATGAGCACCTCTAGCCTAGCCTGGAATAGCCGAGTACTGTACTGTAGATGTAATGGTACCGGCACCGCACTCGTACTGCACTGTACCCCTGCAGGAGCAGGGCATTGTATCAAGTATACCACGAACGACACATTACCTTTTCCACCCTTCATTAACTCACCGCATTATCCGGCGCACTCCGGCGCAGAAGGAGGGGGGGGGGGGGGGATAAGCCTATAGCACCGTATTGTACGGTGGCATCCTGCCGGTAGAAATTCTAACAGTTGGACCGCGTGCTACTTGTACTGGTACAGCACGATGAGTTACACTGTCAGTGACAATTGCTCCCTCCCTCTCGTTCAGGTCTGATGTGATAATTATGATATTATTATTATACTACTACTACTGCGGGAAATTTTGGACAACACGGGCACGAATTCATATGATGCTGTCATATGAAGAAGTATGAGTAAACAAGCGGCGAGGTGGGACCCACTTTCACAATTGTCCTATATTCAGAGCCTGCGTATACTGTGCGACGGGAGGGATCTGGTGACCAAGGGAGAAAAAGTTAGGAGGGCAATAGTTTTTTATTGCGATTATTATTTTTTACTCGTGGACGGAGGCGAGAATGGGGATAAAAGTTTTATTTGGACTTGCAGGACTGCAGTACCAGCTCATGACGGTGCGGTACTAGTAGAGTGGTATCATACCTCGTTGTCCCGGATCTTGGTATAAAAAAAACCACCTCTATCCCCACTTATCTCCGCCAATTCAGTGATATTCGGAGCAAGAGACAAAATCTCCCTTCTTCTCATGGAAGAACTAGCATTTTCCTGGCATAATGTAAGATCGGCTCACTAGATGTGTTGGGGTCTGGTTAACTGGTATATTCGCAATTCTGTTAACCTGGTGTCCCAGATCACTCGTTGAGCCCGAGTTTCTTCTAGTTTTGGCTGTCCCGGGGTAATGATTCTTGACAGAACAAATGTGGAATGTATATATATACAATCACAACAATATAAAATTATAGAACGACAAGCAAATACCCCCCCCTTACCACCACCATTGGCTTCTTACCTATACGATTTAAATACGCAATATCATGATAAATGTTGTGATGTGATACCCCCAACCGGACAAAGCAAACAAGATTATAGTAGATTTAAGATATACAAGAATCGATATGTATATATATATGGATGTGAAAGAATTTCCCAGGAAACCTTGTGATTTTGTTTTTAACCAGCGAGCACTTCCATCTCTTCTCTTCGCTTTCTTCTATCAGTGCACTATCAAAGGGCTGTCTTGGCCCGGGCCAATTGAAGAGAGAAATAAAAGCGATAACCAAAAGAGGAAAAACACCCGAATCATTCACTCCCCCATTCCGGCTAGTCATCCGCATCAACCTTACGACTTGACGGGACGTAGAACATTGGCGACGAATTGCCCAATAACGTTTCCGGTATCGTAATTGCAAGTGAGGAATTCTCCGGGGGTGCCATTGGCTCCGTTGCAGGTATGGATAGCGCAGCCGACCTTTGTAGCAGCTTTCCAGACCATTTGTGTAAAGTGGCCAGTTGCAGACTATACACACATTCATCATTAGCACCACTCATGACATTGTGAACAAATATCATAGGTGGGATGGAACACATACGCTAAATTGACCAGCAGCATAATCATACTGGTTCTCCTCATTATACCATGCCTGAATAGCCTCTTTGGCAGAGGGATACCCAGCAGCAAGGTTCTCACCATAAGGACCACCAGAGTGCTTGAATACGCAGGTGCCACTAACGCCCGATGCGAACGAGGCCATGGTTGCGTCGTAGGTTAGCGGTGAGACACCATGGAGGGCTCGCTTGTCATTGTGCGCAGACAGGCATTCGGCTTCGAAAGAGCTGTCGCTAGGGGCCGGAGCAGTTGGCGCGGGAGCAGCAGTAGAGGAAGCGGTTGACACAGGGGGTGGAGTAGTAACGCCTACAGCTTCCAACGTGGTTGATGGGATAGGAGTGGGAATGGGCGTCTCAATAGGGGGTGGGACGACCGAGGTTGGTACTGGACCTGAGGGCGAAGAGGAGGGACGGGGGCGACGGGACTTGGTGAAACTGTAGTATTTGGTATATCCATCCACCGGCGCTGGCGCATTGAAGCCGTTTACTTGAACGGGTCCAGAAGGTGTCGGTTCGGGTGCGGAGTCTACGGTCACATATTGCGTTACGCTATATTATCAAATTGATGTCAGTTCAGTCACCGATATTTCATCAAAAGGAGAGGGACCAAAGGTGAACTCACAGAACAGTAGTACACTCGGTGACAATCTCAATGGCATCATCCCTCTTCTGGTTTCCGCCACGGAGAGGGGATGCAAGTGCGCTGACTGCAAGAGCAGAAATAATTGTGGTATAAGCAACACGCATTTTGGAGGTATTAGGCACAGCCTTGAAAAGGTATATGTAAGGTTTATCGTGAGTTGCTCCTGACAAAGTTGGAATTGACGGCAAGCAGTCGTAAATAATAAAATCGGGACTTTCTTATTATTGAAACTGTTGGTGATAAAAGCTCTGCCTTTATAAGAGGTCGCGCAGGAACAATCGATGAGACCTAATACTCAGCCCTTGAAAAACCCAAGTTAAGGGTTTTTTTATATATAGATGAAATGGAAATGATGTAAAGGAAAGGGAATTTAAAGAAATAAATAGATCAGGGGAAGTGTGGGTAAAGACAGACTGGCAACTTTGAAAGCAACTTAAGGAATGATTGCGTTCAAGAGGTCACGAGAATAGTAAGACAAAAACGAGTTCAACGTTTGCCGTGGTGGATAGAAAGGAAGTGTTCGGAAGGAGGGGGCGTGGCAGGCGCGATATATAGCATTCGGGCGGTTGATGAGACCCCCATGTCATGATAAAGGCGCGGACTGCCGGACTAGACGGGCAAGATGATGGAGAATTGGACATGGGTTACCATGACCCGCTTCTTTGTTTGTTTTTTCGCAGTCTAACCAGAGAGACTGGGTTTGACTGGAACTATCCTCCAAAAAGTAAACCAATCTCCTGCCTAGAAATCAATTTGCATGCCGTAGCGGCTCCCCCGTTCACTCGCGGTGAGATCCTTTTCAACGCTGTGGTGGGAAAGGGAGAAGGATGGCTACAGTAGAGTGGTGTTTGAAGGGGCTCGATTTCAGGGATCTAGAAGTGTGTGACAGCCCTCATGGACTCAAGCTACATTGTTCGATTGGTGTGTGAGCCCGAGCGTTTTTTCCCATGCCCATTGTGAAACAGCGATTAGATAAAGGAGGGAAGACATTTTAAGAGCACCCTACCGGTACTGAACTGCACAGTACTGTACTTGCCAAATTCAAAATTATTGAGAAATATTCAGCAAACTTAGCGCCAAGGTCACCTACTGAATTTCCCAATACCTGTACCTTTTGAATCTGACAAGTACTTATGGGAAAGGTCTACTGTTTTGGGGGGGGGGAGCTTCTGCGGTTAACTTTGGTAGGGTACTTCCACTGCATTGTGCACTCTAGCTATTAACTTTGTGTCATATCATAACTTTTGTGTGTTCAGCCGCCGCTAAATATACCAATAATGTTATGAAAAGGAGCCAGAAAAAGCCTACCACTAACCGACCACAGAAACACTCAAGCACAAGCAGACCAAACAACCTCCAATCCGGAACAAGAGACAAAGAGGTGTGCAAAGGCTTTTTTTGCTGAATATCACACAAGAATTGTACTACGCATCTACCATATGCCTTCACATTCCTGTAGCAACTCAAAAGTGCCCTTGCCACTTGCTGTATGATCAATAGGCTGATCCCGGTTCGCGATACTTGTACTGGTTGTCGAGGGCGTGCCTGAAATTGCCCAGACTTGGCCATCGGATCCTGTAACTTGTGCTACCCACCCTTCAGGAACCGTACCTGACGATCCTGATCCAGCCTAAGGCATATCACTCGACTCGGGTAGTCAAACTCGAGTAATCAACCAACCAGGAGCGAGTGAGGCGAGAACCCGCTCCCGAAATCTCTTCTCAGCAACACGGTCCCGAGAGATAAAATCCGCAACGAAAAGGGAAAGGTGGGGAAAATAAATTAAACGTCAGCGAGAACAAGGTCAAAATTGACCAGGCAAACTAACAAAACCGCCCAAACTGACCGGTTGATTGCTCATGATCGAGCACGGGGAAGGTAGCATCGTATATTAATGCACTTACGAGTACACTGTCCATAGCCCCTTCCTCTGCTACGGACGGACCTATTTTCACATGGATTGCGTGCATCTTGGGCTGAACACCGTGAACATCAGATGATTACTGTGCTGGAGCACAATACAAGTAACAAGGACCAAATCCCCGCATCACCATTTACCATTCATCCCTATCACATCAAAAACGCTTACAAACAGGAGCTTATCACTTCCTCACATTCTTCTCTCCTTCCTCTTCCTACTGACATTATCATGAAGAAAACTTTATCTACAACCCCCCCCTCCTTCCCCCCCTCCAATCCCGAAGGGCAAAGAACGAATAATCCCAATTCATTACCTGGTATGATGCCTTTCCCACTCCCCACCCCACCCCAAAACCCCGTCCAACGATCCTGCCCGTCGGATCCGAAATTCACTTCGTGCAGCAACGACAACGACAACAAAAAGTAAAAGAGATGGTGCTGCACAGTGTGCGTGCGGTGGAAATACTCGGATACAGTGAATAAGGACTGGCAACATGGGATTATACCGGCTGCTTACGAGGCCACCTGAGTCTACTACTAGTAGTACTAGTACACCCCCCGAGCATGAGTACTCGAGTATGATGCGGTACAACACTGTGCAAATACAAGTAGTACTCGAGCACGAGCACAGCAGGGAGATACGTACTCGAACGGTACTCTGGCCGATGGGAAAAATTGGCAGGACACAGTGAGAAAAACCTCATTTGTTTGAAGCAGTTGTCATTTCCCGATTCCTGGGGGCGGGTAAGAGACCCACTATCTCTACCGCCCCTTCCCAGGTCAACCTTTCCACCGCTGTGCCAGTGCACTTGGCAATAAGCCCCCCGGATCCAGCCCGCAGTAAAATAAAAATATAAAAAATAAAAATCAGAGAGGAGGAAAGACAGATGCCACGAACTGTCAGTTGTTTTCATTTTTGTGTTTGTCTGGTCTTGCCTAAAATTGCTGTGTTTTTGGTAGTATGTCGTGAGAAGAATTCCAAGGAAATCGCTAAAACTTTCGCCCCGGGGCTCAATTCGACTTCGGAAATCATCATGGGAAAAAATCTAGGAAGGTGGATGGACACCTCGAGTAATTTTCAGTAATTTTCGAATTTTGGGTAAGTGATTTGGGGAATGAGGAGAGTGCTGAACGGTCCGTGAATATTTTTCTGTTCCCTGCTGTCTGTCAGCTGTGTGCAATATTTCGGATGGTAAGTTATGTCCCAGCTTAGGATGACATCCGAAAGGTACAGTATGCGCAACAATGCATGGTACCGAAAGGGTTCTCCCCCGCTCGCTCGCTTGTCGGGCTGAGAAAGAGGGAAGTATGGAATCAATGGATGAGGATACAAGCTCTCCTTCTTTCCTTCCTTCCTTCTGCCGGTAGCTTCCTTTCTCTGCCGCTATATCCCTTCCCTCACACTACGAGTAATCTGATCCGTAACCGTGGCTGTTGGATCTTGACAACCAGCTTTCTTTAATTGTTGCCTACAAGTACCTAATTCGACACGCCAACCCAATTCTTGTTTGTTTCGGCCTTTATTCTTATTATCGGTTTCGGGAAGGGGGATAGGGTTCGTAGCCAGAAAGAGGAAAGTGGAACTGTGAGAGATTGCGTTCGAGGGGGAGAAAAAAGACTTGTATAATTCCAGGACCGACAGCTTTTCCAAAAATCAACAACATCCCGTTTCCCTTTACGGCACTTAGGGGGAAGGCTAGAGGAATTCTGGACGGATTCTCTTTGTGGCGAAACAGGGCTTGCGCGGCAGGCTGCATTGCATGCCGTGGCGTGCGTGCTCTTTCTGAGTGCCGATGCACTGATTGAGGTTTATTTACCGTACTCGTTCTATTTTCACTTTCTTTTTTTTTTGCTTTTATTTAATTCTTGCCCGATTTTTCCCTTCGATATTTTGTCTCCTTTGATGCATCGCTCAGAATCTGGGAGGTTTTTTTCTTTCTTTTTCCTTTCTTTCCTCGTCCACCTTTCGTGCTAAAGCAGGGAGGTGGGGAGTTCTCGGATGCGAAGGAATTAACCTTATAGCTGAGTTTTGGAAACTTGGACTGCCTGCCGAGTGTATGGTATGCTGTTTGTCTTTCCGGGTCTTGAGAGTGCCTCTTCATGTCGCTACCAATCCCCATGGCGATATACCAACACGAGAATAAGATTATTATTATTTCCCAAATTACGGCTTGGAGATGTGTCCGAGTGCGGTACAGTACGGTACAGGATGGTATCTTGGTACACGAGTATGGCACGGAGGCCTGTCTAGATATGCAGACTGTTCACTATAACTGAGGGCTTTAGCAGGAGAGCCAAAGGGACTCGTCGTCGTCGTCATCTCTCTGCTTTACCCTCCCTCTACATTCCCCTTTTACAATACCGGTATGCTGTTCCACCTCTCGCTCAAAGTCTGCCACTTCACCTACGAAACGATGCCGGTGAAGACCAAGGCTGCCACTCCTACCATTCCCGTTCCCCCAACCAGGTACGCTGTTTGCCTTCCGGCCCACCAGTACAGAGTACCTGTATAACATTAGTATCAGTTATCGAAACAATAGGCCAGCAGAATCTTGAATACGGGGTAGACTTACAAAACAAGATCGGGCCAGTAGCTCTTCCGATCTGGCCTATCAATCGGTTTGTGTTGATTAGCGCCATTCCGTCGTTAAACAATTGGCGAAACAGTGAAGCAAAATAAACTTACCAGCAGATCTAAAGCCACCAAGTGCCCTTCCTCTGTTCTTCTCAGAGGTTTTGAAACTGACCAGTGCTGTCAGGCTAGTCACTACGCAGGCACTAGTTACCGCGAGGAAGGCTGCGGCTACATATAGCTCTAACTGAGTGTTGACTCTACTGAGAAGGAAGAAGCTGATAGCAGCACTTGCTAGCCCGGTCTTTACAACTACAATTGGTGGGTATCTCCTGACAAATGAGCCCTGAAGAACCGAGGCCAGAAGGCCAACAAATCCAAGAAGTTTTCCAGAGTCTGCGGAGGTGTAATTGAACAAGTCAAAGGTCATGAATGGCAGAGAGAACTCCATTCCGGAGAATATGAGGAGAAACAAGAAGTGGGTAAGGTTCAAGAGAACAATACTTGATCCTTCTGGTGACCCCCCTAGCTTCTTTTTATCCTCGGCCTTTTCAGACTTGTTCTCCCGCTTTAATTGCATCTCAGCTTTACTGGGTTCTTCATTTGGGGGGCGGGTCTCCGGCAGCTTCCAGTACAAAAATACTGTCTCTACTACCAGGAGTACTAACGAGAACACAGCTGCGGCAGCAAAAGGGTTCTCCAACGAGATAGTCTTGGAAGCGAGGAAAGCTCCCAGCATAGGTCCGAAGGTAAAGGCAATCGAAAACGCAGCACCCACCAGTGCCAGGGTTGCACCACGAGTTTCCGGGGTGGAGACGTCGGTGGCAATAGCAATAGCTAGCTGCACATTCCCCTCTGATAGACCACCAACTACACGGGAAGCCAGGAATGTTGGAAAATCAGTTGCGATGACCCAAAGTAGAACGGAGACTATATTTCCAATCATGGAATATAGTAAAGCTGTTCGGCGCCTGGAATCAGATATATAAATATTAGTATTGTATTGCATTGTACATGCCGTAAACCAAATGGAGGCATGGATAGAGTAGTTTACCCAAAACGGTCACTGAGAGCGCCCAAGAATGGACTCGAGATTGCTTGGAGAAACGAAAATAAAGACCCGAGAGCCCCGCCAAGCAGGACCACATCGAAGCGCGAGGATATTGGCCGATGGAATGAGGCTTTGAAAGCATTTAGAGTGGTGAAGATAGACTCGAGAACCGCATTGTCGGGCTGCCCACGGTAGAAGGCGAGTAGTCTGGGAAATAGCGGTAAAATTAAGGTAAATGAAAGCTAAACACGTTAGCACGGAAGGTTCCTATCGATAAATAGGTGTAGCACGACGCACGAATTCACACTAAGAGAGAGAGGCGGGGGGGAGGGGGATGAAGCTTACCAAATCGAATATTAACGATACGAAAAGGATTTTGATGATAGACTTTGCGTACGCAGGTGTTGGCGGCGCCATAGCTGGAGTTAGAAAACTGAACCACGACTTATGCGATGCAGAACGGGGGTAAGGAGTGTTTGGGGATGGAGAAACGAAATAGATATCAGGCCAGCTGTAGAGAGGACAGGTATCGGAAGTTGAGGTTGGATTTTTGAATAAGCAAAAAAAAAACGGTGCTGGAAAATACCGTACACTTGTTTAGCCGCTTCTTCATCAGATGGCGCTACGCTGGGTTAGACTGGTGAAGGTATGGTGGTGCCTGCACCTTAGAATCGACCTTGAGTGCCACCCGTGGTGGAACACTAGTCCCAATATAGTAATCGACCTTACTTTTTTAGGTAATATATTTGATATTACTCAGCCAAAACCCCCCTTTCCTCATACAAGTGCCAACCCCCGAAGTCCATACAAATTTTGCCCTGCCTTTAAGAGCTATTATATCAAGAACCACTTGCCTAGAATCAAATCTGGTCTGTAAATGTGTTCTTCGGATGACTTAGTAGAATTATACAGAAGGAATAAGTAAAATAATAGCATGTGGTGTTGTTCATTGAAAAGTTGGGAAAGTTTGGTTGTTATGAGGTTGATTCTAAGGTGCAGGCACCATACCATACCCGAGCATCATTCTTTCTCACTCATTTTAAGACTTGAGGTTGGAGAGCCACGTGATTTGTTCAATCTGATACTGAATGAATGCCCTTGATCTGTCTGATCAATCTAATCTTGCCGATGATAAAGCCAACCCCATTAGGCCAAAAATTCATCAGACCCGCGGCAACAGACAACACCGCCCGCAACCCAAGGGTCCCGCCCCGCTACCTCGGCTGTTTCCCGGCGTCAGAAGTGAAGCCCTCATCCGCGGGCCTATAATCACATTCTTCGGGCCCTCCACTTTCCCCGTCGACGCTTCATAACCACATGTTCTCCTGTTTATTTTTGCCTCGCCTCTCCTAATCCCGGGTCGCTCCTGCTTTTATTTCACACTCCTTCTCACAAGTTTTCGTGTGTCTATCAAACCTTCAAAACAGACAAGTTGCTGCCATAAGCTAGAAATGTCTTCTACTCAGAGTGATAATGTACGGCTTCCTACTTGCCCCTCATGAAAGAGCAGAACTTAATGTTTCTACAGGTTCTTCATGCCATTGCTGGCGCTGGTAAGGGTTGTCGCTCATCGCAGCGCAACAAGCAACTGATATGACTTGGTGTAGGCGGTGGAGTTCTATCTATGGTTTTGACCTACCCGTTGATCACCCTCTCGACTCGCTCGCAAGTTGAGTCTAAACGCGCACACTCTACCGTCCTAGACGCTACCCGCCGTATTATCCAGCGCGAGGGGATTTCGGGTCTATACGCCGGTCTCGATAGCGCCGTTTTTGGGATCAGCGTTACGAACTTTGTCTACTATTACTGTCTGTCTCGCTACATGACCGCTCACTCGAAATTCCAACTAATTTTTACGGGACAGGGTACGAATGGAGCAGAACCGCTTTCGAAAAAGCTGCTCTAAAGGCTGGAAGGCCTAGAGCTAAGCTCACGACTTTGGAGGCGATGGCTGCTGGAGCACTTGCGGGTACCACCCTTTCACCAGCCATCTCCGCCGATAAACTAACAAAGTTCAGGTTCCGCAACTGTCTTGATGACAAACCCTATCTGGGTGGTAAACACCCGTATGACCGCTCGCAAGCGCTCTGCTGCCCCGACTGGCGAGAAAGCTGCCCCGTCATCGCCAGGCGGTCTGCCTACCCTCCAAGACCCCACTGGTCAAGCACTTGCCAAAGCCCCCTCCACTATCTACACTATCCGTCAGCTTTTCCGTGAAGGGGGAATTGGCCAGTTCTTTGCCGGGGTGATTCCTGCGTTGGTGTTGGTCATCAACCCCATCCTACAATACACTATTTTCGAACAATTGAAGAATGTGCTCGAGAGACGCAAGAAGCGATCTGTTACGCCTCAGGATGCCTTCTTCTTGGGCGCATTGGGGAAATTAGTTGCCACTGCCTTAACTTACCCTTATAGTAAGTTCCATAAAGACATGATAGGATGCGTACTAACTATAGGATAGTCACCGTCAAGTCTAGGATGCACGTGGCGGAGAAGGGCGAGAAGAAGCGCTCCGTGTTTGAGTCGCTTCGCAAGATCGTCAAGGAAGAGGGCTGGGCTGGTCTTTACGGTGGTATTGGGCCGAAGCTCGTCCAGAGTGTTCTCACTGCGGCATTCCTGTTCGCGTTCAAGGATGCTCTTTACGCATTCACTGCCACCACCCTCGCCAACCGGAGAGCTGCTGCTAAGCTCAAGGCTGCTTAAGGGGGGAAACTTAGAATAATACCAATCCTTTATCTTTTTATTTCTCTCTGGACAGACGAGTGAGAGTATATGATTATAAGAGCCGAAAGCAAGTTGGGGCATGGTATCTATATCATGCGTAGAAGAACTAGGATGCTTTAGCCTACTATTCCAAGGGATTATTTTTTTCCTTTTCATTGCTGTGGAAGCCATCTCCTTTATATCATGTGTTGAAATAGAACTAGCTTACGGTAGCTCGCGCCCTCGCTGAAGTTAGTTTTTGTGAGCCCTGAAAAGCACGGATAGGAGGGTTAGGGTTAGCAAGCGTCGTCCCGGCGCAGGACGGGCTCGTGATTTAATCTATGATACTGCATCATACCGTGCCTATTACCTTTATTACCCCGCTCACAAATAGCATAATCCATCCCCAATCAGCAAAACAGCGGTTTATGCAGCAAAGCACACCGGGAATGTAATATCATAACACCAATAATTATTCATCATAGCCTCCCGTGCTTGACATCCACGTTACACGAACCCCCCATCCATCCATCTACTCGAGTACCCATCAAACGATAGGATGAGATGCAAGCGATGGGACTAATCTTTTTCTACCGGGTGTGGCTCCCGAAACTGGCAGCCGGTTGATAGAAGAATATGTAGGCTGTAGCACTTGGGATACTTTTGAGAGCGCGGGTTGTTGGTGTGCTGCCGGAGTGTTGGTAAGAAAACAATATCAATTCCAACCGGGACTCAGCCGCTTCACTTGAATTGACTCGATTTCGCAGTACTGTACAGTACGGTGCCGGTACACAAGGTGCACTGTATGAATAGTAATTGCTTTGTCTGGTTGACTTGTCTATCCGCCTGGGGAGTGATGTGCAGTAGCTAGGCTTACCCCCCCGCCCCCCCCACCTTGGCTTTTCTTTGCCCTGCTTTACTTTTTTCTGGCTTCCTTCCTCCCTTTCTTTGAGCTTCGATATTAGGGTGCGAGTGTTATCCTCGAGCGGAAGCTAACCCCTCCTCCTTATAGAGTACTTCCACACCCGCGCCCCCCCCCTTCACACCCCTTTTTATATATGTGCCGAATTTCGTCTGAAGAGCACATTCCACCTTACAGCTACCGACCTCTTTGCCTGAAGACTCTCCCCTGAATCTTCTGTACGAGTAGAGTCCCAGGCCTACTGCATAGGTCCGTTAAAGTATCATACTTAACTTATAGCGGGGACATTTTATTGCGTTGCGTCCGTGTGGAGCTTATCGTTATCGCTTCCGCCCACCGTTTTCATTCATCCACTAGGGTTACTGTACGCACGGTGTCCCTTACCACCTCTGCCCCCCCCGCCTTCAGCCTCACTTCCTCCCTCCCTCCCTCCCTCTCCCTCTTTGGAATTAAAAGGTCAAACGTTTATCCCTCCATCATAGCCTTTGATTTGCCCTTTTTTTCTAGGGAACAAAATAAAATCATGGCTTCCAAGAGCGTTGCGAAGCCCGTGGCTTTGCCAACACCGATTTCAGCCTCGTCGGGGAGTAAGGCTTCCTCTTCTGTTGTTAAAGGTGGTGGGGCTGGGAGTGGGAGTACAGAGGGCGAAGCTTCGGAAAGAGCTTCTGGGGCCAAGGATAAGTTGGAATTGAAACCCAATCAGTTATTGAGGAGTCAGAGTCCTTATGTAGGTTTGGAATCTTCTTTCTTGCCCTTTACATTATCGGCGTTTGAAGCAAGGAAGGGGGAGTTCTGATTTTGTGTGTGATGGATTTTCTAGGTTCGTGGGCATGCGCATAATCTGGTTCGATGGCAGTTGTGGAATGAGGAGACGCTAGAGCTTGCAAAGAAGAACAACAGGATTGTGTTTGTTAGCATTGGGTATGCAGCTTGTCATTGTGAGTATACGAAGGTGTTCTGGAGGGGCGGGGGGTTTGCTCTAGTAGCTAACAGGGCTTTGACTATCAGGGTGTCATGTAAGTCGGGTAGCACCGTCCAATCGATTGGGACCACCCAAAGGGGTTATATCTTCACGGGGAATAGATTATCTTATTGATTGCCTTTTTGTTTTTGCGTTAGGTTATGGAACGTGAGAGCTTTGAAAACGAGGAGATCGCCAGAGTCTTGAACGAGAACTTTATCCCCATAAAGATTGACAGGTACCTACTCTTGCTATCTCGTGGGGCTGACAAAGTCTAACATGACCGGGTAGAGAGGAGAGGCCGGATATTGATCGTATCTATATGAACTTTGTGAGTTTAAGTAATTGCTCAAAAGGCTATGCTTTGCTGACCCAGACCTAGGTACAAGCGACCACAGGATCAGGGTCAGACCGCCGCAAAACCCCTCATTTTATCACTAATCTGACATATTTCTTAGTGGTTGGCCGCTCAATGTCTTCCTCACTCCAGATCTCCAACCGGTATTCGGTGGAACATACTGGCCAGGTCCAAGCGCAGTTGGCGGGATGAAAGACCAGCTCGGGTTTTTGGAAGTGCTTGGGAAGATCGCAAACGTATGGAAGGAACAGCACGAACGATGTGTGGCATCTGCATCTGATATCCTGAATCAATTGAAGGAATTCGCAGACGAAGGGCTTAAGGGAACAGGAGGTGAGCCAGGTGATGGGCTAGAGTTGGACTTACTTGAGGAAGCCTACCAGCACTTTATGGCGCGCTATGACCCACTCTATGGTGGGTTTGGAAGTAGGTTGCTCTATCCAGTCTGGTAGATTTGATGCTAAAGACTCTGGCACTTAGATGCACCCAAGTTCCCTACCCCAGTTAACCTGGCCTTCTTGTTGCGTCTGGGGACATTTCCTGCGACTGTTCAAGATATTGTCGGTGAAATGGAGTGCGAGAATGCAAAGTCGATGGTCATTGCTACACTTCAGGTAGTCTACATCTGTTCTTCAGGAGGCTTCCGAGAAGCTAAAATATCCCTCAATTCACGTAGAGCATGGCGAAAGGTGGGATACATGATCAGATAGGCCACGGGTTTTCTCGGTACTCGGTCACTGCGAATTGGAGCCTTCCCCACTTTGAGAAAATGCTCTACGACCAGGCACAGCTTCTCAGCATTTATATCGATGCTTGGCTAGTAACGAAGTCACCGGCAATGCTCGAGGCGGCGAATGATATCGCAGAGTATATGTGCTTGGATGCATTGAAGAGCCCTGACGGTGGTTTCTATTCATCGGAGGATGCGGACTCACTTTATAGGAAGGCGGATACCGAGAAACGAGGTTTGTATTCCCACGCAGTTTTTTTGTATAGATATCTAACAAGTTATGAAGAGGGGGCATTTTATGTGTGGACAAGAAAAGAGTTTGATGTTATACTTGGGGAACAGGAGGCGTCGATTTGCGCCAGGTATTGGAATGTGCACAGAGACGGCAACGTTGATCCAGCCAATGACCCACACGATGAATTTATAGCACAGGTAGGCCTACGTTTTGGTGGGGTGTTGGAGAATGCCAACTGACAGGTCCTTTTAGAATGTACTGTCAATCGCTTCAACACCCGAGAGATTGAGCAAAATGTATGGCATGAGTGCCGAGAGGATCACCAACATTATCAGCTCCGCTCGTCAAAAGCTCCTTCAACACCGTTCGAAGGAAAGGCCTCGACCAAATCTTGATGATAAGATCATTACCAGTTGGAACGGGTTAGCGATTGCTGGATTGGCTAAAGCTGCTGGCGTTCTAGAGTCAACAGATCCGCGTAGAGCTCAATTGTATAAAAAGAATGCGGAGGAAGCAATATCTTTTATACGGGAGAACTTGTATGATGAGAAGACAGGAATTCTGAAGAGAGTTTACAGGGAGGGCCCAGGGGAAACCGAAGGATTTGCTGATGATTACGCATTCTTGATATCTGGTTTGCTGTGCATGTAAGTGCTCCTTAGCAAGTTATTTGTTCGGTTCTTCTGACATGAATATAACAGGTATGAGGCGACGTTCGATGTGGAGTATTTGCAATGGGCGGACGCATTGCAGCAGAAGCAGATTGACATCTTCTGGGATGCCGAGAATGGGGGATTTTTTTCAACTTCTGAAGGGGCATCTGACTTGATCTTGAGGTTGAAGGACGGTGAGTTCTGAGTTAGTATTTTGTCACGAGCCATTGCTAACGATTTTCTAGCTCTTGACTCACAAGAACCCTCGACAAACGGAGTATCCGCAAACAACCTGTTCCGACTAGGAACCCTGCTTGGTGATTCAAAATTAGAGGAATACGCTCAGCAAGCATGCTCCGCATTTTCGACAGAACTACTCCAACATCCATTCTTGTTCTCTTCTCTCATGCCCTCCATTGTGGCGTCAAACTTGGGAATGCGCTCGGTCGTACTTGCTGGGGACCCCAAAGATCCTACTATAGAAAAACACCTCAAGAGACTTCGATCAAAGCTTCTTACTAACACTACGCTTGTGCAGCTCGATCCGGCCAGGAGGGATTCGCTGGAGTGGTTGCTGAACAGAAATGACCTTCACAAGGAACTGCTGAAGGTTGCCGCCAGGGACGACGGAAAGCCGGTTGTTCAAGTGTGCGAGGGGACGAAATGCTTAGATGCCTTTGATATGGGTGACATTGAGAGTGTGCTTGAGGAACTGGGTTAAAGCCATTAATTTCTAGGATTTCTTTTCCTCTCCATCACTTGTATCTTTTGCTTCAATAGGGGCGGTGGCAAAAATCCCCCATGCGTTGAGGCATTTAATGCTTTAAGTTACTTTTGTTGGCTGTTCTAGGGCTTTTTTCTTTTATCTCGTTTTGGCTGGTTGTTGGGTTGGTGAGATGGTGTTTGAACAGGAACGGGAGTAGGGACTACTCTTGGGGCGCTTGAGTTCGTTTACAGTATTCATTTATTCATGATGTGAAATGATGGGCTGGTGCACTAAGTATCGTAGGTTAAGTTAAGTAAGTCTACCGTGTAATTGAAGCAATCAATTTTTTTACTGGAACCCAATAGCGCCCACACTCTAGGATCAGATAGTTTACCGGTATGTGTGATAAGTTGAGTATCGGCAATGCAAGAAAGAACAGCATCCCGGTCGAAGATCGCTGGTATGCACACTATAGATCGTTTTGACCGTCGGGGGTGATTGAGCTCAATCGTGGAGCCCCCGCCGATCCACTGTACTGTACTGTACACACACCATCTATTATGCAGTCCCACGCATGCACACTCATATTCGTGCTTTTCCCTCCCCCCATGTTAATCAATGGCGAAGTCGTTACCGGTGGTCTGCGGCAGATTTGCCCAGTGCGTGACAGCAGAACGGGCGGAGGTCGGGGTTGTCTGCGGAATAAAGTTTTTCCGAAGGAGCTGTGTTTATGGTCGTGCTGGAACCTTGATGCCGGGGCTTCAAGATGACCTGCGTACCGTACGGTATTTCTATTGGTCCGGCGGCAACCCAACAACAATTCGATGGGGGGCGTGGGGAAGAGGCCACACGCGGGTGTTACCCCCGGGAGAGTGATTACGAATCGTCGGATTACAAACTGTGATACCGGTATCCTAAAGGAAGCCTCCAGAACCTGGATAACGCTTTGTGGAATAAGTTACTGGTGCAATATAAAGCCTGAGTTCAACGCATCACTACCAACCTTCCCCCCCTTCCTTCATCGATCCCCCCCATCCATCTACCGATACCCACGAACGATACCCACGGCTCTAGTTTTCTTCTCCCTCCCCCCCCCCCACCTTCGACCACCTTCAACCACCTTCAACCATGGCCCGAACCACCCCAACCCCCTATGCCTTCCAAACCATCCGCTCACTCCCACACCTTCCCCACAGCGCGACCAGCCACGCCTTCCTCACCCGCCTAGCCACGGACCCGGGCATCCGGCACGTCATGGCAAAATACAAATGGACGGTTCCCCTCCTGCTAGAGATGGAGCCACTGGGCAACACAACGCACGACAGCAAGACCCTCGGCTTGAACCGCAATCGCGGTGCCGTGATAGAGTTGAGGCTGAGGACGGACTGGTATGATGGATGGCGGGATTACAAGACGGTGCGGAAGACGCTGTGCCATGAGCTCGCGCATATTGTGTGGGATGACCATGGGAGGGAGTTTTGGGACCTTACTAGTATTACTACTTACTTCCCCCCCCCCGCCCCTAGTATACTTGGGTTTCGCTTGGGTTGGAAGGTGCTGATGCTGGATCGCTGGTAGATAAACTCGAGAAGGAGGTTCAAGCGAATGATTGGAAGAGTGGTGGGCGCGCGCTCACGGATCAGGTGTTTTATAATCCGCCTGAGGCGGAAGTGCAAGAGGGGAAGAAGGGGTGGGAAGGGGGGGAGTTTAGACTTGGTGGGGCAGGACCGGCGGCGACGGTGAAGATGAGCGGTGGTTCAACGGCGGAGGGGAGTCAGCCTAGTATGCGGGAAGTATTGGCTAAAGCGGCCGAGGAGAGGATGAGGAGGCAAGCGGCGGCGGCGACGGCGGCAGGGAAACAGAAGGCCTGATAGAATGTATTCTTCTGGGTTGGCGTTGGCTTTTCTTCTTCGATACCCCCCTTTCTTTCTTTCTTTCTTTCATAGTTGATATTTGGTGTTTGGCTAGTCCTTGCTCTTGATTTGTTTCCAATATGTACCATATTCTTCAAGTTTCTTGACATGCTTCTTCTCCTCTATTCCCCTCCCCTCCCGCTGAAAATGGCACCTTTCTCAACCCCTCACTTCTGCACTTGCGGCTCTTCAAAGTCTTCACCCACTACCCCCCCCACTCTTACATCTGCAGGCGGAGATTTTAGGGAGGAGAGGGATCCTGCCTTGAAGTAGATAAAGACCCTGGTGATGGAGGGCATTGGACAAGAGTGGGATGTTTGCCTTTGTTAGTGCTTTGGGCCTTTATATCGTAGCCTGAGGTTTTGTGCAACAGATGAGCCCTAGTCTTGTACCTAAATCAATCCAAGGGTTTTAACAAGAAAACAAGAGACTCCAAGCTTCGTGCCACTTGTGTCCAGCATCCTCGTCGGAGGTGCTACTTTTTGGCATTAGATATTATCGGAGCATAGTATCTATGGGCAAAGAATAGGAACAAGGAGAGAATGGTAAAGACGGGCTGGTCTCCTTAAAGTACAGCTTTGGGGACATGCGGAAGGGAAGTTATCAAAGACATGGAGAAAGAAAGGATGGAAAGTGGAAAGTGGAAAACTGTGATAAAGGTATGTATGCAGGTCAAAAAAGAGGGAAATAAGGTATAGTCAAGTGATCCGATCCCGTCCGTCCATCCCAATCAAGACGATAAAAACAAAACGAAGAAAACAAAGCAGAAAAACAAGAGTATCCCCATCTCTAAAACCCGTTTACGCCGATTGTATCAATACACCCCCATCCTTGCCCCGTCTCATAACCCCCCCTTTCAGAGCCTAACAACAACATCCAAACAACCCACCCTCCACTCCCTCCTTCCACACATAGTCCTCAACCAATCTAGGCCGATCCCAGTCCAGACCTGACCCATCCCTTCCTCCCCTCCAACACCACCGCCAACACCTTCAGCCGCAGCAGCCACAACCGCAGCACCACCACCAGCACCAACCGCTCCTGCAGCGGCGTTGAGTACCTTCCCTGCGGCGGATGATAAGAATCTTGGCTCGAACCAGTGCCCGTCGTTACTATCCAAGAAGCAGCGGTCGGACCAGTAGCAGGAGGAGGAGAAGAGGGTTAGCATTATTAGGGAGCAGTAGACACTGGTGGAATGTTAGCTGATGAGGTGAAAGGGAGGGAGGGAGGGGGTACCAAGGTCGATGGAAAAGGTAGGTGCAGATTAGGAATAAAACGATAAAGGCGGGGGAGGCGGATGTTGGGATGAAGAGGAGGGGGAGCCAGCTGTAATATGTTTTGTTTTTTTGTTAGCCATTGAGTGATTGATTGGCGCGGTAGTTTGCATAGTAACAAAAGCGGTGGAAAGGGGGAGGAGAGGAGAGTATAGGGTAATTGGAGACGGGTGGCAAGGGGGGGGGGAGGGTGTAGAGATGAACATGCCTTCGTAAACAAAACATGATGAAGCTACTATTTTTTATATCCTTGCTCCAGAGCTTTGAAGCGTGATAGTAGTGAATGCGTAGGGCGGAGGAAGAGGGGTGTTTGGTTTGTAAAGAGAGGACGTATTGTATTGTACCGTACGTGTTATACGATGCTTCGAGGGTCGGGGGATGCCTTTGGTGTACTGGTACAATGTCGTACCGGTACTGTGCTTGTTTCAGATCTTTGGTTTTTTTCTTTTCTTTTCTTTTCTTTTCTTATTTTTGTTTTAGGGTTGTGAGCCCTTTTTTTTCTTCCCTTTCGCACTATGTAGTGCGGTAGGGCAAGGTAATGTAGGGTAGTAAGGTCCTCGGTTGGGAGGGAAGGGGATGATGATTATAATGATGATGGTGATGGTGATGATGAGGTCGACGATTGCTGGCGATGGATGATGGATGGATGGACAGATGGGTGAACAGATGGATGGATGGGTGGGAAGGGGAAAAGGTTCAATGTGGATGTGCGTGCTGTATCCTCCTGGTCAGTTGCAGTACTCGTACAGCGGGCAAGCAAGCAGGAGGTAAGGGTATGGTGGGTAGGCTGGGCGGTTAGGTTTTGCGGACTGTGGACAACTGTGAAAGAGTGCCGTGCCTTCGAAGTGAGTGCTGAGGTTGTGGGTGTCTGGAACAGCTGGGATTCACCATGGGGGGGGGGAGAGCTGGTTTGCTTGCTTGCATTCCTGCTCTCTTCCTATCCTGCTGCACTGTATCATAGCGTTTCTCATTCTACCAGTATTGTTTCGTTTTCTTATCTCTGCTGCTGCCATTTTTCGTTTTTGCATGCTTCCCACCTCGTACAGTTACAGTACTCGTACAGCTCCCCTGTAGCACAGGACATGCAAGAGGAGAGAAAAACAAGATTATTCGTGGAATATTTGTCTTGACAATGGCTTTGTTCTCTTGTGAAAAAAAATGAAAAAAATAAATGAAGCCCCGTTCCGTCGTTGTCTGCCTAACCTTTGCCCCAAATCCGAGGCTTGTTGTGATTTTATACCCGCCAATCAGAATGCCGCCACACCAACCAGAACGTTAGCAAGCACAGGAAACGCTTGACAGATTGTGAACCTGCAGAATTGAGAAGAGAAAGAGTCAAGGGGACAGAGAGAGAGGGAGAGAGGGAGAGAGACTTGAACGCCCTCGCCTTCTCTTTTTTCTTCTTTTCTTCCCTTTCCCTTTCCTCTTACCCTCTCTTGCTTACCTCTCTCCCCTTCTTCTTCTTCTTCATCCCCTTCCTTCCTTCCTCCTCTTCCTCACCCTCCATCATCATCATAAACATCCACACCCAACTCTTTCCTTTCCCGCCACCACCGCCTTCTGCTCCCGTCTACCCTTACCCTACCATTCGTGTCATACACAAAAGTTACCTAAAAAGTGTGTGCACGCCCTCTTCACGTCCTTACACCTCAACCTCAACCTCAACCTCAACCTCAACCTCAACCTCCACATCCATCTGCTCTTCTGTTGCTTTTTTCCCCCTTCTTTCTCCCTTCATCTGCCAAATTTTCTTTCCCTTCCATCCCTACACTTCTAGAACTACTCTGGGCGCTTGACGTTTGTTTGTTTCGTTTTCGTTTGTTGGAAACGAGAAAAGGATAATTAAAAAAATCACACATCAGCTAGATTAGGCTACCATAGCCATGGCTGCCATCGGGGATGTTGAGGATCTCCTTGGCCGCCTCCGTCGTCAGGCTGTCATGAGTTCTCCGCATGGTGATCCTCTTGCTGCTCCGTTGGGGCAGCAGCAACAGAATCAACAGAATCAGCAATCCTCTCATCAATCCCAACCCCCTCAGCAACAGCATAGTCCACAATCCACTCGCTCTGGAGTATTTCCTTCTCCTCCCTTTCATTTGGGGACCATTCCTCCTGCTTCTTCTTCTCCTTCTCACCACTTTTCCCGTAACAATCTTTCTGAACCAATGAGCAGTCCGGGTTTGCATCAATCCCAGCCTTCCTTCCCCCCGTCCCACCCAGAAGCTCCGCCTCTCCAACAGCAGTCGCAACAACCACCAACATCGCAACCCGTTGCTGAGATAGTGAATAATAATAAGAACCAGTCGGGCTCTCAGATATTTTCTCAAAATACCCCACCTCCTTACGCGAATCCCATGTCGCCTACCGCGGGTGGCGCGGGTGCAAGTGGAACTGCAAGCCTGTTGCAACTGTTGAAGTTTTCACAGGCTGCCCCCGCTGCTCCAATTTCTGAAATTTCGCAGCCATTAGCCTCGCCGTCCCCACGCCCATCTGTATCATCCCCCCCTCCTGTTCTTTCACATGCGCAGCTGCAACAGTCCCAATCATCGCATGGCGGAGGTGTTTCGGCCTCAGACCTGGTAGCATCTCTATTCGGTCGTCAGTCCGAAGCACCCGGCCCCTCGGGCTTGCGACAGGAGAATATCGCACCGGAGATGTCGACGGAGCCAACATTTTCTAAGGGGTCTTCGGATCGCTTGTCTTCTACGAATCCTCAGAATCTTGTGCTTCAATTGCTTGGGCGACCTAAACCCTCCCAGGACGATTTGCCAACCACTGGGCCTACTACGGCTCTTCGCAGCCATCCTGCTGTGCCTGATCGTCACATGAGCCAGGGGCCTAACGACTTTGGCAGCCAGAAACAATCACCCACCCCTCCTGAGCCTCGCCCTATGTCTGTTCCCCCAGCTGCGCCATCTAAATCACCCCCGCCTTCCCACGGGGTACCGATGCCGTTTTCTAGTCCTACGCCGAGCAAAGGTTTGTTCGCTCATGTGAATCCTTTTGAGCAATTGCATGCGACTATTCCACGTAATAGAATGTCTAGAAGCTCTACCACCCCGGTCCCTGCGAATAGCGGTAAGAGTGGCCTGGGCACCAGAGAGGTGAAGGCTGAGAATGTTCCTTTGCCATATTCCTCCACATCCTCCTTTGCCCAGTCGGAGAGCTCTCCTGTGTCGGCCACCATTGAAGCTGAAGCAGCCAAAAACGCTTCCACATTGGACCAGGCTTTGAAGAACGAGGAAGAGATGAAGGATAGCTTGAATTCGGCCGCAGTTGAAAATGAAAATGCAGCAGGTGCAAGTGAGCGACGGGAAGTGACCGAATCGCCTATCGGGCAACAGGAGAATGAGACTCCCGGTACTGCCAATGGCACGTCCACTCAGGAGACCTTTGGTGATGAGGATTATGAGAATATTCCTCCTGCCCGTGGGCATCACGAAGAAGAAGAGGAGGACGATAACTATCAGTCTGCTTCCGAGGCTCACGGTTCGCCCGTTCTGGTTTACAATTTCCCTATGAAGCCGTTTTCGTCAATCACCATCAATCCCTCAACCGCACCACGCCCCAAGTTTCCGACCTCGAAGATTTCGGATATTGCTCGGATGCCCAGGCTATTTGATCAACTCGATCGCAATCTTATCGCCGCTTCGCATCAGTTTATTGTGTATGCTATTAGTAAGAGCCACGGTCGCGGCGGAATCAGAGTTCTTAGACAGTTTGATGGGAAGGATAAAGTTTTGATGAAGGACAGCACTGACAGGACTTTCAACGTGACCGTTAGCAATGGGGATAGGGTTCTTGGAACTGGAATCTCCGGCGCCGTCGTCTGGGCTGAACTCGGAGATTTTGATGGACCGGACTGGAATAACATGTTTGTTTTCCCCCCGAGCGAGGAGCAGGGTCAGAGCAACGGCGTCTTGAAGTCACGGGCTAGGAAAACGTGCAGGCAAGCGGATGTTTTTGCCATCGGGAGAGGAAAGACCATCAGCATCATCCATGCTCCTACCGCTAAGGCGTATGCTCAGGGACAGAAGAATAACGAAGTCGCCTCCAAAAAATACCTTGCTGAGCATATGCGCACTATTGATACCGGCAAAGCTTCGAAAGATTTTGCCTTTTCGGATGATGACTCTGTAATCATTTCCATTGACAAGGCTGGTAAGCTTAAGCTTTGGGATGTTCAGGAACTCATCGACTTTTCCGGCAATGACGCCTACAACTCTTTACAACCGGCGCCTGCCCCGCAATCTCCCATGGTCCATACAAATCCTATCCTCATGTTCTCGGCAGTGGCGGCGGGAGAGTCCTGTAGGGCTACTTCTGTCATGTTTTTGGATAAGTTCCGTCCATATCACAAGTGTTTGGCGTTAAGATACGTCATTGTTGGAATGAAGCAAAATCATACGCTCCAGTTGTGGGATCTTGCGCTCGGGAGACCAGTTCAGGAGATCAACTTTCCACAAGAGAGCGATACTGATGCCTTGTGTTCGGTTGTCTATCACCCAACGACTGGCATTATCGTTGTCGGAAACCCTACCAGGAATTCAATCTACTTTATTCACCTCTCGGCCCCCAAATACAATCTTCCGCCCATGTCCCAAGCGCAATACATACGGGGACTTGCTGTTAAGGACAGCAATATTCCCAAACCAGATGCAACCGCTATTCTCAGCGGTCTCAGAGAGTACTCGTTTGCCTCTAAGGGTCAGTTGATGAGCTTGGATATCCTTGATGGTGACACCCAGGGGGATCTTCCACCGTTGTTTGAGCTCTATGTGGCGCATAGCAAGGGGATGACTACCCTAAATGTTTTCAAAGAGGTCTTGGGCTGGGATGGTAAAAATAGTGCCCAGAACCCAGTCGATGCTGTTAAAGAAGGTATCTGTACACTTGCAGCAATGTCGCCACCACCTCCCCCAGAGAAAGATAGAGACAGCGATAACAGCAACAGAAGCGAAAAGAGCTCCAAGGGTGAGAAGGGTATTGACAAGGTTGAAAAGCCAAGGCCATCCGAGAAGGTCAAATCGTCCGAAGAAGCTGAATCTGCCGAGATGGCCGACAAGGTTGCCGACCTTCAGCTTGGGGCAACCCAAGGACTGAAGTCGGCTCCTCCTGAGAATGCGCCCAAAGGCCCCGCAAAGTCAAGAAGCGTTAGCCCTGGCGCCAGAGCCCCCGAGCAAGGTGAAGAGAAGCCGGTGGCTCCTAATGGCAATACTAAGCGCAAGAGAAAGGATAAGGGCAACACGCAGCAGTCGGGTGCATCGGGTCCGTCTGACGAGAAATCGGATAAGGCCGTTTTGGCCCCTGCCAAGCCTAGGGGAGCTTTGGCGGCAGTTCCGGGTGGAGATCATGAGACTATTGCTGGCCTTTCGCCGGCATTCTTGGACCGTGAGATCAAGAAGTTTGAGAAGTCCGTGTCTTCTGAGTTCGCCAAAACACTAAACAAGGAGATTGAGGATTTGTGTACGTGTTTTGTTTGTGAGCATTGCTCGAACCCACGCTAACAGTTATTTAGATCGTCGGATTGATGAAGACAAGAGGATTCAACAAGCTGCCGGTGATGCCAAGCAGGACGCTATTCTCAGACTTTTGTCTAGCACTCTTACGGATAATGTTGAACAAGTCATTGGGCGTATCGTCATGACCAACATCCAGCAGTCTGTCCTTCCTGCCATCTCGAGCGTTACTAGTGCGGCTATTGAGAGGAAGCTTGGGGAGAGCGTTTCGAGGTCTTTAGCGGCTACTCTTCCCGCTGAGCTTCATGCCATTGTTCCCGAAGCCATAAAGAAGATATTCAGCCAGCCTGAGTTTATGGCCAGGATTGGCGAAGCTGTTTCTAGGCCGTTGGTTTACTCTGTGGAGCAAGGAATTTCCAAAACCATCTGCAGTTCTCTTATTCCTGCTTTCAAGCAGCTTTTGCACGAAACCTCCAGTCAATCTGTCGCCGAGTCTGAAAGGAAGCACAATGAGACGATCCAATCCTTGGAGCGCATGCATATTCAGGATACCCAGAGGATTGATCAGCTCACCAATACAGTCAAGAGCCTCGCTGATGTTGTCCAAGCCATGGCTAAGTCACAGGCGGAGTTCCAGGACCAGGTCCAAAGGGCCCAGGCAGAGTACGTTCAGGCTTATGAGCAGACTGGGGAACCGGAACCGGCACCCAGGGCCCCAACTCCCCCACCTCCCCCCACTCCGGAACAACTGGAGGCGGAAGAGACTGAGAGATTTTTGAGGAATGGGAGATACGAGGAGGGTACTATCAAGGTGAGATCGGTCCAAGTTTCACGCCAAATATGCCCGACTAATATTGTTTTGATAGTGGCTTCAATCAAAGGAGCGTCAAGCAGAACTGTTCGATGAAGTGGTCGTCCGATATAGATACGACTTCCTCCCAAACCTTAGCCAGCTTGTTCTCCTGTCGGTCTCTGCTGCTGTCAGCATCAAGTTTGAGAACAAGGTTTATGAGCGGTTGAGCTGGCTTGAAGGTGTTCTTGCAGTTCTAGATCCTATGGTAACTATCACTTCTACCATCTATTGAAGCTCAAGCTGATGTTCTCAGGATCCCGAAATCCACGAGATTTGCCACAGGATCATGGCGGTTGTTGTCCAACGACTCGAGCAGCTGTATATGAGCACTGCTGAGAAGAATATGGCTGATCCCATCCTTCGCAAAATCCCAGCGATTGCCCGTCGGGCCAGGGAGTTGTCTTCCATGGCTGCTTAGATAAAGTCTGCCGCATTTGATATTTCTCTTTTTCCCCTTTCGTGGCAATACAACTTTTTCTTTCTTTTTCTTTTTTCCGTTACTCTGGTGGCATGGGGCGTTGGACAACGCATAGTCTTGCTTTTACTTTCTTTTCGTTTTCCATGAGACCATGGGTTTCTCCTTTTCGCTTCTTGAATTGGGTCGTGAATGGTTGGTTGGTTGGAGGGGGGGGGGTTCCGTGGGGGTGTAAAAGTACCATTATTAAGCTAGATACTGGATGGATTGAGGGATACCACGCAAATGTTTCCGTGAATTGTTGTTACTTTCCATTTTCGTTACACCTTTTCTTCTCTTTGCTTGGTTCTGATTGTTTGTATACTGGCTGCTTTCCTTGTTTACGACTCCCTACGTTAGTCATGTCGGCTGTATAGTAAAGGCCACGAATGCAGCAATAACCGTCTCTTTATCGTGCGCAAGTCAGTCTGCTTAGAGTATCATACGTTAAGTAGCATAGGGGGCTTCTTGTTTCTGTTTTTCTCAAAGGCACCGTGACTGACGGAGCGAGGTTAGATGAAGTTGTGTCCAAGTACTGGCGCTCTACGAGTACCTCTGTGGTTGCTGCGTTGCACTTGCAGCAACATTTGGGGAATGGATAAACAAACTCACCGCCGATCGGTACAGTAGCTCACCCTCGCTCCTTGCCCACCCGCAAGTACTATACCATCCCATCACCACAACCCTTTCCACCCCACCAGTCCCCGCCCTCACCACCACCATAACCCTGAATCGGGCACCACTCAGCTTTCTCCGCATCCAACCATCATTCCAGACCGTCTTAATCTACCGTATTCGTTCATTCCTTCTCCATCGACTCAATTCCCTAGCTACCCCAGCATCAAAACAAATAACAAAGCCCTTCCACCCGTTCGTGCTTCTAGGGAGGGAGAGAGTTATGACCTCCTTCATGAACACAATGTCGCTCCTCCACCACCCCATATTCCCCCTCTTGCCCCCGCCTGTCTACCACTCCCCGCTAACCCTCCCGTTCAGAAATCAGAAGACCCGCGCCCCATTTAAGCCCAAGTCATCCTCTCGTGGCTCCTCCTCGTACCAGCTCCGCCAGTATGCAGAGCAGACGCTTGGTAGCGGGAGTTTGAGGAAGGTGGTTAAGTTGCCGGAAGGTGAAGATCTGGATGAATGGTTGGCAGTTAATGGTTACCAGCCCCTTCCTCGGATGAGTGGGATATTGAGAACTGATAGGGGATTGGTAGTGGTCGACTTTTACAACCAGATCAATTTACTCTACGGTTCTATTACGGAGTTTTGCTCGCCTACGACGTGTCCGGAGATGAAGGCTACCGACGAGTTCGAGTACCTCTGGCAGGATCAGAACAAGTATAAACGCCCGACAAAGATGCCGGCTCCGGAGTACATCGAGCACTTGATGGCTTGGGTGCAGAATAATATTAATAACGAGCAGATTTTTCCTTCGAGGATAGGTTGGTGGCTCCTGAGAAAATGTGATGTGAAAAATGTGATGTGATAGCTAATGGGAGGGGATTTCGCAGGCGTTCACTTTCCGAAGAATTTCCAGGCTACGGTTAGACAACTTGTTAAGAGACTATTCAGGGTGTACGCACATATCTACTGCCATCACTATCCGGTTATCGTAGCGCTTGGGTTGGACCCGCATATGAACACCAGTTTCAAGCACTATGTTCTCTTCATCAAAGAGTTTGACTTGGAGAGTGGAAAGGACTTTTACGGGCCCTTGTCAGACATGGTTGAGACTATCCTCAAGACGGATACCTAGCCTCCCTCCACGAGAAAAGAACATGTCGCGGGTGTAGATGGGGTTTTCGCTTTTCCTTTGTTTGACCTGTTAATGGGATCTCGGATGATACCCACCATACGCTGTGGCATGGTGTACGTTGGTATACGGATATGTTTTTAATGGGGTATTGTTAGACTCAGATAGGCACAATTATTATTTCTACTACGGAGGCCGTTTTTTTGTGTGTAAGATATTCTAGGAGCTATCATGGGGTTCTTTCCCTCAGCTGGATAGAAACTATTCGCACCTTATGTTGGGTTGAGCGGATTGTAAGTAGTCGAAATGTTTCCGCCTGAGGGGCATGATCATTTCACGGTATCATAGTATTTAAAATCTATGGCTCCAAACATGAACTAATATCGATGCCTAATCTGTGGCATTGAGCAATCCTACCTCAAATCCTAGGTCCCAAATTTTTTTTAATGTATGAGAAATCCAACCTTTTGTTCCATCTCACAAGTATCGTACCGGCACTGCACTCGAGTCCTCGAGTGCAGTAGAGTCCATCGCCCCCGGGTCTACCAACCAACCGGAGGAATACGTACCCCACCAACCCCTGTTCCCAAGGGTGACGTCGGGACCTCTACAACTCAATTCATCCCTCCATCCATCCCACTCCAAACTTTGCCAAAGGCAAAAAAAAAGTTCCCCACAACGAACAAATCAACGTTTACACGACCAACCGACCAACCAACGTGGTCAATCAATTGACTGATTAGCCTGGAGAGAAGGAGAGTGGAGGATTTCAGCTTCAATTTCTTTTCTTCTATTATTCTTCGAACATCACAAGGACACAGCACAGAACAAACGATGCTAAGGCACTCCGTTCGCCAAACCCCCCTCCGACGACCACTCCTGCTTCTCGGCACCAGTACCAGCAATAGCACTCTCCCCCCCTCCCCACCAGCACCTACGCCGGTGCCCCGCAAATCCCCGGCTCACCACTATCAGCCCTCCTACTTCGCCGCGAGCATACCAGCCCCCTCACCGCCCTCCCAATCACCAAAAGACCACACACCCCCATCCGAACGCAGCATAAACCTCGGCCAAAGTATTCCCCCCTACCCCCCCTACCCCCCCTTCCCCTTAGCTATGCTAACAAAACTCAGCAATCCAAACCCTAAGATCCCACCTCCCAACCCTCCTCCAAACCCCGCTCCCACTACACATCCTCTCGCCCAGCATAACCTTGAATCTGTTCCCGAGCACACACCCACACTTACCCACGGTGCGCGGACGGGTAGCGTACGTGGCGGCGCTATGGACCGCGCCGGTGGCGTGGGGAAGATTACCGGGGAGGAATCGCCGCCTGGAGATCCTCAGTGAGAGGATGCTGCGGGAAGGGCAAGGGGAGGGGGAGGAAGTGTTCGTGGTTAGGTGGAGGACGTGCGAGGAAGATGAGTTTTGTGGGGTTTTCCTTTTTGAGTTTGATGGTGTGGGGAGGATTGGCAGGCATGTTATTGAGGAGGTGGAGAGGGGTGGGGATGCCCGTGGGGAGGGGGAAGGTGGGAGGGGGGGTGTTGTTGGGGTTACGGAGTGGTTGCTTGGGAAGGCGAGGGGTGCTGGGGCGGGTGGAGGAGCTGGGGGAGGAGCTGGGGGTGGGCTGGCGTGGGAGTGTGAGGGGGTTAGGGGGAGGTGAGGTCGAGTTGGTTGGAAATTGAAAGGATGGATAGGGTGACTCCGCTCAATTGGGTCTTTTTTCTTTCCCTTTTTTCCCTTTCCTCTCCTGCATTCTGGTTTGGAGTTTTAGGTTCTCTTTACGTTTTTCCCCTTTTTTTCCCCACTCTGAATGGTCTGAGTGGTTGGTAGAAAATATATTTATGATACACCGATGTTACACCTTTTCTCTATACGCTCCTTACCAGAAAAAATCAAGAAGAAATCAAAATCACAAAACTGCTCCCTATTCCACAACCCCCAACGCTTCCCCAACCTTAACCCTCTGCCCCCTCTTCACCAGAAACCTAAACCCCCCCTCCTTCCTCTTCTCCCCACCCTCACCATCCTCCCCTCCCCCAGGCGCCTCAAAAACGAGGACAATGGTACTCCCCAAATTAAAACCCCCCATCTCTCCTCCCTTAACCATCGGATGTCCGCCCAGCAATTTACTACTCTCCCTGTACGTCGCCTCGGCAAACCCCCCCTTCCCCTCCCCCAAGCCGGTAACATCCCTGGTGAGACTATTGGTCCTCAATTCCCTATCAAAATGCACCTTGATACTGCCAACATTCGTAGCGCCGACGGGGGTCATGCTGAACATCCCGTACCGCCAGCGGCCCAGGAGAACCACGCGCTCGTTCAAGGTGAAGAGGCCGGGCAGGCGGGATTGCAGATATGGTGAGACGCTGTAGAGTTCGCCGGGGAAGTGGCGGCGGGACTCGATCACCCAATTTGTCGGTGAGTGGAAGCGGTGGTAGTCGCCGGGCGCAAGGTAGATTACGGCGAAGTAGAGGTTGTTTTTCGAGCGCGGGAGTGAGTACCAGGATGAGGAGAGGGAGGCGGTGACGGAGGTGACGGAGGTGGGGGGTGGCGGGGTTGATGCGTCGGTTTTTGAGGCGGGGGAGGATGAGGGCGAGGAGCCGGAGAGGAGTGTCGGAAGCGTATAGCTTATCCCATTAACATTCGCGAATTCTTCCTCGTCCGTGACGTGTGCCAATTCCCTACCCGCATCTCCACCGGGTCTATATCTAGCCACCGTTGAAGTACCCTTCCCCGCATCCCCCTCCCTTGCCCCCTTGCCCCCCAACAGCGCATCCAGCGAATACTCCATCCCTTTAATCCCACCCACAACCCGGCCCTCATGCACAACCCCAAACTGCAACACCCTCCCATCCGCCGGCGACACCACCGCGCCCGCCCTCTCATCAATCGGCCGCACACCGCTCTTCAGTCTGCGATAAAAGAACTCGGCCAGGTTCGCGTACTCGCGCAGATCGGTCTTCTCGACCTCGTCCAGATCCACCCCGAAGATCCAAGCGTACAGTTTAAACCCGGGGATGCGCAGAGGGCGCGGGAGCGGGATCTCGTTGAAGCGGCCCCAGTAGTAGCTTAGGGCCTTTAGCGGGAGAGTGGAGAGGACGTGGACTTGCCAGGGCCCCATTGGCCGGACAGCGGATGGCGATGTGGGGTCAGGGGAGGAAGAGGAGGTTGTATTCCGGGTGCGCGAGCGGAGGTGGGTTATTGCTACGACGGCTATTCCCAGGCCCACTGGGATGTGATACCATTCTATCTTTGTTGATTTTAGGGTTGGACGCTTGGCCTGGGTTGAAGAGGAGGAGGAAGAGGAGAGGTGGCGGATTTGTGAGCGGTGGTGGTGGTGTAATGATGGTGATGGTGCGGGGTGGTGGTAGTAGAGTGGTCTTGCTTGTGACGCTCTGGCGGGGCGGAGGAATTGCCATGGTGTTGATCGCAATAGAGGCATTGTCGGAGATTATAGAAATTGAGTTGTTGCAGTGGTGGATTCAGTGACACCGATGGTTGAAGTTGGGCGGCGTGGTCGCTGCAATGGTGGCCTTTTGAGTCGAGCTCTCAGCTTCGGTGGGATTGAGTTGTCGAGTGAGGCAACAGGCTCCGGAGCTTCTCCATAAGTTTATGATCGACCAACGTCACCGATCGATTATTGTCCCGCAGCCAAGGAAGGAAGGAGGGCAGGCAGCCTTACGGCACTGTGCTGTGCGACACGCTGAGTTGCCGTAAATCACTGCACCACACCAGCAACTGCCATCCTCGGCTTGCTACCGAAAGTTAACCCGCCTCAGGGTGCAGCATTACACAACAGCAAGGCACACCATCCATCACGATAACTCCAACAAAATTGTAGTATCAATCTCTCCAAAATATAGCTACAAATATTTTCGTTTCCTCGTCCGCCTCTCCTCCCCCCTTCATGAATTGAGCACTAAAATGATCCAAAAAAAAAAAGGAAGAAAGAACACCAAAGGGAATTATAGAGAGCGTTTTGTAAAGGAAAAAACCCCGACCCCGAAGCCAATGCTAAGATGTAAGCTATCATAGTTTAAAAATAGGAAAAAAGCAATGTAACGCCCCATGAGCCAATTTTAAAAGAGGGGGGAGAGAAAAGAAAAAAGAGGAAAGATGATGACTCTGTTAGGTTTTCAAAAAGAAAACACAGACCAAAAAGAGTAGTAAGTACAAGAAGACAGGGGGGAAGAAAAATATCGACGCGATATCGTGGAGGAAAACCCCCATAGCTCTAGAGTCCACACCAAATATACAATCCAATCCAGTACAAATATTCACAAGATAATTCTAAAAAGCATATACAACTCCTTTCTCTTTTGCCTCCCCAGAATGCGCGTGAACACCACTGACAGAGGTCATCGGGAGAGGAAATTCACCATCACCACCAATGTAACAAGCGGAAGATATTGTAGAAGAAACCGCCCGATTCGACGCTGTAGTATTTCTCGGGTTCTCGGACACGGTTGGTCAACAGCTCCGCTTCTTCGCCAGCCGGGACATCGCCGGCTAAATCCCAAGTCTTGTTTTTGGTGTTCCACCGGTGACTATTTGGAACGCAACGTTAGCGGATTTTTTTTTTTTCTTCTGCGAAACAAGATGTGAGCAAGGCCTGGGCCGGCGGAGTAAGCATACCCTTCGTACTCTGTCACAACCAACGCTTTAGACCTATACTCCGTGATGAGAATTTCGTCGAAGCTAGACGGAATTTTCGCAGGAACGCCTTCGAATGTGGTGTCTCGGAGCGGCCAGATATCATTGACCTGTAACAACCTAATTAGCCGGGGGCGTTCGGTGGCTTGGTGAGGACATGGACGGCAACGAGGGCGTGCACGGCAATGTACAAGCCTCCCTCCCGTTGCCCTCAACGGGTGTTTCGGGTGCTTACGTGGTAGCGGTGATAATTCTTACAATTGAGAATGTTAGGCATCGAGTCGGGCTGAGTTTCGGCAATGCCCGTGATGTCAATATATAACCCGTTTCGGACATCGACCCATCTCGCATCAATAATATTCATTCCGTCGCCCCTAACCCTTTGCCAAATCCACGGATTCACATCGAGCAAGTATTCACGCTCCACTAGGCCATCCTCCGAAACATATCCGTGTCGAGTCATGTTGTATTTGTCGCCGATCATGGTCAGTGTGTCGGCGGACATTTGAACATCGAGATCCCAATCCCACGGGAGAATCTGTAGTGACTTTAGCGATTGCCTGTGATTCCACCGGGGTCTCGGGCACTGACTTGGCCATTCCACCACCATCCAAGGAGCGTGCCATGGGCTATCCATGTCTCGATCCCCTCCTTAGCTGTTGTGAGAAGCCATGCTCGTACCATATGCTTGAGCGTATCCAGTCGTGTATCGTAGTCGACAATGCCCGAAAAGAACCTATAGCCGGATTTAGCCTCCCCGACCTAGAACCAGGTTGGGTTGCCATAAGCCTACCTCGCATCATAATGCCCTGTCAAGTCGGTGTTCCTGTTAAACGGGTATCTAACGTCAGTCACATCTGCGCGAGGTAACGGGAAAAGCGTGGGTATTCGGATAACGCGGCAACTAACCCAGGTTCATCTTAAGACCGGACGAAATGTCAGTACCCTGATGGCAGAAGAATTTAGGATCTCCGAAGAAAAACTCACGAAAGTGTTTTGTGTCTCCGGGCTCCTTGCGGGCTACTTTGCGGGGTGCCGGACGAGGCAGCTTTCCACCACCTTCATCCCTTCGTATCACAGCAGCTGAGCTCACCACCGAAGCCAATGTAGCCAAAACAAGGAGCGCTTTGCATAGCCGCATCTTTTTGTGTTGGTGTTCCCCCGCTCTTTTGTTGTGTGAATGTTTGTAGGCCAAAGTTTCACGGTCCCTCTCCTTTTCCAACAGTTGAACCTCCAAAGGTGTGCCCTCCTCCTGCCAACACCCCAATGGCTGCCGGGAACCAAAAATAAACAACCAAAAGTTAGAGTAAAGACTCGAGCCAGCAGGAGGAGGGGCTGTCGGCTCGGTAGATAAATGTGGGAAGGGGGGTGGTAATCTTTCTGGGGGTGCTCGCGCGGGAGCTCTCGCCGGCTCGTGGTGTGGGTTGCTGGGGAAGTCTTTCGAGGGAAGGAGAGGGTGGGTTAATGGCGTTGAATATATATACTTTTTTTTTTAAGTAGATCCTCTCTCCCCCAATAGGATATTATGCCGGGGGAGAAGCAGGGCACCGGAGACTTATGATCAGTGATTAAGAGACAGCTCCCGGCCGTTCGAATAGGATGGAATGGGCAAAAGAACACGCTAAACCGAAAGAAAAAAACAGGAACGCCAAAGCGGGAACCAAGAAAGTGCGAGAAGTTATAGATGAGGGAGTAATTAATGGAACAGTGTGGTGATGCACTGCAGTGCTGGTACTCGCAGAAGAAGTAAAAGGAATGTGAATGCAATGAAGAGACAGACGGGGGATAAAATAGGTATGATAACTTGAAGCAGAAGGGACGAGTATTATGTAGAGCTGAGGGTCTTGGAGCAAGTAATTTGCCCACACTCTAGCTTGTTGCAAGGGTAGCGGGTCACAGGTTAGGGTTCACGTCTCACCTGAAAAGGTGACACTGTATCACGGGGGGCTTTACAGTATTCTATGATACTCTTAAAATTCTGTCAGGCCAGGAGAGGGACTAGACACAGCAAGTGCAAAAGCGAAACAAGACTCCTCTCAGCCCGGACTCTCTCTTCCTTTGTCTACGAGTACCGTAAAATCTCGAAGAATTGGGCTGGCTTGGCAGTGGATCTTAACAGAATTCACCATACAAAACACCACCAATATGTCGATCCATTACCATTTTAGTGGTGTTTTGTATGGCTGAGCCGCACTG